>ENA-UOOM01003270-UOOM01003270.1-fermentation-metagenome-genome-assembly--contig:-NODE-3270-length-11994-cov-46.330765_pt1 | contig 11994 bp, 10 predicted proteins | sample MGYA00245781_ERZ724031 | MGnify/ENA primary metagenome ERZ724031 (study PRJEB28704, sample SAMN03018317) | fermentation metagenome | biome: anthropogenic terrestrial biome; feature: soil... | reverse complement strand
ACCTTAGCCATCATCATTGGTGTAGCAATAACAACGTCAAAGTCCAAATAACCATTTTGAATCTTTTGTACTAAGTCATCTGAACCAACTTCGTCAGCACCAGCTGCTTTAGCTTGATCAGCTTGAGCACCTTCAGCAAAGACAATAACTTTTTGGGTCTTACCTGTACCGTTTGGTAAAACAAGTGAACCACGAATTTGTTGGTCTGCTTGCTTGGGGTCAACACTCAAATTATATGAAACTTCAACTGAAGCATCAAAATTTGCATATGAAGTTTCCTTAACAAGCTTCATAGCATCTGCTACAGAGTACAATTTCTTTGGATCTACTTTTTTAGCAGCTTCTAAATATTTCTTACCATGCTTTGGCATGTGATTTCCTCCTTAATATGTGGTCAAACGAGCTTCTCTATAACTCTCCCACCTAAATTGTTATAAATAACAGGATTAGTCTTCGACTTCGATACCCATGCTTCTAGCAGTACCTTCAACCATGCGTATAGCTCCGTCGACATCGGCAGCATTAAGATCCTTCATTTTAGTTTGGGCAATTTCCTTAACTTGGTCCTTGGTAACCTTACCAACTTTCTTGGTATTAGGTTCACCAGAAGCCTTCTTGATCTTAGCAGCTTTCTTTAAAAGAACTGGAGCTGGTGGAGTCTTAGTAACGAAATCGAACGAACGATCTTCATATACTGTAATGACTACAGGAATAATCATGCCTTTTTGATCAGCGGTTCTAGCATTGAAGTCTTTAGTAAAGCCTACAATGTTAATACCAGCTTGACCCAAAGCAGGACCAACTGGGGGTGCAGGTGTTGCAGCACCGGCTGGAATTTGTAATTTGACTACGTTAATAACTTTCTTTGCCACGGTCAAAACCTCCTTGATTCCGTGATGTGGTTAAAATGGAGAGGTAACTTACTTCTCCTCCCACACTAATAAAAGTACTGTTGTATCTTATCATCGTTTGATGATAATTTCAATATTTACTTATTCGTATTTTTAATTTATTTTCTTTACCTGATCATAATCAAGTTCTGTTGTAGTAGCTCTACCAAACATGTCAACAGAAACAAATAACTTGTATTTATCTGGTTGAACTTCGGTAACTTTGCCTACAACACCATTAAAGGCGCCATCAATAATGGTAACCTGTTCACCAACTTTAAAGCTAGTGGTCGGCCGCTTAGCTGGTTCACCCTGTTGACGTAAAAGTCGATTAATCTCTTCGTCGAGAAGTGGGGCTGGTTTAGAACCACCGCCATGAGAACCAACAAAGCCGGTAACGTTAGGCGTATTACGAGCGACAAACCAACTTTCATCGGTCATTACCATTTCAACTAAAACATAACCGGGGAAGATTTTCTCCTCAACGTCTTGTTTCTTACCACGAACTTTTTCAACCTTTTCTTGTTCAGGTACCATGACACGAAAGATGTAATCTTGCATCCCCATACTTTGCGCACGTGATAATAAATCTGATTTAACCTTATCTTCATAACCGGAATAAGTGTGTAAAACGTACCATTTCTTTTTAGTTGTTTCGACCATTTTTCAAATATATCTCCTTAAATTTTGGCAAACAAAAAAGCCTCCATGCAGAGGTCTTTTATGATCATTTAAATTATACCACGTAAAAATAATTATTTCTATTACATAACCATTTGGATCAAGCTGGTAAATACCCAGTCAAGTGCACCCAAATATACGGCAAACAAGATTGAAGTTACGATAACTGTTATCGTATCACGACGATTTTGTTTAGGAGTTGGCCATGTTACTAATTTCATTTCATGAACAACACTTTTGAAAAACTTAATCATTTACTTCCTACCTCGTTTCCTTATGTAAAGTCATTTTACCGCAATGCTTACAAAATTTTCTTAATTCTAGTCGCTGAGTGCGATTCTTACTTGCCGTGATTGAGTAGTTACGAGAGCCACATACACTGCAGGCCAAAGCTGCCTTTTTCACTGCCATAATCTCACTTCCAAACCCCTATATTTTAGCAAATTTTTTTTACTTAAGCAATTCATTTTATAACCTTTAATATCGTATCGTCAATAACTTTTAATTATTGAAAGCAATTAAAACAAAATGTTTTATAATTGGAAATATAAAATCTATAATAATCTCATAATTAATAAGGAAGTTCATATGAACAAGCATCCAGATTATTTATTAAATAAGATTTCTGGTCCAAAAGATCTCAAGAAATTGAGTATCCCAGAAATGGAAAAATTAGCAAAAGAAATTAGAACTTTAATCTTAGAAAAAGACGCAGCAAAAGGTGGTCACCTTGGCCCAGACTTGGGTATTGTGGAAGCTACAATTGCTTACCATTACGTGTTTGATGCACCAAAAGATAAGATTGTTTGGGACGTTTCACACCAAACTTATCCACACAAGATGTTAACCGGCCGTGCACAAGCATGGCTTGATCCTAACCACTACGATGACGTCACGCCATTTACCAATCCCGATGAAAGTCCCTACGACTACTTCGCTATTGGTCACACCTCAACTTCTGTTGCCTTAGCAACTGGAATGGCTAGGGCACGTGACTTGATGGGTGGTCATGAAAATATTACGGCTTTAATTGGTGATGGTTCAATGACCGGTGGTCTTGCCTATGAAGGCTTCAACAACGCCGCAATTGAAAAGCATAATTTAGTTATTGTTGTAAATGATAACCAGTGGTCTATCGATAAAAACGTTGGTGGTTTAGTCACTGCACTTAAAAAGCTCCGTGATTCTAACGGTGAAGCTGCAGAAAACCCATTTAAGGCTATGGGCTTTGATTATCGCTACGTTGCAGATGGCAATAATATTCAAGATATGATTAATGCGTTTAAGGCAGTTAAAGATGTTGATCATCCTATTCTTTTACACATTAATACCCTTAAAGGAAAGGGTTATAGCCCAGCTCTTAAAGATGAAGAGTTTCACCACTGGGTAATTCCATTTGACTTGAAGACTGACAAACCACTCACACCAGAAAAAAAGCCAAATCCTAATACTGTAGCTACTGACGTAATTAAGGAACAAATCAAAGCTGGTAACAAGATAATCGCAATTAATGCTGCTATTCCAAGCAACTTTGATTTAGATGAAATTAAGGATAAGTACCCAGATCATTACAAAGACGTTGGCATCGCTGAACAAGAATCGGTCGCTTTTGCCACGGGCTTTGCAAAAGAAGGCGGAACTCCTGTCTTATTTGAAAATTCCAGCTTCTTACAGCGTGCCTTTGACCAATTATCACACGATACAGCTGCTAACGATCTACCAGTAGTTATGATGGTCGGTGCCGGTGGTATTTCAAGTGAATCTAAGACCCACTTGGGTATGTTTGACCAAGTACTGATTTCTAACTTGCCAAACTGGATCTACTTAGCTCCAACTAGCTTAGCTGAAGAAAAAGCCATGATGCAATGGGCAATCAAGCAAAGAAAGCACCCGGTAGCAATCAAGATGCCGATCAACGATGTACCTGAAGATGACGATAATAAAGTCATCAAAGATTATTCCAACATTCAATACCAAGTTAAGCCTGGTAAAGATGTCGCTGTCCTTGCTTTAGGTGACTTCTATCAATTAGGCGCAAAGGTAGCAAGTAAATTAAATGCCACCCTCGTAAATCCTGTCTCTGCTAATATCCTTGATAAAGATACCTTAGATAAATTAGCAGCCGATCACAAAGTGATCGTCACCCTTGAAGATGACGCACTTGATGGTGGATACGGTGAGAAGGTAGCATCATATCTTGGCAATAAAGATGTTAAGGTACTCAATTATGGTCAAAAACGTGTTTACACTGACCAAACACCACTCAAAGAGATTTATAAGCAAAATCATTTAACAGTTGACCAGATTGTTGCTGATGTAAAAGCACTTTAAAGTAAATATAATTTAAACAAAAAGCAGCTATATTCAAATTAATGAATATAGCTGCTCTTTATTTTTGCCTTTTTTGAAAAGCAGCTATTTTAGCATAACTCTTTTCTAGGTCTTGTCCTATTTCACAATAAAGCGGAAAAAGATTTTGATAAAGCTCAGCTTCCTCTTGATCCGGAAAATAAGTCTTATCTTCTTTAATTAAATTTTTTATCTTCTCCCGGTTCTCAGTAAAACCCAATTCTTGCCTTGCTAAGAGCATCGCCGCCAGCGTTCCGCTCTGATCGTTTTTCATAGTTACAATCGGAATAGCAAATATGTTAGCAATCATTTGGCGAACAAAGTTACTACGGACAAATCCACCGGTAATACGCAATTCTTTCGGCTTACCTACACTTGCAGTCAACAAATGCGCCGCAGCCCGTAAATTAAAAATAATGCCTTCTAGAACACTGCGAGCCATATAAGCTTTAGTATGTTTTCGGGTTAGGCCAACAAAAGACCCGCGAGCGTTTGAATCCCAAATCGGTGCTCGTTCTCCACCAAGATAAGGATGAAAAAGTAACCCGTCACTACCGGCCGGAGCAGTTTGTGCTAAGTCTAAAAAATCTTTGGCGGTAGCCTGCGGGCCTAAAAGCATTTTCTTGGCCCATTCAAAGATAATGCCACCATTATTCACGGGGCCCCCTAATAAATAATTATTTTTAGAAGACGGGTAGCAGAAAAAACGAGCCTTTTTATCCAGTAATACCTTTTTGCTAAACATTCTGACTGCCCCAGATGTGCCTATGTTCAGAGCAAATTCATTTTTATCAACAGCACCAACCCCAACTGTAGATAAATAACCATCACTAGCACCAGCAATGACTTTGACATCTGCAGGCAAGTCTAACTTATGCACATACTCATCCTTCATTTTGCCAATAACAGCAGTTGGTTGAACTAATTCTGGAAAATTTCTATCTTTCAATCCAAACTGATTTAATATAGTTTGATCCCAAACAAGCTTTTTTAAGGAAAATAAGCCCGTACCAGCGGCCATCGTTATGTCTTCTTTAACTTCTCCGGTCAAGCGATAAAGTAAATAAGTTTTAATATCTACCCATTTATCCACCTGTGTAAACAATTCTGGCTTATTTTCTTTTAACCAAGCTAACTTATACACAGGGGCCATTGGATGAACGGGCACCCCTGTCTGCTGATAAATTTTAAGAGCCAGGCCAGATTCTTTATCCCGCAAAACAATATCTTTTGCCCGATTATCTGCCCAAGTAATACTATTAGTTAACAGCTCACCATTTTTATCAAGTCCGATTAAGCTATGCATCTGACTTGACCAAGAAATAGCTATAACCTTACCCTTAACCATTTTGGATAATTTAAAGATAATCGTTTGAACCGCAGCAAAAATCAAACGTGGATCTTCTTCTGCTTGGTCCTCTTTAAGTTGAATTAAAGGATAGCCCTTCTTCAATTCAGCTTTTTTCTTACCATTTATATCATATACGGTACCCTTAGTAGCAGTCGTACCAACGTCTAGTCCGATAATATAATTCATTCGCTCATACCTATTTCTTCATTAACAAACCAAAATAAAAACAGCTACCAAAAAGTAGCTGTTTTTATTAGTGGTCATAACTTTAAACGTGGCCACCATGCGTAAGACATTGTTATTAGTTAGATTTACTTCTTAAGATTGTCGTTAACAAAGGCTTCGATCTTATCGTCATCGTCCTTTAAGAACGGAAGCATATCTTGCTCAGTCTTCATGGTATCTCTACCATTCTTTTCCATGAAGTAGTCCCAAAGGGCATCTCTAACTGGTACGTTTGAGTCGCTCCAGTCAAATACTTCTTTCATATGACGGTCTAATAATGCAGTCTTAAAAATTTTACCTTTTTCTTCTGCCATCTTAAATTACCTCCTAAAATTATTCTACAAATTAAATTATACCGCAAATTTAAATTTGCTTCTACAAAAAGGTTAATTAAACAATACTTTTCGTAATTTTTGAAGAACTCTCGACCTTGCTCTAAGTAAAGCCATACGGTCTATCTTCAGTCTTTTCACAATTTTTTCTTGATCTGCTTCTCCCAAAATAGTTAGTAAAGCACTAATTTCTAAAGCAGATAAACTATTAAGGAATTCAGTATAGGTCTCACTAATCGGCACTTCCAAACAACAACCAGTCGGTTGCTCAATACATTCGGTATTATTTTCAATCAAAGCTTCCAAAGAAATAGATTCCTTAAAAGCCCGTCTTCTATATGCCAAATCATACCTAACCAAAGTCCTGGCATGGTTATTGAGACGCTTCTTAAAATAGCTACCAAACTTTCCCCTCTTACGCGAATATACAATCGCAGATTTATAACACACGATCATTGCATCTTGCTCCCAATCCTGATGATCATAGTGCCGTAAGAAATAATTCTTTTCCACAGCATTAATCATTGGGCGGTAGTAATAACATAACTCCTGCAAGGCATCATCATCTTCATGACAAATCCTTGCAATCAGATCAGCTTCTATTTTTTCAGTTAATTCAAATACTTTCATTTCTTTCCCTACTCCTTCTACTGAGTAAGAATATAGAAGTACTGAGTGCAAAAATAGCGAATCCATGTTCATATAAACATAAATAATCTTTTGTAAGCGCTTAAATGACAATAAAGAAGGTATGTACTATTTTAATGGATTTCTGCTATTCATCATTTGATAAAGTAAAATACCGGTCGCAACACTCGCATTTAAAGATTGAACGTGTCCAACCATTGGTAAAGTAAGGGTTTGATCCATCTGTTCTTTAAGAAGATGAGAAATCCCTTTGCCCTCATTACCAATAACAAGCACGGTTTTACCATTGGCATTCCAACGGCGATAATCCGTACCCTTCATATCTGTGCCAAAAATCCAATAGCCCCGTTTCTTCAACAATTTGGTAGTTTGAACTAGGTTATTAACACGGGCAACCGGAACATAATCGATAGCACCAGTAGATGTTTTAGCTACCACGGACGTTAAGCCTGTAGCGTGCCTTTTAGGAATAATAATGGCATTAACTCCCGTTGCATCAGCGGAACGCAAAATTGAGCCTAAATTATGGGGATCCTCAATTGAATCAAGCATAAGTAAAAAGGCATCTTTATCATTTTTTTCAAATTGATCAAGCAAAGCATTTAGATCAGCATATTCAAAACTAGAAATTGCTAAAACCAAGCCCTGGTGATTTTGTCCCTGAACCAGTCGATCTAACTTATTTTTAGGAACTGTTTGTACAACCAAACTTTTCTTTTTAGCTAAGGCATACACTTGATTAGCAAAATTTTCTTGAATACCATGTTGTAAAAACACCTTATTAATCCGGTCCGCATTCTGCGTCCGCAAAAAATCTAAGCCACTATGTCTACCAAATACAAAATCCTTATCATTCGAAGTCATATTTACTTGTGCCACCATCTTCCACAGTCTTAATACACCACTTGCTAAGATCCGCTACACGTTCATTTTTACCTAATAAGTCTAGGTAGCCCCAAACAGCTTCAAAACCAGTTGAAAGCTGGTAAGTCCTTAAAGTAGTATTCTTAGCCTTTGTGTGACTCTTAGAATTACGGCCACGACGAAAAATCGTTAATTCATCTTCAGTTAAACGATTTTCATCTTGGAGCTGGGTAATTAACGCTGCTTGAGCTTTAGCAGAAACATAGTGTGTTGCCTCACGTTGCAAAACTTGTGGCCTCACAATGCCACCTTTTACCAAATGCCGCCGAATAAACACTTCATAAACAGCATCCCCTAAATAAGCTAGAGTCTGTCCACTTAAAACGTTAGGATCAAAATTTTTTTCAGTTAATTTTTTAATTTTCGTCACGAGTCCACCTTGTCCCCTGTGGGGTATCTTGGATGGTAATACCCATCCTCTTTAAACGATCACGGATTTGATCACTGGCTGCCCAGTTTTTATTCTTACGAGCTTCATCCCGCATCTTTATTAAAGTATTTATCTTTTCATTATCTGGAGACGTTACTTTAGCGGTTAACTTTTTAGTATCAATTCCAAAGATACTGAGCCAGGAATTCAATAATCCCTTAAAATGTTTCAATTCACCCTTATCTACTTTGCCAAGATTAGCATTAGCATTAACAAGGGGCAAAACATCATAAATTGCGGTCAAGGCATTTTGCACATTAAAATCATCGTCCATCGCTGCTTCAAAATGCTTTTGTGTTTCTTGAACGGCCTGTTTTAATTCTGCAGAAGCAGCACTTTCGGTATCATCCGCCAGACGGTAGTCAATGCTAGTCAATGTATTTTTAAAATGGTTCAAAATAATTTCTGCCTGTTTTAAATTTTCTTCAGAATAATTGATTTGTCTTCTATACTGAACACTTGCCATAAAGAAACGTAAGACCTGTGGATCAACCCTTTTTAAAATATCATGGACAGTCACGAAATTATGAAGCGACTTAGACATTTTTTCCTGATCTTTACCCACAGTGACAAAGCCATTATGCATCCAGTAATTGACAAATTTTTTGCCGGTTGCTGCCTCACTTTGAGCAATTTCATTTTCATGGTGAGGAAATTCCAAATCCTGACCACCACCATGAATATCGATCGTATCGCCTAAGTACTTGGTAGACATGACTGAACATTCAATATGCCAACCGGGACGGCCTTTCCCCCATGGTGACTCCCACGCAATTTCATCTGGTTCTTTCTGAGCCTTCCATAAGGCAAAGTCGATTGGATCTTCCTTACGTTGCTGTTCCTCATCATTAATATGTTTTGAGGCACCTTCTTCAAGTTGGGCAATATTTTGGTCACTCAGTTCACCATAATGAGCAAATTTTTTAGCACGATAATACACGTCACCATCGACTTCATAAGCATAGCCTTTATCGATCAACTTTTGAATAAAAGTGATAATAGATTTAATTTCATGGGTGGCACGGGGATGTAAGGTTGCCTTTTCTACATTTAAAGCATTAGTGTCTTCTAAATAAGCCTTAATAAACCGATCCGCCAACTTGGGAACAGTGGTCCCTTCTGTTCGGGCCTCATTAATCATCTTGTCATCAACATCAGTAAAGTTAGAAACATACTTAACCTTATAACCTTTATATTCAAAGTAACGGCGAATAGTATCAAAAGCTATAACACTTCTAGCATTTCCAATGTGGATATAGTTATACACAGTTGGCCCACAGACATACATTGTTATTTGTCCGGGATGAATTGCTTTAAATTTTTCTTTTTTTCGCGTTAAAGTATTATAAATCTTCACGAGCGTTTCCTTATCCCTTCTTAAAAATAGTTATTTTTATTTTAACAGAACTATAAAAAAGAAGCTGCGATTAATCGCAGCTTCTTTAACTTTTATTAATTAAAGGCCATTATCCCTCATTTGCTTCAAAGTTAAGTCTAGATGAGTTTTAACCCGTTTCTTACCTAAAAGTTCCATGGCTTCCCCAATACCAGGGCCTACCATCGATCTTGTGGTAGCAATTCTAATCGGCATAAATAACTTTCTACCCTTAATGCCGGTCACATGACGAGTAGCATTAATTGCCTTCATAATCTGGACAGAGGTAAAACGCGGAATAAGATCAATTTGCTTCTTAAATTCCTCAATTACCGGACGAGCGTCATCTTTACGAATTTCATCAATTTCCTTATCAGATAAATCTTTAGGATCTTCGAAGAAGATTTTTGCCAAATCAATAATTTGCTTGGTATAAGACATTTGAACAGAATAAATGTTAACCAGTTGTCTTACCCATTCCATCTTTTCTGGATTAGGATTTTTATCTACTAACCCAGCTTCTTGTAAATTATTTAAAGCTAAGTCTAATAAGGTATCCCTATTGGTCTTCTTAATGTACTGGTTGTTAATCCATTCCAGTTTTTTCTGGTCAAAAGCAGCCGGAGACTTAGATAAACGTTTAGGATCAAACTGCTTGATCAATTGCCGTTTATTAAAAATTTCATTTTCACCAACCGGTGACCAGCCAAGCAAAGCAATAAAGTTAAACATAGCATCTGGTAAATAACCCATGTCACGGTACTGTTCAATAAATTGCAGAACAGATTCATCACGCTTAGATAATTTCTTACCAGTCTTGGCATTAATAATCAGAGTCATATGACCAAACTTAGGCGGTTTCCAGCCCAATGCTTCATAAACAACTAATTGTTTAGGAGTGTTAGAAACATGGTCATCCCCACGAAGGACGTGGGTGATCTTCATTAAGTGGTCATCAACTACAACTGCAAAGTTATAAGTCGGCATCCCGTCACGTTTTTGAATGACAAAGTCGCCACCAATAGTATCAGATTCGAAACTCAAATGTCCCTTAACAATATCATCCCATTCATATGTTTCCATTTCAGGAATATGAATCCGGACAACAGGCTTCAATCCCTTAGCTTGAGCTTTAGCTTGGGTTTCTTTGATTTCATCAGCTGTCATACCTTCATATTCATAGGTATAATGTGGTGCAACACCCATAGCACGTTGTTCCTCACGCTGAGCTTCAAGTTCTTCCTCAGTCTTATAGGAATAATATGCTTTGCCTTCAGCAACCAATTGCTTGATATATTTGTTATAAATAGCTTTTCTATCTGATTGCCGATAAGGACCGTAGTCGCCGCCTTTATCAGGGCCTTCATCCCAATCAATACCTAGCCAATGAAGGTTATCCATCTGAGATTTAGAACCGCCCTTAACGTTACGTTTTTGGTCGGTGTCTTCGATTCTTAAGACAAGGGTACCCTTATTATGACGAGCGAATAAATAGTTAAAAAGTGCTGTACGTGCATTACCAATGTGCAAGTGACCAGTTGGACTCGGTGCATATCTTACACGGATTTTTTCTTTAGCCAAAATTCATGCCTCTTTCAAAAATAGTAAATTCAAACAGTTTTAGTTTACGCGTAATACAGGAAAAGTTCAATTTTCTGTTAACCAAAAACAAGCTTTAAAGCTTGCGGGATACTCGAAACGGGAACAACTTCAATTCCCAAATCTTTTAATCCCTTATACATATTGTGACGAGGAATAAAGATCCGTTTAAACCCAACCTTAGCTGCCTCATTAACTCGCGCCTGAATTTTATTTACCCGCCGAACTTCTCCGGTTAAACCAACTTCGCCTACAAAACAATCTGTAGCACTTATTTCTTTGTTAGTATAACTCGATGCCACAGACATCGTTATAGCTAGATCAATCGCTGGTTCGTTTAATTTAATACCACCGGTCGCGGTAAGATATACATCCTGATTTTGCAACATAAGGTTGCCCCTTTTTTCAAGTACCGCTAAAAGAAGGGCGGCTCGATTATAATCAATACCCGATGTAGTCCTCTTAGCATAGCCAAACGCTGTTGGTGTGACTAGCGCCTGAATTTCAGCTAACAGAGGTCGTGTTCCTTCAAGTGAAACCACAACGGATGAACCTGTCGAACGCGGTAAACGTTCGTCAAGAAAGATTGACGAAGGATTAGTAACTTCTTTTAAGCCCTCATTTTCCATCTCAAACATCCCAATTTCATTAGCAGCACCAAAACGATTTTTTACAGAGTGTAAGATTCGATAGGAGTGGTGTTTATCTCCTTCAAAGTAAAGAACGGTATCCACCATATGCTCCATGATTTTTGGCCCAGCAATTGCACCCTCTTTAGTAACATGGCCAATAACAAAAATAGTAATTGCGTCCATTTTAGCAATTTTCATCAACTCACTGGTTACTTCCCGAACCTGTGAAGCTGAGCCAGTCATTGTATCTAAACTTGGCTCATTCATGGTCTGAATAGAATCAATTACAACGAAATCAGGCTGTACATCATTAATTTGCTCACGAATATCGTGCATATCTGTTTCTGGATATAAAAGCATATCACTAGCGCCTAAGCCTAAACGATTGGCACGCAGCTTAATCTGACTAGCTGATTCCTCTCCAGAAACATAGAGAACCTTGTATTTTTTAGATAGATCACTCATGATTTGTAACATCAAAGTGGACTTACCTATTCCAGGATCCCCACCGATTAATACAAGTGAGCCGGGTACAATACCACCACCTAAAACACGGTT
>ENA-UOOM01003268-UOOM01003268.1-fermentation-metagenome-genome-assembly--contig:-NODE-3268-length-11997-cov-6.808491_pt1 | contig 11997 bp, 5 predicted proteins | sample MGYA00245781_ERZ724031 | MGnify/ENA primary metagenome ERZ724031 (study PRJEB28704, sample SAMN03018317) | fermentation metagenome | biome: anthropogenic terrestrial biome; feature: soil; material... | reverse complement strand
AAAATCGATAAACAAACAAATACCAGTATAATAGAGGCTAAAACCAAATATTTGGCCATTATCAACGACATTGTAGATGTATTCAGAACAAAGCTTAATGCTGGTGAAATTAGAGTTGGTAGTGTAAATGATCTGGAAAGGTTGGTAAAGCTCGAAATGTTACTTAGAGATGGGGAATTGCCGTCAGAAGAAAAGATCGTTAATATATTTATTGAAAAAGATGATCAAACAATATAATAAATTTTTTTAACAATTTAAATCTATCTAATTAATTTTTTTCTTAATAGCAACATTATTACCAGGTAAAATTCTAATTTTAAATTTATTTTTTGTTTTTAAGCTTAGATCTATCTAAGTTTATCTAGAAAAGTATATGTTAGTTTAAGAATACATTCTTATTCACTGATTAAGATAATTTTGAGGGGTTTAAATGACTTCTGATATGACTTTCATTACTAATGAGGATGGAAATAAATTAGTTGATCGTTTTAGTGATTTAATTCGGGATACAAAATTTTTTGATTGTTTAGTGGGTTATTTTTATAGTACTGGATTCCATTCTCTTTATAAATCATTGGAAAACACTGAAAGGATAAGAATATTAATTGGGATAAGTACTGATCCTGAAACTTTTAGGTTGATAAAGAAAGCTCAAAAAACTCTGAATCTGTCATATAAAGAAACTAAAGAGCATTTTTCTGATAAAATAGTGAATGAGATGGATGATTCAGAGGACAATTATAAAGTGGAAGAAGGCATCAGGAAGTTTTTAGAATGGTTACAGAATGGTAAATTGGAAATTAGGGTCTATCCTGTTGAAAAGATACATGCCAAACTTTATATAATGAGTTTTAAGGAAGGGCACATTGATAAAGGTAGAGTAATCACGGGTTCAAGTAATTTCACCAGAGCTGGATTTAAAGATAATCTAGAGTTTAATGTGGAACTTAAGAATAGATCAGATTATGAATTTTCAAAAGAAAAGTTCAATCTTTTATGGGATCTTGGAGTTGATGTATCTGAGGAGTATGTGACTACTGTAAGTAACAAAACATGGCTAAATGACACCATCACTCCATACGAATTATACCTTAAATTTCTCTATGAATACCTAAAAGAGCAAATAAACATAGATAAAGAAAAAATACAAAGATCATATCTGCCGGATGGATTCATGGAACTTCAATATCAAATGGATGCAGTTAAAGATGCTAAAATGAAGTTAGATGAATATAATGGGGTTTTTATTTCGGATGTTGTCGGTTTAGGTAAGACATACATTTGTGCATTATTAGCTCAGCAGTTGAAAGGCAGAACTCTAGTAATCGCTCCACCTATCTTAATTAATAGGGATAATCCGGGTTCTTGGCCCAATGTTTTCGGTGATTTCGGTGTTAGGGGTCCTGAATTTGAATCAAGAGGAAAACTTGAACATTTATTGGAAAGGGGTGTTGATAAATACCAGAATATCATTATTGATGAGGCACACGACTTTAGAAATGAAGCCACTCTAGGATATGAAAAATTATCACGCATATGCAAAGGTAAAAAAGTGATCTTAGTATCCGCTACCCCTATGAATAACACTCCCAGAGACATCCTTAGCCAAATAAAACTGTTTCAAAAAGCACATAAGTCTACTTTACCCCATCCTGAAGTCAGAGATCTGGAGAACTATTTTAACAAATTAGAAAACCGTTTAAAACCTTTAGATAGGAAAAAAAATAGAGAAGAGTATATTAAAATTGTCCAAGAAAACGCTGATGATGTACGAGAAAAAATATTGAAGTACATTATGGTCAGAAGAACCCGCTCCAGTATCAATAAATATTATGGAAAAGATTTGGAAAAACAGGGATTAAAGTTCCCTAAAGTTGATGATCCAAAACAATTATATTACAATTTCGATGAAGAATTAGACCTTATTTTCAATAAAACACTTGAATTAATTACTACAGGATTCATATACGCCAGATACACACCACTATTATATCTTAAGAGAAAGCTTAACCCACTTGAAATAGGATCCCAAAGAAATATGGGTAAATTTATGAAAATCTTACTATTAAAAAGGTTGGAAAGCAGTTTTCACGCATTTAAACAATCAGTAAAACGATTCATATATTCTTACGAGAATTTCATAGTCCATTATCGTAAAGGACAAGTATATGTAAGTAAAAAATACACCAACAAAATATTCGATCTCTTAGAAAATGACGATTTAGAAACAGTAGAAAAGATGATTAGTGAAGGGAAAGCTGTTCCTTATCAGTCCTCAGATTTTGATTCTCAAATCATCAAAGATCTAGAACATGATCTTAAACTCCTAAAGGAAATCCATCAAATGTGGAAGGGTATTGAACAAGATCCTAAATTAGATAAATTTATCGAAGTCCTTCGAAATGATAAGAATTTAAGAAGAAATAGATTGTTAGTTTTCACAGAATCCAAAGAAACTGCATTCTATCTTGAAAAGAAATTAAATCCACTATTTAATGATAAAGTATTAGCATTTTCAGGAGATTCACCTGAATCAGATCGTTTAAAGATCATCAAAAATTTCGATGCCAATGAGAGAAACCCACAAAATGAATATCATATCCTAGTATCCACCGATGTACTTTCACAGGGTGTTAACTTGCACCGTTCCAATGTTGTAATTAACTATGACATACCATGGAACCCAACTAGAATGATGCAACGAGTAGGGAGGGTTCAAAGAGTTGATACTAAATTTGATGAAATATTTATCTACAATTTCTTCCCTGCAGGACAGATAAACGAAAATATCAGTCTACAAGAAGCTGCAGAATCAAAAATCGCAGGATTCATAGAAATGCTCGGAAATGATTCCAAACTCTTAACTGATGAAGAAATAAAAACACACGAACTATTTAATCGCCTAACATCGAAAGAAACCATTACCGGTGAAGAAGAGGAAGAAGATTATGAACTCAAATATCTCACCCTAATGAGAGATATAAGAGACGGGAAACCTGAATTATTCGAAAAAATAAAGAGATTACCTAAAAAAGCCAGAACAGCAAGGAGATGTCAGATAAAAAATAACTCCCTACTAACATTCTTCCGTAGCGGGAATTTACGAAAAATATATCAAACACAAAACATGGAACCTGTGGAACTGGATTTTCTAGAAGCAGCAGAGATTTTAGAAGTCGAAACAGAAACTCCCTCCCTTAAAATAACAGCTGAATTTTATCAACACTTAAACAGAAATAAAAGAGAATTTGAATCTGTTTTCGATGTTGAAACGGAAGAAAAAACGCGTAAGGGTGGTAGAAATCATGCAACATATTTATCTGGAATTATTAAGGCTACTATCGGGCAGAAAAAAGGATTTACTGAAATTGACGAAGATTACTTAAAAAAAGTTTTAGGTTTACTCGATGAAGGAACATTACCTCCAGTATTGTTAAAAAATCTTAAAAAAGAATTAAACAATATTGAAGGAGATCCAGAAGCGTTTATAATACTTAATACTATTAAAAAGAACATACCAATCGAATACTTTGAAAATACTGAAGAAAAATCAGATATCATTGATACTCCACACCCTAGAGAGGTTATATTATCAGAATACTTAATTAAAGGCGGTTAAATGGACCAAAGTAATGCAATTAAACTATTAGATGATACATTCAACCACGATTTTAGTCTCGATAGATATTCCAGATTTATAAAAGAGCTATTTAATCACTTCAATCTTCGAATAAAAAAAAATATCCCACTAAGAAAAGAATATTACGATTATATAGAACAACTAGACTCTTTAGGAGTATATAAGGATGATAATCAAAATTATATTGAAGTATTCTCTGTGAAACTTAAAAAAACAAGTTCTAGAGACAGAGCTAGAACTATGCAACGAAACTTAGTAGCTAAGTACCTTAAAAATTCTGGAAGCAATGCAGCTTTGGTTGCATTCTATGGTGAAGATCCACAAGATTGGCGATTCTCATTTGTAAAAATAGAATACGACCTAATCAAGGATGAAAAAGGTAATTTAAAAGTAAAAGAGGAATTAACACCCGCAAAAAGATACTCATTCTTAGTGGGGATAAATGAACCTAACCACACATGTAAAAGGCAATTTCTAACTCTTATAAAAGAAGAAAACATTGATCCACTCCTCGAAACAGTAGAAAAAGCATTCAACATAGAAAGTGTTACAAAAGAATTCTTTGAAGAATATAAAAAATTATTCCTAAAACTCCAAGAATCTTTGGAACATATCATAGCTAATGATGAAATAGTGAAAAATGAATTTAACAAAAAAAATATTCCCACTGCTGATTTTGCCAAAAAATTATTGGGACAAATTGTTTTTATTTACTTCCTACAAAAAAAAGGATGGCTCGGAGTCAAAAAACAGGAATCTTGGGGTGCTGGTCCTAAAAATTTCTTAAGAAAGCTGTTTAACGGAGAAATGGCAATTTATAACAATTTTTTTAATGAAATATTAGAACCACTATTCTATGAGGCGTTAGCGACTGAAAGAGACGGAGATTATTATAGCAGATTCAACTGTAGAATCCCATTCCTTAATGGTGGGCTTTTTGAACCAATATACGATTATGACTGGATTGAAACAGACATAACTCTAAATAATGAGATTTTTAAAGAAATACTAAATAAATTTGATTTGTTCAATTTTACAGTAAAAGAAGATGAACCTTTAGAGAAAGAAGTTGCTGTTGATCCAGAGATGCTAGGAAAAGTGTTTGAAAACCTCCTAGAAATTACTGATAGAAAATCAAAGGGTGCTTTCTATACTCCAAGGGAAATCGTACATTACATGTGTCAACAGAGCCTTGTCAATTACCTTGAGACTAATATCTCTAATGTATCTAGGACTGACCTTGAAAAATTTATTTTAAAAGGAGATTTAGCTCTTGACTCCATAATAAGAGAGCAAGAACAAAAGAAACAATATCATGGTAAAGTATTCCAAAAACAAGTTCTTCCGGACTCAATAAAAGAAAATTCAGAAATAATCAATCAATTACTTCAGAATATAAAGGTTGTTGACCCTGCAGTTGGATCTGGAGCATTCCCGGTGGGAATGATGAATGAGATCGTACGGGCAAGACATATAATTTCATTATTATCTGAAAAAGAAATTAATAATTATGATTTAAAGCGTGAGACAGTTGAAAACTCTTTGTATGGTGTGGATGTTGATTCTTCAGCAGTAGACATTACTAAATTAAGATTTTGGCTGTCTCTTGTTGTTGATGAAGAAAATATTCGAAATATTAAACCTTTACCTAATTTAGACCATAAGATAATGTGTGGGAACAGTTTAATCGAAGAATTTGAGGGTATGAGACTAATTGATGAAAATCTTCTTGAATTATCGAATATTAACCCTGAAATTGAAAGAATTAATTCACAGGAAGTATATTTGAAAAAAGAGCTAGAACAATTAAGAGATGGAAGTCCTAAAAACATTGATAGAATAACAGAGATTGATAATCAAATAAGTAAACTTCGTAAAAAAAGAAAAAAAATTATTTCTAAAAATAATGATAAACCACAAGCTAGCCTTTTTGCAAGCGAAGCAGAAAAAAAGCTTAAATTATTAGAAAAAAAACATGAACAATTCTTTAACGCTGAAAGCCCAAACAAAAAGAAAAAACTTAGGAAAGAAATAGAATCAATTGAATGGGAATTCATTGAAGAAACTTTGAAAAGTGAAGGCAACGAAAAATCAATAGATAAGCTTGAAGAATATAAAAAAAATAAATCTAAACCATTTTTTATATGGAAACTATACTTTTCAGAAATATTTAGAAGAAAAACCCCCGGATTTGACATAGTAATAGCTAATCCGCCTTATGTAGGAGAAAAAGGGAATAAAGATATTTTTAGGGACATAAAACAAACAGAATTTGGAAAATTATTTTATAAAAGAAAAATGGACTATTTTTATTTCTTTTTTCATAAAGCGATAGATTTAAGTAGAAATGGAGGATCAATAGCTTTTATAACCACCAATTATTATATTACGGCCGATGGCGCTATATTTTTAAGAAATGACTTTAAAAAAAGAGCTATAATAAGATCATTAATAAATTTTAATGAACTAAGAATATTTGATTCTGCAAAAGGTCAACATAATATGATTACTTTCCTTAAAAAAGGAAATAATCCGGATTTTAATACAGATATAGCAGTTACTGACCGGCAAGGAGATTCAAACCCAACTTTACTTAATTCTATCATCTCAGGAAATGATAAAAATACATTATATACCAATAAAAAACAAAAGGACCTTTTTGATGGAGATAAAAATTATATACGACTTAGTGGGGAAGCAGATGAAGATATTGAAAATATTCTTAAAAAAATAAAGAATGATTCAGAATTATTAGGCACAATTAAAAATGTTAATCAAGGTGTTTTGACAGGTGCTGATAAAGTCACTCAGAGGCATCTGAACAAGTATAATATTGATTTAATAAATAAAGGTGAAGGAGTATTTGTTCTTTCTAATTCTGAAATTACCAAGCTTAATTTGCAAGATGAAGAAAAATTTTTTGTAAAACCCTTTTTTAAAAATTCAGATATTAATAAATATTTTACCAATAAAAAAACGCGTAAAAACTTAATATATGCTACCAGAGATGTTGATATTGAAAAATTACCTAACTTAAGAGATCATTTCCTGAAATATAAAGCTATAATTCAGGGTAGGAGTAAAGATAGAGGTGAAATGCAAGCTGCTCTTAAATTAGGTAAATGGTGGGTGATTTTCGCAGCTAGAAAAAATGTGAATTTTGAAGGTGAGAAAATTGTATGCCCACAAAGATCCCCTACAAATACATTTGGATATAACACTATTCCTTGGTATGGTAGTGCTGATGTTTATTTTATTACTAATAAGAAGAAAGATACTTTAAGTTTAAAATATATTTTAGCTTTATTGAACTCTAAATTATTTTATATTTGGTTATATTTCCGAGGAAAGCGAAAAGGAGAACTATTAGAACTTTTATACCAACCTTTAACAGAAATACCTATAAAAATTATTTCTAAGGATGAACAAAAACCTTTCATTAATTTAATAGATGAAATTCTTAAATTGAAAACCCCTGATACTAATCAAGAAAAATTAGATCTATTAAAAACAAAGATTGATGATTTAGTATGTGATTTATATGAATTAACTTCTGTAGAAAGAGAAGTTGTGGATCATTTCAAAAAATAGACCAAGGAATATGATAAAACTCCATAACTGGACCGAATCCTCATATTCGAGTAGTAAGGGGTTATAAAATTAAAAGAGCAATCTTGATAGAAACCATTCTTGTAGTGTTAATTATATAATAGGAAATTTTAATTAGAATGGTTGGAACCTGTACTGAGTGATTTTGAGTTTGATAAATTAATATGAAATAAAAGGCAAGTCTATATCATTACTTTTTAATCATGTTTAATATTTCATTATAAATGCTGTCCAGCTATTTTTATAATCATAAACTTTTGTGGCATCATAACTCGTTTTAGCTAAACTTCCCACGGATGCTATTGTACCTACCATTGGAAATAATCCAACAATACCTAAACCACCATCGATTAATACATCTTTACCTGATGGGCTGAATTTTTTCATTTCATTTATATATTCTTCAAAAAATAATGACTCAATTACAGATTCATCTAAATTTTTTATATTTTTTGTTAAAATAGAGTTAATATCAAATAATTTTTTACGAAATTTTATGAATAATTTATCTTTTCTTAAATCTAAAATATCTTCTACCTTCATTTCTGAAAAATCAGGAATATTAAATCTTAAAAGTTTGTTAATCCGATGCAATATTTCTATACTTAAATCTAAATTCATATTTTCAACATTAATTCTATTTAAGAGATTTTGATGAATATTATCTACCATTATCGGGACAAAATCATATGACAATATTATTGATTTATGGAAATTTTTAAGAACTAAATCTTTACAATAATCAGGAGCAGGAATATAATCTTTGTAACTTGCTGTTTTATCCATAATTTCGTTTAATAATTTTTCACCTTCTTTATTCAAATTTACAGCACGGAATTTTATAAAATCTTCATCCGTAAGTCCCATTTCTTTAATTAAATGTTCAAAACAAACAGAATAATATTTACCTTTTCCAAGAGGTATTAATGGGAATTCTACTCCTGTTTGTTCATTTTTAGCCATTACAAATGTGCTTTCTATTGGTTGTTCGGGTAATGGATTTGACCCATCATATGGGCCTGATGTATTAAATGAACCATTTTCCGAGCATGTAAATGTCAAATGACCGGAATCAAAATATAATTCATCATTCATTAAAATTGATAATTTAATCCTTTTAATTAAATTAGGTTGTTTACTTTTATCTTCAAAGAAATCCACATTACTCCATAAAGGAAAATAAATCGAATTCATATAAAATGATAGATGATAGTATATAATAATATTTTCTATTAAATTAGAAAAAAAATAATGAATAGAGAATGTGATGACCTCTGAAGATTTTAATAATGATTTTTTATCTCTTTTCTTATTAAAACAGTCCATGAAAACTAATAGGTTATGAAAAATATACCTCAATATTTGAAAGGAAAGGAAAACAAATTTATATTCCGGATATACTTTAAGAGCTGTAAATATTAAAGAAGGGGAATTAGTTGAGATAAATATTAGGAAATTTAAAAAATCTTTATTGTTAATTTATAATATTATAATATTAACTTAATGATAATTTTAAATGGATCAAAAAACTATTAAGTCAAATTAAAACATTCAAAATTATCATAGAGATTCGTAACAAATTTATAATCATGGTATTTTGTTTCTCTATGTCATAAAACTAACAAATAGAAAGTTATAATAATTACTTTTTAATTTAATAATTAATAAGATAAAATTATTTGGTGTTATAGACATATTTAAATCAGTCATTTATCAAATGTTACAGTTTTTTTAGCAATCATTGTCTCATTGACATTATAAGATGTGATATTGTTGTTAATTATGCCATCTTGCATTGTGGAGGTCTAAAAATGGTAAAAGATATAGAAAAATTAGAGGAGGTAATACAAGAAATATTAAGTGCTGCACCAGGCATATCAAGAACACAACTTGTCAAATTGACATATTTAGTAGATAGAGAGTTCTATAAAAAGAATAATAGAACAATGACTGGTGTTGATTATGAAATGTATTTTTATGGACCCTATTCTAAGGATTTTGAATTAGCATTATATACATTAAAGCAAGATGATACTTTATTGGAAGATCATGATGGAATATCATATCAAATATACCCAAATAAACCATTGCAAGCGAATCTTAATGATGATGAAGTTGAAATAATCAATAGAGTTGTGTCTAATGCAAATAGTGGGGGTTTATTAAGATCAGCTGCTGCAATTAAGAGATTTGTATATTCACTTCCAGAGGTAGACCAAGCTAAACCATTCTCTATAATTAATTTTAATGAAATAGACTGATTTTATGGATGATTTAACAGTTGAATGGTATTCAGAACAACCTAAATTTTATGATGCTTTAGAGGCAGCATTAATAGATAAAAATATCCTTTTTGAGGGTGAAATAGCCAATTATGATGATTTAAAAGAATTTGGTCTTTTTTCTTTTTTATTATATCGGTTTTTCTTTCAAAGAAAATACTACCTCGAAAAGGAAATGGAATACTATTTGAAAAAATATGAATTAGATATGGAAGAGCAATATCAACTAGAAAAAGAACAAGAGACAGCTAAGAAAAAAGGCCAATTAGAGCTATATAAATTTAATTTAAATATTTTAGGGTTGAAAGGTTTCTCTAAAACTTTATTTCTACTTTCAACCAAAAAAGACAAATTTTCAAATCCTTATTTGGAAGAATTATTTATACCTGATCCTTTGAATTATATTCCTAATGGAGATATGGATCCCTCAAAGTGTGTTATTTATAGCTTATTGAATTATAATAGGGTATATTTGTTACAAAGAGGTCATGATGTTGATGAAATACCTCATACATTGACAGAAGATCTAAATGATGATGGTAGGGTGTGTGGGGGGTGCGTTCAACATAGAAAAGATATAAGAAATTGGTTAGCTAATAATCCACAGTTTAATCATGTTTTGGGAGGATGGGCTTTCCCTTTTGATATTGATCCTAATTTTATATCATTAGAAAGCCTAGAAGAAGTTAAGATGGATTCTTCCTTTAATTACTTTTTAGCTTTGTATTTTAAAAATAAACTTGGTTTTGATGAATTTCATTCTGGCTCCTCTCTAAATCAACCTTTTAAATCTCACGAAGTTGATTGCTGTTTAATTAAAGAAAAAACTGCTTTGGTTATTGAAACTAATGTAAGAGTCGATAATATAGAAAAAGATCTAAAAACTAAGATTTATAATCTCTGGTCTTTAAATAAGGTTTACGAAAAAATTATAATGTTATATATAACATTTGCAGAAATAACTCCACGATCACATATAGGTACTTTCATTGAATTTCATGATATTGACAATCATGAAAAGGGTTCATTTGAAGTAATTAATTGGCCAAAAATTTTTAAAAATATAGATGATAATTTGGGAGATATAACTAAAGATAATTTGTCAGAAGAATTTGATAAATTTCTAGAATCACTTGAAAATAAGATACAAGATATAATAAACTTTTAATTTTAACATCTTAAATTTAATTATTTTCCACAACTAAGCAGATACTGACCTTATTTTAAAAATTCGTGCCCTAAAATTTAATGTATCTATAAAAAAGAAATCTCCTTTAAAATTTAAGTTATTTAATGGATTTTATTTAAATCATTAGTAGATTGTTTTAATCTCTTTTTTAATTCTGGATTTTCTAAATCTGCATAATCCGATAAAATTTCGATGGTTTCAACTAAATGTTGTTTCCAATTATCATCTTCTACTTTTTGCTTAACCCCATCTTCCTTTAATTTTAAAAATTCATTTTTCAAATCATTCAACTCAGAAGATTTTTCTTTTTCATAATTAGATAGGCGGTTATTAACCAATTCTAACTCTTTTTCTTTTTCATCAAGTTTTTCTATCAATGAATCATAAGCAGGTGTCGTTAATATAGTAGTTTCAACATTTTCAATGCTCAGCTCATCCATTAATTCCATATATTGATTTTTCAAAGTAGGAATATCAGCTAAAAAATAAGCCTCTGTAACCTTTTTAATTGAATGCCCTAACATCCAGTCGATCTTTGTTTGTGAAAGTTTATTTTTGTATAAGACTGATGCGAAATATTTTCTTAATTTATGAGATGTAAAAAAGTGTTTTCCCCTATTTTTCTCCTGATAATCTCTTCCAAAACCAGCTCTCTGATTAATTCTTTGGAAAATATAACTATAACCATTCTCTGAAATACTATTATTGCTATTATCAGCTACAAAAAGAGGGTCATTTAAATTAGTAATAGGTTTATTATCCTTTTCGCGTATTAATAAATAATCAGCTACAGCATTAATTGATTCCGGTGTTGAAAAAGTAATTATATGTTTGGATGTTTTTATTTGTTGTATTCTCCATGTACCAATGGGATTATCGATGTTTTTAATCTTTTTAGCTATTTTACTAACATTAAAAAATTCATCTTCATCAACAGTCAGATAATCATTTAATGCATCAAGATAATCTTTATAAGTTAAATGTCTAACTTCAGAAGCCCTAAAACCCGTTGAAAGTTGTAAAAGTATTATTGCTCTATCTCGAGGCTTACATACTTTTATTGCATCTTTGATATGCTTTTTAGTGATAATTTCATCCAATATATTTCGTTGATTTTTTCTATTTGATGGGGTTTCAACTTTTGGAAGAGCTACTTCAAAGTGATTGTAAAAAGCCTTTACAGTGGTAACAATATCACCAATTAAACCATCGGATTTTCCCCTTTTCCTTTTATAATCGATAAAATCAAGCATATATGATTTAATTTTCCTATCTCT
>ENA-UOOM01003266-UOOM01003266.1-fermentation-metagenome-genome-assembly--contig:-NODE-3266-length-12021-cov-3.327511_pt1 | contig 12021 bp, 11 predicted proteins | sample MGYA00245781_ERZ724031 | MGnify/ENA primary metagenome ERZ724031 (study PRJEB28704, sample SAMN03018317) | fermentation metagenome | biome: anthropogenic terrestrial biome; feature: soil; material... | reverse complement strand
ATTGTCGTAAACCGTGTAAAACCGCATACTTCATTTCACAGCGATATTGAGAGCGGCATGATGAAAATGATTGCAATCGGGTTGGGAAAAAAGGTGCAAGCAGAGAATATTCATAGCTTCGGCACGGAAGGGTTGCGACAGTATATTGCGCCTGTTGCACGGAAGATCCTTGAAACAGGGAAAGTCATAGCCGGAATAGGTATTGTGGAAAACTCCCGGGACAAGGTAATGGAAATAAAAGCGTTTTTGCCGGAGGATATAGAAGAGGGCGAGATGAGACTCCTTCAAAAAGTACGCAAATCCATGCCAAGGCTTCCTGTAGACAAACTTGACGTGCTCATAGTGGAGAGATTGGGCAAAAATATCAGCGGAACGGGAATGGATACCAATGTTATAGGAAGGCTAAAAATACATGGAGAGCCCGAGACCGGTAAGCCCACAATCGGAAGGATCATTGTGCTGGATCTCACGCCTGAAACCAATGGGAACGCCTACGGCATAGGCTTAGCAGATTTTACCACAAAAGCGCTGGTGGAAAAGATCGATTACAAAGCTACATACACAAACGCAATCACATCGACTTTCACGGAGCGGGTTAAAATACCAATCATCGCAGAAAATGAGGAAGAGGCTTTTGAAATGGCTGTGAAAGCATGCGGTATAAAAGATTTAGGAACACTTAGGGTTATAAGAATAAAAAACACGCTGCAGCTCGAAGAAATATGGGTTTCTACTGCAATATACAATGAGCTGCAGTAGCATAAATTTCAAACACCTTCAAAAGCATATAGCGTTTCTACCGCAATAAAAGCTTGCACACAGTCAAAACAAACTCAAAGAAGGCCAGTCTTCTTTATACTCTGCTCCCTCAGGCACGGTTAAATCGTTATCGGTTACATTTTCAATTTCAATATTTGTAACTGTAACAGTAAAATCTTTATACTCTATCTTCAATGGAAATCCGGAGTTTTTGCTGATGTAAAGTGTTCTTTCTCCAACCCATTCCCCATCTTTTATAGCAACACAGGATTCTCCGGCTACTTCTGTATCTTCGCTAATCAAAGTATAATGCCATGTTTCAAGATCATCCGGAATATGCATCGTATAAAGGATATTATCTTTACTGCTGTAAAAGTATTCCTCAACATATTCAGCCATGGGTACCTTAGTGTAGATATTCATCCATGGATTATAGCTATACATCATTTTCTCGCCAAGATCAATATATAAATGATCAGTCTGATTTCCTCTTTCACGTATTTCCTTAAAGCGATCTCCTGATAATGTATATGTAGACGAAAAATCCACCCCGTCTTCAGCGGAATAATCTGTATTAACCTTATAGCTATAGTTATTTATTTCAGTTAATTTTGATACCAAAGCTCTGACATCAAATTCTTTTTTAATATTAGTTTGCTGTGGGGGCTTTGGTTTTTTAAAGCATCCTGTAAACATCATAGAAAGAACAAAGCATAAACAAAGAAGAATGACTTTTTTAACAATACTTTTATTGATGGTTTTAGCTTGTATAATATTCATTTTGGCATACACTCCTTTTTTATATATTTGCTTATTTTTGTAATGCCTGTACCAGAAAATCAGGCATTAGCAGTATAGCTTATTACATATTCTATGTTTTTGCCACAAGCCACATTCGGATTCATATCGCTCCAATTCCCGAAGCCACCAAGCTCATATAAGGCTATCTCAAAATGACACATGGCTATACCTACATCAAGCTTTTGAATATCAAAGCTCATAATCTTTCCATACCCCGGTGTTCTACAAACAAAAAAGTGATAGTTATTTCCATCTTTTATGATTCTCCAAGGTTGCTTATTTGATGCTGAGGGAGCAATTCTAACCATGTCCAAACATTCTTCAAACATACCTGCTTTTTCTTTTTCCAAAGGTCCGGAGAAATCCTTTTCAAAGAACAGTTCAACCCATTCTTTTCTGTTTTTAGAGCCTGCAGCGGCAGCCATTACTTTGTCTAATATGCCCCTTTTCTCTTTTGCATAACCTATCGGCGATATTACCGGAATAAATTCATCTTCTTCTAAAATTATTGCCTTTCTAAAATCCGCTTTGTTAAATGAACCACCCAGCCAGCAAGTTCCTAATCCCAGCGAAGTAATATATAGGATTATTTTCTCAAAAACATATCCCAAACTCTCTTCCATCCGATATTCCTTTTTTGCCACTGCACACAGAAAGGTTGTTGCTCCTTGGATCACCCCATAAGTGCCAAGCCTTATATTTGACTCAAGGGTATTCAGATCAATGATTTTAAACCTAATTTGCGCATTGAGTGGTACTTCTATTGTGCTAATATAATCAACAATCTTTTGCTTTAGTTCCTGTGAAATTGGTTTTTTATTATATGTTCTTATAGATTTTCTTTTTAACATTGCATTTTGTATATCCACTCAAAGTACCTTCCTTCCTAATTAAGACTGTTTAGTTTATAAAAAGCTAAAATAGTATATAGAAAGTATCAAGTTTATAGTCTAATTCAAAATATATACTACGGAAAAATATGTTATTATTATATCGGGCAACTAAAATAAACCCATTATTAGATCTAAATTGCTGTTCAAATACATTATATTGTAAAGGGAAACAAGCTACAATATATTTTAATAATGATAAAACAAGATATAGAACAGACTGATAGGGCGATTCATAGGGAAATAGAAATATTCTATGTTTGTAGGCTGGTATAATGGCGATTGTTCGAGACGGATGATGATATCGGCTAGAAAGTAGATGAATTCTATTTGTACTTATACTATACGAGTTTATTATATTTGTTCATCATGATTAAGTTGAATTGAACCGAAGAAAACAACAAATACAACAAAGCTTTTTATTTTTGTTGCAAATTAAGGAATAAGTTGATAGAATGTATTAAACTCGTATTATGCTTTAGCAAGTTTAGTCAAAGCATAGCAAATTATAAATGTTTGTAGATAATTATATCAAAACAAATTTTACTACTACCAGATCACATCGTTTACACTATTAAGCTACTGGAAATTTCATTCTTCATAAAATTTAACTTGTCCGTTTAAATTTTTAATGATTGCAACTAATTACTTATGTAGAATTTATATAGCATTGTTTTTAAACAAGAACAGCAGCACTTAAAACTTAGCTACAATAGTAAAGCCTTTGGCTTTCAAGGCGCCATAAAGAACCAAATATACAAAAACACGGAAACTAATAGTATCTATTTTATAGGCAAATATACTTTAATAAGGGAATGTGAAATAATAATAGGGAAAAATAGGAGGCGTATTATGAGAGTAAAAGTTGTATTTGCATGTAAAGAGCATATAACACTGTCGGTAGATTACAACCACTATATCCAAGCGTTCATATATAAAAATATATCAAGCGATATGGCAGATTTCTTGCATAATAAGGGTTATTGCATATATAGAAGGAGTTTTAAGTTATTTACGTTTTCAAAATTGTTTGGAAAGTGTACTTTTAACAAAGAAAATAAAACATTTTGTTTTAAGCCGCCTGTTACTCTATATATATCTTCTCCAGTCGATGATTTTATAATTAGTTTTGCTAATCACATACTTACCAATACTGATCTTTTTTTAGGAAAAAACCGACTTGAAGTACAGAGTATTGAATTTGAAAAAGATAAAATTGCTGAAGAAATATGTGTAAAGACACTATCCCCTATTGTAGTATACAGTACCATGTTTGAGACAACAGGGGAAAAATACACATGCTATTTTATGCCGGGTGAATCAAGGTTTCATTCGTTAATTAAAGAAAACTTAAAAAAGAAAACAATTGCATTCGGTATGGAGCCGCTGGACGGTAATATTAGCATTGAACCAATAGGAAAGATAGTGCAAAAAATTATTACATACAAAGGAATCGTAATAAAAGGCTCTGAAGGTAGATTCAGGCTAAAAACAAATGAAAACATGCTGAATATGGCACTTAATTCGGGCTTAGGATCAAAAAACAGCCAAGGGTTTGGTTGTATCACTAAAATTTGAAAGGAGGGAGAAATTTGATTGAGAATATTATACAAATGGGGGGTATAATTCTTGAAAGTACAGGGTTTCTTGATGCAATGATAAACGAGGTCGAGCCATTGACAAAAAAAGATGAACAAAGATATATTTGCAAGTTTATGTTTGATACCTCAAAAAAAGAAGTAAACTTTGGTCTCAATGAGGAAATATCAACTGATACTGCAAAACGGTATTCGTTTGTAGGAACTATTGGAGGACCCAATACACCACAATGGTGCACGACTGTTAAAACTCCTGATTATTTTTTGACAGAAACCATACCTACACTTCTGAAACAGGACATTCCGGAGAGATATAAAAGTAAAGTTCAAAATGTACTGGATACCATGTTTAAGGATGTGGAAGGCACAGACGGTAAATATAAATATTTCTTAGATGTTGAAAAAGCGGGAATGGGCATAAAAATTGAAGAAATTTTTGACAAACTAAAGAAAGATGATAAAAATAATGAGAAAAAAGCTAACAAGCAAGTTCAAAAAGAAGCCCGTGCTGTAGTTAGTAAGATTTTCTATAAATATATTAAAGAAAAATACGGTTGCAAGAAAGAACTTGTGGGATTGAATGTACTATATATCGATGGGGAGTGTATATCTGGTGCTGATTTTTATACCGACTTACTAAAAAAAGGGTTGCAGCCAAGTGAGGTTAGTTTAGAAGGAGTTGGAAAAGCAAAAGGCTCAGCAAAGAAAAACACCAAAGGCAATTGTGGAATTTGCGGGAGTGAAGAAGATGTAGATTCTGATTTGAAAAAAGCAAAAATAAAGTACTATATTACAGATAAAATTAACTTTGCAAGCAATATTGACAAAAAATACTTTTACCGCAATTTCGGTCTGTGTTCACGATGTTATCGAGAACTGCAGACAGGTGAAGTTTATGTGAAAGACCATCTTAAAACGCGCTTGTCACAGTTTGATGTTTACCTATTACCGCACTTTATTTTTGAGACTCACATAGATAAGCATCAATTAGATAATTGCTCAGAAAAACTTAAGAAGGCTGTAGGAAGAATATGTAGTTTTGATGAGATCATTGCATTTAGGGATGACTTATATAACGTGAATGTTTTTGATGATCCATATCTCGTTGATTTTATATTTTTTGAAGCATCTAACCAAGCAACAAAAATAAAGAAAGTAATAAAGGATCTTGAGCCATCTGTTTTTGATGAAATCAAAATGAATTTAGCGATTGTGAACGACAATTATAGGAAGTATTATGAAAAATATGGGTTTGATATGAAAAGTTTTTTTTACTTGCTTCCGAGCATTAAAGGCAGCGATGGCAAGTATTCAGCAAGGTTTAAGCAACTTCTTGAGTGGTATGGAGCTATATTTACAGGAAGAAGAATAGATGTAAAAAGCATTGTGGAAAATTCCATTAATAGAGCTAGACAAAAGATAGTTGAGAAAGAAGAATTCGACATGATGGATACTATTATTAAAGCAAATATGGCAATAAGTTTTCTTGAGTTGTCAGGTTGCATAAAGAAAAGCTCTATGAGAGGAGGGGTTAATATGGCAGTTGATCTAAAACCCGAAATAAGAGGTTTTATCGAAAAGGCCGACTATGACGATGAAAGAACAGGGTTATTCTTGTTAGGTGTATTAATTGCCAAAATTGCTTATGCACAGTATAAGCGTAACGACAAAAAACCGATACTAAACAAGCTAAATTATTGGGGTATGGACAGGATGAAAGTGATTTCACTTTCAAATGAGATTTTTAACAAGTTAAGGCAGGAAAAAATTCTACAATACAACGAGCAGTTATACGGAGAATGTATGAAATTAATTGGTCAAAGTCCTTTGAATCTACCCAAAAAGGAAATGCTGTTTTATATTCTGACGGGATACTCTGTGGCTACAACATGTAATATTAAAGAGGCTCAAGAAAGCAAAAAGATGGCTGATTCCAAAAAGCAGGAAGGGAGTAATAACAATGATTAAAAACGGACAAATACTGTATATTTACGATGCAAAACTAACGAATCCAAATGGTGATCCTGACGAAGAAAACCGCCCAAGGATGGACTATGAAAGGGATATCAACCTTGTTTCCGATTTACGTTTAAAGCGATATATCAGGGATTATATATCCGATAAGGAAAACTTGATTTATGTTAGAAAACTTAATGACTCAAGTGTAAATCCTAAACAAATAATAGATGCTGATAAGATAGAAAATAAAGAGCAGGCACTTGAGAATTATGTTGATGTAAGGCTTTTTGGCGCAACAATGGCAATCAAAGATAAAACAATGATATTTACAGGTCCGGTACAGTTTAATTGGGGATATTCACTCAACAAGGTAGAATTAATAGAAGCAGGTATTACATCTCATTTCGCTACTGACGAAAAGAAAAGTCAGGGTACAATGGGACGCGATTACCGGGTCAAATATTCTTTTATTGCTTTTTCGGGCGCAATAAGTGGGAAAAGAGCAGTGTATACAAAATTAAAAGAAGATGATTTAACGCTTCTTGATGATTCTATGAAAAATGCCATTAAGGAGCAGTTTACTCGAAGTAAGATAGGACAGTATCCGCGGCTGTATATACGTATCCAATATAAAGATACTGATACTATGTTCGATGATTTACGAAAATTAGTGAAGATTAATGAAACCTGCCAGAATGTAAGGGATATTTCAGAAATTACGCTTGCGGTCGACGAGCTGAAATCATTTATCGACAAAGAAGAAGAAAAGATTGATAAAATTTATTATTTTGTTGATGAAAGCATAAACCTTACATTAGAAAAAAAGTCATGCAAACTGGAGGATGTAATTTCGAAAGTGAAGAATATTAAAAAGCTTTAAGCTTAAAAGGTGTGATGAATATATGAATATCTTAACATTTGATGCGACGGGAATATATGCGCATTTTAGAAAGATATATACGAATTCATCCTCGTTAAGCTATTACTTTCCACCTCCTACGACAGTTGCAGGTATGATAGCTGCCATGTTGGGCAGGGAGAGGGATAGCTACTATGAAGAATTCAGCGCAGAAAATTTCAAAGTTGCTGTCAGAATTCTTAAGCCACTTAGGAAAATGACGCATACAATAAACTATATGCTGGTAAAGGGGAAAAAGGATCTTTATCACAGGACAAGTCCTACACAGATCCCCTTTGAAATGCTCACTGGTGTTGAAGATGAAGTGGAATACAGGATTTATATTTGGCATAATGATAATAATCTTCTTAATGAACTATCTGAGAGAATTATCAGCAGAAAGTTTGCTTTTCCACCTTATTTTGGTGCGGCACCATTTTTGTGCTATATTTCAGGAGGTATGATAACTGAAGTAAAAGAGAATATAAGTAATTCGATTGTTTCTATACACAGTGTAGTGAACGTGCATCATGTTATAAAGGATTCTATCGAGGTAACCCATGGGTTGACGAGAATGATAAAAGACATCATGCCGATTTCTTTTAGTGCTGACAGAGTTTCTGAAAGTAATGCAGGTGTTATTTTTGACGAAAAATGCGTACCGATTAGGATGAAGCTTAATACAAAATACTATACTGTAGAAAATGATAATATAGTGTTTATATGAAATAAGTAGTAATGAGCAACAGGTTGGTGATATAGTGACATTTTATTCCCACAAAAAACCAAATAAATTAATGATAACGCATTTGGGTGAAGTATGTCGTATTGCATGCAATAATGCTTTGTACGAGAAAGAGATCAGGATAGCCTCACTCATGCATGACTTTGGGAAATATACATTGTACTTCCAAGAATACCTTGATACAGGGAATGAAACTGCTCTTAGTCGGCATGGTTTTATTTCTGCTGTTGCTTCTGCTTATATTTCTCTTAAAACGATTGATTGTGTTGATTCTGCCCTTGCTGTATATAGTTGCGTAATGCATCACCACGGTAACTTGAGGAGTATAGGGCATAATCTTCCTCAAAGAAGGGGTGTGATAAGCAAACTACATGACGCTAATCTAGTTGGAAAAATTGAAATTTCAAGTTTACAGTTAGAAGATATAAAAAAGAATATTGATATAATTTCTAGTGAATATAACGATTTTGGCTATGGACAGTTAATAAGCGAATTTATTACAAGTGCTGATATTGAGAGCCTTCTTATAGAGTTGAAAAAAACCGAACTAAAAGAAAAGCCAAACTATATTAAGCATCAATACATTTATTCACGTCTTATTTATGCTGATAAAATAAGTGCTTCAAACACTATATTGCCAGTTGAAAAATATATTTCATACAACAAGCTTAACAGCGAAAAGGAAAAACTTTGTTCTACAGGAAAAGGTATAAACGACATAAGAACACATATTTTTAACTCAGTTCAAAAGACCTTGATAGCGAATTGGAATAGTTCAGATATCTTTACCATTACTGCTCCTACAGGGACAGGAAAAACGTACTCAGGTTTTTTTGCTGCATTAAAATTAAAGGAATTGTCAGGCATGAGCGGTAGAATAATATACTCACTTCCTTTTACATCAATAATAAGCCAAAATTTCAATAGTATAAAAAAGATCTTTTTGAATTCTGGAGCTGAAGAGGACAACTATATATTGATGCATCATCACCTTGGTGGTGTCACGTATAGAAATATTAACCATCCCAATAATTTGATTGGAGAAAGTGAAAAAGAGGATTATACAATCATGCAATCGCAGCTGTTGATAGAGTCATGGAGCAGCGGAGTTATTATCACTACATTTGTTCAACTTTTAGAAACTTTTATTGGTATACGCAATAGAATGATGAAAAAATTTCATTGCATGGAGAACAGTGTTATTTTGATTGATGAGATTCAATCGGTAGATATTAAATATTATAGGCTTATTGAGGAATTATTAAAGTGTGTTATAAAAAAACTGAATTGTAAAATTATTATGATGACTGCAACAAAACCAGTTATTTTCTCCGATGCAAAGGAGCTTTTAACTGATAATAAAAGTTATTACAACATGTTTAATAGAACAAGACTATTGATTGACTTAACACATGTGACTTGCGATGAATTTGTTAATTCTTTTATGGAAAACTATGATAAAAATAAATCTTACCTTATAGTATGCAACACAATAAGACAATCGTTAGACATTTATTCAAAACTCTTACATCACGAGATTTTAAAAGATGATATTCTTTTTTATTTATCAACAAATATTATTCCGAGGCACAGAGAAGAAGTCATTTGTAATGTAAACAAAATTTTAAAGGATCCGAATAATCAAAAAAAGCCTGTTCTTGTCTCTACTCAAGTTGTAGAAGCCGGAGTGGATATGGATTTTGATGAGGTATACAGAGATATTGCCCCGCTTGATAGCATTATTCAGTGTGCAGGAAGGTGCAACAGGAACAATCGTGAAACTGAAGGGTTTTATTATGGCAATGTTCACATTGTTAACATGGTAAAGGAAGACAAGATAGAAAGCTTTGCCTCTATGATTTACAGTCCAAATTGGTTAAACTTGACTATCAAATTACTAGAAAATAAAGAAATAATAGAAGAACACGGCTATCTTGAAATTATAGGTAAATATTTTGAATCTATCAACCAATGTACCTCAAATGTTGAATATGAAAAATATAAAAAAGCTATAAGTAATTTAGATTTTGATATTATTGGTGAGTTTAGTCTGATTAAAGAACAAAGTGGTTATATTGATGTGTTTATTAAAGTTGATGACAAAGCTGAAGAAGTATTTGAATCATATAATAATGCTATAAAGATCAAGGATATTACCAAAAGACAAGAAAAACTTTTACTGGTAAGGAAAGAGGTTTTAAGGAATAGTATCTCCGTACCGTTTAAGTACAGAACAAAGTTGGAATCAAATCCCAATATGTTTTTTCTCCCAAGAGAAGCATGTGGGGAAAACGGTGTATATTTAAATAAAACAGGTTTTAAACGGGTCGGAGATTTTGATCAATTTTTTTAATATAGGAGTGAGAAATGGACGTAAACGGAACATTGGTTTGGTATTATAATATATGTAAACGAGAGGTATGGTTAATGTCACGTAATATCGCACCTGATCAGGGCGATACCAATATAGACATAGGAAGATTCATTCATGAAACAAGTTACAGTAGAAGTAAGAAGGAAATTAGCTTTGGAAATGTAAAATTTGATGTTTTATTAAGAGATAAAAATAAAATTGTTATTGGAGAAACAAAGAAAACCTCAAAGTTTGAGACGGCTTCAAAATATCAACTGCTTTACTATTTACAAGTACTAGAGGAAGCGGGCATAGAAGCAAAAGGCGTATTGCTATATCCTGAAGAAAAGAAAAGGGTTGAAGTGGTGCTTGACACTAAAGGGAAAAGCGAGCTTGAAGAAATTGTTGAACAAATCAGTAAAATTATTAAACTTGATACCCCGTTGAAATCAAAACAGATTAAATACTGCAAAACTTGTGGATATAAAGAATATTGTTTTGCCTGAGAGGAGATAGGGTCTTGAAAAAGGATATTTATATCTTCACCAGTGGAGAACTAAAACGTAAAGACAACACATTGTTTTTTGATGGGGAAAATGGAAAAAGATATATTCCGGTTGAAGAAACTGATAATATCTGGGTTTTTGGTGAAGTAACATTAAACAAGCATTTTTTAGATTTTGCTTCCCAAAAAGAGATAAGTGTACATTTCTATAATTATTACGGCTATTATAGTGGTTCATTTTATCCTAGAGAGCACTTGAATTCCGGGCATGTAATACTTAAGCAAGCTGAATATTATATGGATGATGGAAAACGTTTAGATATCGCTAGAAGGATTGTACAAGCATCTCTAAAAAACCTAGTTGTTGTGTTAAAGTACTATAATGCAAGAGGAATGGATTTAAATATTTCGATAGACAGAATCAGTTCTTTTATAAAACAAACTGATTACTGTGATACAATTGATGAGTTAATGGCATATGAAGGTAATAGCAGGGATTTATACTACAGTGAATTTAATACCATCATAAAGAATTCGGACTTTGAGTTTAAGATAAGAAGTAGACGTCCTCCGAAAGATAGAATAAATGCACTGATAAGTTTTGGTAATTCAGCTTTATACACAACAGTCTTGGGTGAAATATATAATACTTACCTAGATCCTCGTATAGGTTTTCTTCATGCTACGAATGCGAGGAGGTTTTCACTTAATCTTGATATTGCCGATATTTTTAAGCCTGTAATGGTTGACAGGGTTATATTTACATTGTTGAATAAAAGCATTATCACAAAAAAAGACTTTGTTAAAGAAATGGGAGGAATTATCTTAAAAGATGACGCAAGAAAGCGTTTTATACAAGAAGTAAATAATAAACTTGCTGCTGTTATTAAACATCCGAAACTTAATATGAATGTAAGCTATAAAAGGCTAATTCGCTTAGAATTATATAAACTGCAAAAACACATTATGAATGACGAGTTATACGAAGGTTTTGTTGCAAAATGGTAAAATGTAAGGATGGAATAGTGTAAATGTTTACAATACTGTACTATGATTTTGGAGAAAAAAGAGTTGCGCAAGCATTAAAAATATGCAGAAAATACTTAATACACGTACAAAATTCAGTATTTGAAGGTGAGATAACTGAAGCTAATTTAAAGAAGCTCAAACACGAGCTTAAAGGTAAAATGAATGAGGAAGAGGATTCTTTAATTATCTATACTTTTAAAAGCATGAAATATTCTAAACGGGAAGTATTCGGAAATGAAAAGAATGAATCAGGCGTAATTATTTAATAGTTTTTTGAACCTTGACAAATTAATAATTTACTTGTCTGTGTATAATAAAGCAAATATGTAGTAGGTTCGATAAAAAAGAAAGTTGCGCCACAACTGGTTTTTATGATATTCTTAAAAAAAAAGCATGCTAATTAAAAAAGCGTGCATTCATTTTAGTGTATTTTACGGGTTTTTAGCCTACCTATAAGGAATTGAAACAAACACAGCTTACACGT
>ENA-UOOM01003261-UOOM01003261.1-fermentation-metagenome-genome-assembly--contig:-NODE-3261-length-12035-cov-4.321202_pt1 | contig 12035 bp, 9 predicted proteins | sample MGYA00245781_ERZ724031 | MGnify/ENA primary metagenome ERZ724031 (study PRJEB28704, sample SAMN03018317) | fermentation metagenome | biome: anthropogenic terrestrial biome; feature: soil; material... | reverse complement strand
TTTGATTTTATTTATGAATTAAACCCAGATGCATTAAATAAGAAAATGATAAATGAAATAGTTTCAAATTCAATAATCGGATTAGAGAAGAATTCAACTATAAAAAAGGATTATTATTTTAATAAAATTAAACAATTAAATTATTATTTCATGTTAAAAAAAGAATTTATGGGTGATAAAATGTTAAGTGATGAAAATGTTAAATCTTTAAAAGAAATTTTAGGACAAGAAAATAAGGATAAAACTATTAAAATAGACTATGAGAAAGTTGATAAAATCTTAGAAACAGATCCTGCATGTAAATACTTTTTATTAGGTCAATTCATTAAACTTATAGATGATACTAAAAGAAGTAGTGATAAAAAACCTATTGTTTTTAATAATTTTATTAGTAATGTGAATCGTAACAATATACGAAAAATTTTCGTAACTGAAATTTTACAAAAAAATAATTTTTATATACAAAAAATGAATAAGAAAGGAAAATATGTATTTAGTATGCTTGAAAAGGATATAGATTCAATTTTCAATGAAGAAACAGGTTTTGATTATGAAGATTATGTACTATTACTTTTCACAGGCTATTATACAACTAATATTTTAAATAGTGGATATGTTTATAAAGGAGATGAATAAAATGGCAGAAGAAAAAGTAAAAAATTATTATCAAGGAATCTATTTAACCGAAACTGTAATGGGTAATCCTAATGGGGATTTCATAGATAACAGTCCAAGAAACTTTGATGGTAAAGTTTTCACTACAGATAAATGTATAAAATATAATATACGCAGATATATTAAAGAAAATGTGGAAAATCTAGAAAATAAAGAAAATGTAGTTTTCTTTTATCCAAGACTAGTTGAAGGAGCTAATTTTGAGGATGCTAAATATCAAACACGTGATGATGTGATGAAAAACATTTTTGATGAAGACTTTGATAAAATTTTAGAAAAAGCATCAGACGTTAGAATGTTTGGTGGAACATTTAGTTTCAAAAAAGATTCTAAACAAATTTATGGCCCGATACAATTAAGTTATGGTTTAGATTTAAATGATGCAGAAATTAAACGTTTACAAATCGGTGCTCCATTTGCAACAAAGTCAGGTTCACAGAAAACTAATGGATCTGAATATGTTGTTGATGATGCAATAATAAGCTATGATATTTCTATTAATCCGAATAATTATCCAAATCTTTTACGTGAAGAAGATTTAGAATTGTTTAAGAAATCTTTATGGTTTGGAACTAACCTTCGTAAAAGTACTAGTAAAAAAACTGATTCTAAATTTTTAATGTTAATTAAATTTAAAAACATATCAAATATTGAAGGTAAGGTTTCTGCAATAAGTATTGGTGAATTAAAAGAATTAATAAGTATAACTAATAAGAAAAACCGAGGTATGGGTATTGGGCAAATTGAATTAAACATGGATAAACTTTTATCAAAATTAAATAAATATGATGAGTATATTGAAAACATTGATATTTACTTTGATGAAGATGAAATCCAATTAAATATACCAGATAATAGTAAAATCAACAAATTCACCCCTAATGATTTAATATAAAAATGTTAGGGAGGGATGGTGAAAAATTATATGAAATATCAAAATATCATAGAATTAGATATTTGGAGTAGATTTGGATGTTTCACTAAAGGATTTGCAACTAGTGGAGGTGTACTAACTTACCTTATCCCTCCAAAAACCAGTATTATTGGAATGATTGGTGCGGTATTAGGGATAGATTACAATAGTTATGATATTATTGATGATTATACTATTAAATGTGAAATTGAAGATTTATATGATATCAAAATTAGTGTTCAACCATTATTTGATTTAAAAAGTAAAAGAGTAACCTTTAATAATGTATCTAATTCAATAATAAATATTCATCAAGATGTTCTAATAAATCCTTACTATAAATTATACTTAAGTTTTCCAGATACTTTAAAAAAGGAAGAAGAAACATTTATTGAACGTTTGAAAAACAAAACAACCATTTACTCATTGTATATGGGTAGAAATGAATTTCCCCTAAATTATGAATTAAAAAACATAATCCCTTATGAATCCCAAATCATCACAAAGGACAATATTAATGATTTCTTTAATAATCCAGTTGAAATTCATGGATCATTAAACAGGGAACTGATTAATAATACAAATTTAGTAACTAACAAATCAAATAATGAAGATGCAACTATTGTTCTTAGTTTCCAATCTAAGAGTGGTATCCGGAATCTCCAAAGTTATTTTGAATATATTATTAAAGATTATCCAATAAAAAGGGAGAATTTCACAGATTTTAAATTCTCAACAATCTCTTTTTATGGAGTGGAACCTGGTGAAAATTGTTACTTTGACCAGTTTGAACTTAAAGACTCATGTACAATTGAACTTTCAAAAATTGGGGAAAATAAATGGATCAACCTAATATGAGCATTGAGAATGTAAAATATGAACCATTACCCTCAAGTATTAAAATAAATAATGATAAATTCATATTTTACGCTCATCAATATGAAATCTTAAATGATCACTTAAGTAAAACACTTATTGTTTTTAATAACTTAATAAATAATGATGTGATTGTAAATTTCCATAAATCATTACAAGGTGAAGGTTTTATTAATTTAGATTTTAAATCTTTCACTGAAATTATACAAGATTTTGTATTTTTCCATGATTATGGGAAATTATCATTTAATTTCCAGTTAAATAGATTAAATAAAAATATTCCAATTATTCATAAAGAACAAGAAGATTTCATTAATAAATATTGGAATTTAGCTTTTGTTAAAGAATTAGATCCTAATCACTCTTTAACAGGTAGTATTCTTTTTTTATCCAAATATATTAATATTGATAAAGTTAATAAACCATTTATCCTCCTTTTAAGTTATATTATTTATGGACATCACTCTAAATTAAAAGATGTATACTTTGAGAATGAATTTGCCTATTCTTTAAAAAATAATACAGAATTAACTTATAAATTATTACTCATGTACTTAGGTATTGCATCTAGTAAAGAATTAAATACTAGTTTTTCAGTTAAAAATATGCAAGATTTCCAAAAAAATAATGGAGCTACTTTTACTAGGGATAAGTTTAAAAATTCTTCAACAGTTTCATTTTTCTATAATTACATTTACTCATTACTTATTACAAGTGATGTTATTGCAAGTTCTAAACCAGATTTAACAGTAAAAGAATTTAATTCTAAAACCTTCACTAACAATATTAGTTCTAAACTTTTAAAACGAATGCAAAACTCATTTTACAATGTATCTTATAATACAAATTGGGAAAACCCTGTAAAACAAGTAGAAAACATTAATGATTTACGATTAAAAATGTTACAAGAAACAAGTACTAATTTATCTAAATCATTAAAAAATAAGCCAAGTAATAGGGTTTTCTTTTTAAAGATGCCTACAGGTGGAGGTAAAACTAACACATCAATGAAACTTGCAATAGATATCATATCTAAGACAAATGCTAATAGGATAATTTATAGTATGCCTTTTATTAATATAATAGAACAAAATTATGATAGAATACGTGATGATTATGGTTTAAGTGAAGAAGATTCAGAAATTAGGAAGATTTATTCAGCAACTGAAACAATTTTTTCAAATAAAAGTGATGAAGATAAATCAAGGATTATTTTAAATGACCAATTTTTCAATTATCCTGTAATCTGCACAACTTTTGTAAGTTTATTTAATACTCTTATAAATAGTTATAAAAGTAATAAATATATGTTAAATAGTTTAAGTAATTCAGTTATTATCCTTGATGAGATACAATCTTTACCACTTAAAAATTGGAATAGTTTATATTACCTTATTAATGAATTAGCCTTAAACTATAATACTTATTTTATTATAATGAGTGCTACATTACCAGAATTTAATGATTTAAAATTAGATACATCCTCTAAGATTTCTTATTCTACCGATAATTTAATAGAAAATCCTAGTTTTTATTTTAACCATCCACTTTTTAATAGGACAGAAATTCAGGATTTTCAAATTTTAAACATAGAAAATGAAGATTTCATTAAATATTATATTACTAAAATTAAAGAAAATTTCGATAAAGGTTATAATAAAGGTTTAATAGTTTTAAACACAATTAAAACATCCAGATTAATATATGAAGAATTATACAAGTATCGTGAAGATTTAAATTTCAGTATAGATCTTTTAAATAGTAGTCTACTTAGTCAAAATAAATCAACAATTATTGGAAAAATAAATAATCCTCAAAAAGATGATGATTCTAATTATATTCTTGTAAGTACTCAAAGTATTGAAGCAGGAGTAGATGTTAGTTTCGATTTTGTTTTTAGAGATTTCGCAACCTTAGACTCTATAGAACAAGTAAGGGGAAGATGTAATCGTAATGGGGAATTATACGAAAAATATGATAATTATAATCAGAAAGGAAACATTTACTTAACCAATATCCAAGATTCCCATAATAAATCCTATTATGAATACATTTATGACGATAAAGAAAAAAGCACACGTATAAAAGAAACTAAAAACATTATAAAAAACCAGAACTATGATTATAATGACATAATCAACTATTATAAACATGTATCAAAAGATATTAATAATTTAAATGATTCTAATGAAGATAAATTCATATTAACTGATCGTGAAAATATAATAAACTGGAATCAGTTAAAATATTCAAAATTAATGGATAAAAAAACTGGAATACAAATTATTGATGATTCCCTAAGTCAATATTCAATTTTTGTAGAAACAGAATTACCAATAACTTATGATTTAGAATTAACTAAGACTATAGAAACAATGAGTTTAAATGAAATTCAAGACTTGTATAAAAAAGAAAAAGATTATTTTTTATTCACTTATTCTGAAATTAAATATCTTAAAGAAAAAGATCAAGATTTCATTATAAAAAACTGTATAGATGGAGAAAAAATATTAAAATTTTATGAAAATCAACTAGAAATATTGGAAAATGAAGATTATTTAAAATATAAAATATTGAAAAAAGAATTCTCATCAATTTTAAACAAGTTTATTTTCAATATAAGCTTAAGTAATGAAGAATTGAAAAGTGAAGTTGAAGATGACTTAAATCACTTATCCTACTTTTATATTATACCTAAAAACATGATAGGGGATACTGAAAATGATTTATACTCCTTAAATAAAGGTTTTAATTATGAACCTATATCAACATATTTTGGTTAATTATACATAAAACTATGAGAAAAAATAGGGGATAAAATAATGTGTGAATGGGTAAATGGGGTTCAAATAAATTATTATTTTATTTGTAAAACAAAATTATGGCTTTTTTCACATCATATTAAAATGGAACAAGAATCAGATAATGTTTCATTAGGTAAAATATTACATGAAACTACTTATAAAAAAGAAAAAGAATTTTTAATAGATAATAAAATTAACATAGATTTTATTCATAAAAACAAGAACATACTTGAAGTACATGAAGTGAAAAAATCAAATAAAATGGAAAAACCAGATAAATACCAATTACTCTACTATTTGTACTATTTAAGGGAAGTAAAAGATGTTAAAAATACTATTGGGTACTTAGATTATCCTTCAATTAAGAAAAAAACTAAAATAGAATTAAACCATGAAAATGAGGAGGAACTTAAAAAAATCATTAAAGAAATCAATATTATAAACTCTACTGCTATGATTAAACCTAAAAAATCAAAAATATGTCGTAAATGTTCTTATTTAGAGTTCTGCTTTTCATAAAAATATTTTAAAACTTTTAAAGGAGGATATTATTGTGAATAAGAAAAATTATTACCTCTTATCAGAAGGAATACTAAAAAGAAAAGAAAACACCATATATTTCATAAATGAAAAAGGTAAAAAACCATTACCCATTAACAAAATCTATTCAATCTATGCATATGGACAAATAACATTTTCATCACAAGTCATGAGCTTATTTGCTAGAAACGGAATACCTGTACACTTTTTCAATTATTATGGATATTACAATGGTACATTTTATCCTAGAGAATCATTACTCTCCGGTGATTTGATAATAAAACAATCCATCTTTTACATAGAAAAAGATAAAAGGTTAGAACTAGCTAAACTTTTTGTGGAAGGATCAGCAAAAAATATACAAAAAGTATTATCCTATTATAAAATAGAAAATCAAATAGAAGAAACATTAAAAGGACTAAAACAAACCAAGAAAATTACAGAAATCCTAAATGTAGAAGGAAGAATCCGGGCAGAATACTATACAAAATTTGATGAAATCCTACCAGAAAAATTTCATATGGAAGGAAGAAGTAGACAACCACCCAAAAACATGATAAACTCCTTAATAAGTTTTGGAAACAGTATGATGTACTCAACAGTCTTAACAGAACTATATAACACTCAACTAAATCCAACAATCTCTTATTTACATGAACCATCTGAAAGACGATTCTCCTTATCCTTAGATTTAAGTGAAATCTTCAAACCATTTTTCGTAGATAGATTAATATTTTATTTAGTAAACAAGAAAATGATAAAAGAAGAACACTTCAATCAAGACTTAAACTGTTGCTTATTAAATGATAAAGGACGAAACATATTCATAAATGAATATAATAAAAGATTAGAAAAAACAATCAAACACAAAGACCTAAACAAAAAAGTATCATACCAAAGATTAATCAGATTAGAAGCCTACAAAATCAAAAAACACATTTTAGGAATCAAAAAATACAAACCATTCGTAATATGGTGGTAAAAATATGTTTGTTATAATAGTATATGATATTAAAGTAGAAAGAGTAAATAAAGTCAAAAGTTACCTTAGAGAAAACATTTACTGGGTACAAAACTCCGTATTTGAGGGAGAAATAACTCCAAGTGAATATGAAAAAATAACCAAAAAATTAAAAGAAATCATAAATGAAGAAGAAGACTCCATAATAATATACAAATTCCCAATGGAAGACATGATGGAAAGAAAAGTATTAGGAATCGAAAAAGCACCAATAAACACAATACTATAAAATATCACCCACTATAAATAAAAAAATCCTTACTATTTTAAAAAAAACCACCAATACACCAATCGTTAATATCTATTTTTCAAAAACAAAACTTTTTTTATCAAAAAATTATATCCTCTAAAAGTTATTAAGAATAACTATTTTATATTTAAATATTTATTCTCCTTTATAAAAATAAGATAAACCTTAAAAGACTAATTTTAACTTTTTATTTTAATATTCACTCCAAAATAACAAATTGTTGATTATTAAATAAAACATTCCATATTCAGAACCGAAAAAAATATACCATCTAAAGAAGAATATATCATATGATACAAGTAAAATAAGGGAAAAATTCGCCCTGCTTGAATAAGACTAATATAGGATTGAAATTTCATCTTCAGGTAAACTACTTACTACTCCAAGTAAAGCTTGAATAAGACTAATATAGGATTGAAATGGATAAACATAAGCATACTTAAAGTACACATCTCTTAGCTTGAATAAGACTAATATAGGATTGAAATAGAAGTAAAAACATTTATTCTATTTTATTATAGATCCCGCTTGAATAAGACTAATATAGGATTGAAATCTCTCCGGATTCTATAAAATCTCCGGGACTACCAATAGCTTGAATAAGACTAATATAGGATTGAAATAGCTCTCAAACTTGACTTAGTCGACGACATCAATAAAGCTTGAATAAGACTAATATAGGATTGAAATGATGATACTATAGATACTGGAATACTATAGATACGCTTGAATAAGACTAATATAGGATTGAAATACTAAAGCAGTGTAAGAATAAAATAAACTTACTAAATGCTTGAATAAGACTAATATAGGATTGAAATGAAATCTATTTAACCCACCAACACAGCACAAATACGCTTGAATAAGACTAATATAGGATTGAAATTTAATTAAGATAATACTAATTAGTTAATTAGTTTATTAGCTTGAATAAGACTAATATAGGATTGAAATTTATATTATATTACTTTAATGTATATGGACGAAATATGCTTGAATAAGACTAATATAGGATTGAAATACCGTTACAGCTGAAACAGAGCTACGAGTTGTGACAGGCTTGAATAAGACTAATATAGGATTGAAATTCTATAATACTATTTATATGTCTGTTTGTAGTGCTAGCTTGAATAAGACTAATATAGGATTGAAATAGAAACAATTATCTGTCATTTTTCCATATAAATCTTGGCTTGAATAAGACTAATATAGGATTGAAATTCTTCTACTGCTTCAGAAAATAAATTATCTACTAACTGCTTGAATAAGACTAATATAGGATTGAAATAACTCCTCCAATTTTACAAATCTCTTGTGCAAGTGCGCTTGAATAAGACTAATATAGGATTGAAATATTACCCAAAACATCTTGTTTTAGGTCTATTGGTACGCTTGAATAAGACTAATATAGGATTGAAATCAATTATATATTGTACTGCAGAGTATATAAAGGCTTTGCTTGAATAAGACTAATATAGGATTGAAATCTCTTAAAATTTAGGTTTTTAAAACCTATTTTGCTTGAATAAGACTAATATAGGATTGAAATACTGTAGGTTTGTGCTTGAGTTATACTGTTTTTACAAGCTTGAATAAGACTAATATAGGATTGAAATCTTTCTACTATTGCAGGAAGTCGAAAAACCTAGCTTGAATAAGACTAATATAGGATTGAAATTAATAATTATAATAGATTTAGCTAAAAAAATTAAGTTGCTTGAATAAGACTAATATAGGATTGAAATATTTACTAATTGTTACTTTGTCGAATTTTTTGATGCAGGCTTGAATAAGACTAATATAGGATTGAAATCAACTAAAATTTAATCTTTCAAAAAGATAAATAGTTTGCTTGAATAAGACTAATATAGGATTGAAATCATCTTGGACAGTAGTTTTTATAGGTTTTGGTTACTTCGCTTGAATAAGACTAATATAGGATTGAAATTATTCAGTCTTAATTATGAAAATGAAATGGGTGAAAAGCTTGAATAAGACTAATATAGGATTGAAATATAGACCATGATAGAAGATTTACTGTTGATGAAATCGGCTTGAATAAGACTAATATAGGATTGAAATTAATTACTATAATAAATTTTTAAATGTTCAAGACTACGCTTGAATAAGACTAATATAGGATTGAAATCAATAGAAGAGATTTTACTATCAAATGGAATATTGCTTGAATAAGACTAATATAGGATTGAAATGATGGAATTAGAACCGTAGAATTTCAAGATATGGAGGAGCTTGAATAAGACTAATATAGGATTGAAATAGGAATTTATTCATCTCATTCTTCACTCTTTCACGAGCTTGAATAAGACTAATATAGGATTGAAATTTTCAAATCGTTCTTGTTCAGTTATTTCATTTGTCATGCTTGAATAAGACTAATATAGGATTGAAATTGTCGTAAACACCCCCAAAAGGTGCAACGGATAAAAAGCTTGAATAAGACTAATATAGGATTGAAATTAACATTTATTACAAATAGAACACAAACCTAATTTGCTTGAATAAGACTAATATAGGATTGAAATTATGATATTTACTATTATTATAACTCATTTCAGGCTTGAATAAGACTAATATAGGATTGAAATTAAACTTCTAAGGATTTCTTCTAATGTTTTATCCTCATAGCTTGAATAAGACTAATATAGGATTGAAATTTTATTGAAATTTAATTCTTGATATTTTTTAAAGTAGGCTTGAATAAGACTAATATAGGATTGAAATTAATCCAATCCGCTTTATAATCCCTACGATGTTGCTTGAATAAGACTAATATAGGATTGAAATATTTATAATTTATAGTAGTGCTTTAAACACTTATTTAGCTTGAATAAGACTAATATAGGATTGAAATTATATTACCAACGATATTTTATTATTGATTATATGCTTGAATAAGACTAATATAGGATTGAAATTTTTTCACTCAACTCGTCGAGTAAGCTTATAATGTCGCTTGAATAAGACTAATATAGGATTGAAATGTCAAAGTCATGTACAAATATACTGGTAAAGATTATGTGCTTGAATAAGACTAATATAGGATTGAAATTAATGGAGTATTATTCTTTAAGAGTGCAGGAAATGAGCTTGAATAAGACTAATATAGGATTGAAATGGGTTCTATACATTCGTCGCATGGGCATGTATTATGCTTGAATAAGACTAATATAGGATTGAAATTAAATCAAGATCAATTAATGTATGGGAAGTTTGATTGCTTGAATAAGACTAATATAGGATTGAAATAAATCAAACCAGTATTTCACCCGGCAAAAAATGAAACAGCTTGAATAAGACTAATATAGGATTGAAATGAATATTATTACGAACAAATCAATATTTATGCGGCAGGCTTGAATAAGACTAATATAGGATTGAAATTTTGGCGCCGGTTGCTCGGCTTATTAAGTTTAAAATAGCTTGAATAAGACTAATATAGGATTGAAATTGAAGTATGATTTTAAACTGGGGTATTCTTTAGCTGGCTTGAATAAGACTAATATAGGATTGAAATCAATGACGCACCGGCAGATCTTAATAAAAAATTAGATGCTTGAATAAGACTAATATAGGATTGAAATTTCTGGACAAGTCATAATTCTATTAGCATATCTAAAATTGGCTTGAATAAGACTAATATAGGATTGAAATTGATCTAGTCCTATGTATTTCTCTTCGCAATAATCACGCTTGAATAAGACTAATATAGGATTGAAATAAAAAAGGAAGTGGAAAAAAATGTATGAAAACAAAATGCTTGAATAAGACTAATATAGGATTGAAATTACTAATATTATATATAATATAGTATATAAAGGTATGCTTGAATAAGACTAATATAGGATTGAAATCATTCTTATAGCTGTTCCGGAAAAAATAACAATAGAGCTTGAATAAGACTAATATAGGATTGAAATATAACAAAAAAAACCAGGGGGGATCCATACCCCCCCGCTTGAATAAGACTAATATAGGATTGAAATTTCATGCACAAGATTGGGCGGGTTCCGGTGTATTCTAGCTTGAATAAGACTAATATAGGATTGAAATACCCAGACGGCGCCGGCATCTCATGGATTCAAAACAATAGCTTGAATAAGACTAATATAGGATTGAAATTTGAAGAATTTAAATATCCACACCAATATATAGAGGAGCTTGAATAAGACTAATATAGGATTGAAATTTAATATAGTTATCTAATAAGCTTAAATTATTATTATGCTTGAATAAGACTAATATAGGATTGAAATACAATTAGGTTTATCTACTCAAACTAACTTGAATGCTTGAATAAGACTAATATAGGATTGAAATTTACTCCGAACCATCATACAAGTCAATATGACCTATGCTTGAATAAGACTAATATAGGATTGAAATTTACCGAAAAGGATTTTTAACATTCCAGAGGTGCTTGAATAAGACTAATATAGGATTGAAATTGGTTCTATACATTCATCGCATGGATATATATTATATGCTTGAATAAGACTAATATAGGATTGAAATGGTTTTACCCTGTTACTACTTACTCTGTTATTTACTAGCTTGAATAAGACTAATATAGGATTGAAATTACCTATTTGAGTAACATTCCCAGTTAAACTCAACTGCTTGAATAAGACTAATATAGGATTGAAATACTTATAAATAATCATAGTAGACTTATTACTCTGCTTGAATAAGACTAATATAGGATTGAAATTATTTTCATTCTCCTTGTAAATTCTGTAAATAATTTAGCTTGAATAAGACTAATATAGGATTGAAATTATGTTTTTTTTATACTCTGAAATCAAAACTATTCGGCTTGAATAAGACTAATATAGGATTGAAATTCTTCATTTATACTTAATAATGATGTATCTCGAAGTGCTTGAATAAGACTAATATAGGATTGAAATTCTTCATTTATACTTAATAATGATG
>ENA-UOOM01003260-UOOM01003260.1-fermentation-metagenome-genome-assembly--contig:-NODE-3260-length-12046-cov-10.641815_pt1 | contig 12046 bp, 12 predicted proteins | sample MGYA00245781_ERZ724031 | MGnify/ENA primary metagenome ERZ724031 (study PRJEB28704, sample SAMN03018317) | fermentation metagenome | biome: anthropogenic terrestrial biome; feature: soil... | reverse complement strand
AAGATAAATTTTTTCTCAATGATTGAGAAATGAATCGGTGTATTTAACCGGGATACTTTATCCGCTCCTCTATCGTTGCAAAGATGCAAAACCAATCCTCCGGGAGGTTTTCCCTTCATGAGCATGGTGAATTTGTAAAAGCCCGAAGGGGTAAAACCCAATCGTTTGGGCACACCTTTCATAATTATCCGGCTGTCGGTTGATGACGTTTGTAGCCATACGCAGCAGGCGATGTTTTCCTTCCGGTGGAAGAAACTTTTCTCCGAATCTTCTGTAGGATTCATGATGTAAAAGTTGCGGGAAATAATATATGTGCCTTGTTAGTATTTTTTCTTGAATCTACTGCGAAGCTTATGAAAGTATCCTTCCAAAGGGCCTATGTAAATCATTTTCCATAATCGGTAATATATCTTGGGACTGAGTTCATCTTTTGCTGTGAGCAGGCTTTTGAGTTTCTTTTTCATCACGCAGAGAAATTCCTTACCTTCTTTTTTATCGGCTAGTAATTGCCCGTTCCTGAATGTTGATAAACAAGTATTGAGAATTCCTGATATGATTTCTCGATGCTCTTCCGCATTGTAGATATGATGTTTACGGATAAATTCGAGTCGGTCATAATCGGCAAGGAAAACATGATAGTCTTTTGTAAAACTCCAGTCATGAGAGATACTTCCTTGACGTTGAACATAGTGGTAAAATGGGTGATCTATGTGGACGACGGTTTGGCAAAGATTAACTACTTTATAGATAAGAGCATGATCTTCATAGAAATATCCTTCCGGAAACATGAGGGTATCAAATAACTCTCTTTTGAAAAGTTTAGAACAGAACGAATTATCGACTTTATCTCTGAAAATATCCTTAAGAACTTCCAAGGCAGGCATTACCCTAATTTTTCCCGTATTGGAAACCGGTGCAAACAAAGTCCCTTTTTCATATTCATACCTTAAATTGCAAAATACCATTTCGACATTCTTCGCTTGAAGGGTGTACAGCAGATATTCATACATGTCCGGATCTATATAATCATCACTGTCGATAAATCCAAAGTAAGGCGAACGGGCAATTTTCATTCCTTCATTGCGAGCAATAGAAGGCCCACCTACATTTAAGTGCAATACTTTAATACGGGGTTCAATCCGGGCGTATTCGTCGCATATTTCCGCAGATCCGTCTGAAGATAAATTTTCTACGAGAATGATTTCGATATCTATCAGCGTTTGATTACGGATGGAATCAATACATCTTTTCAGATACCCGGCTGTATTATGTACAGGAACGATGACACTTATTATACTCATAAATGATATGTATGTAGAAATAATTTATCTCGCAAGGATGTTTTAGGAATTACTATTATAGACCTTTTATCAATATCGATTTTTTATTTCTTTGAAAGCCGATAAATAAGCTTTACCATATTTTAGGTCCGGTTCCATATAATTGCCTTCGCCCCATTCATTCCACGATTTTATAAAACATATCTTGTGTCCCTTTTTATGGGCCAGTTGAGAAAATACTTGTTCGACATGTTCTTTGAAAAGCTGTGGAGTAGATTGGTCAATTACAATGCCGTCTTTTTGGCTTCTTGGCGTATGGTCCCAGTTGGGAATAATAGTTGGAAAAACATCGGGATAATTATCCTCTTCGATGTTAAAATATTTCATAGCTTCTTTATATTTAACAATGATAGGAGTATGTCTCCACTTTCTAATCTTTTTGATAATCTTTCTTTCAAAAAAATTACGATGATAAAGGAATTCGAGAATATGTACGGGATTTACAGCATCAAAGCCCTTATTTAATATCTGTTCCCTGAATTTTTCGGGGCTCCTGTATTGTCCGATAAAGTAAATACCATCCAAACCGTTTTGAACAGCGAGTTCCTGCCATTTTTTTATAAAGTTGGCTACCTCGGAAAAGTCTAAAGGTTTATAGATCATAAAGGCCGGCTTATTATCTATCTTTATATATCGCTTGTCTTTAAAAGCTTCTAATAGTGCATAGAAATGGTCTTCATATTCTTTACTATCTCCGTACGTTTGCTCCATTAACATCTCTTTGCTGATGAATGATCCTTCCATTTTCCAGAATTTAGAATGCCAGCTTTCATTTGCCCAGCAAAGCATAAAGGGGAAATCGGGGGAGCCGGATTGGAGGACTTCGTTAAAAGGTCTTTCCAATAATTGTCTACCGTGTCCGAACCAATAATGATAATAGCAAAACCCATCTATACCATGTTCCTTTGCCATACGCGCCTGTTCAAGTCGTACCTCCGGTAGTCGTAAATCGTAATAACCTAAGTCTCCCGGTACTTTAGGTTGGTCATGTCCTTTAAACAATGGTTTTGCTTTTCCTACGTTTGTCCATTCGGTGAATCCCTTTCCCCACCATTCATCGTTTTCGTTAATAGGATGGTATTGAGGAAGGTATAGCGCAATAGCCTTTATAGTAGTTTCATCTTTCATTTCAATCTATTTTGTACCAGTTGTTTTAATCTCCAACATTAATGTCCGCAAAATTACAATTAATTATTAATATCAAAAAAATATAGTACTTTTGCTTTGAAAATTGATATTTGTCATCAGTGAAAAAACATGCGAGTTAATATGATCGCTATTGTTATGGAAAAAATTTGTTTTGTTGTTTGTCAGTATGGTGATGACGTGAATGGAGGAGCTGAAGTGCATTGCAAGATGCTGGCCGAACGTTTGTCTTCTTACTATAAAGTGGATATTATTACTACGAAAATTATAAATTACCATACATTTGAAGAATACTACACAACTTCTCATGAAATAATCAATGATATCAATGTCTTTAGGTTTTCAACGATGCCTTTTGATGCCGAACTTCATAATCAGTGGAGAAAACGGACAAAATGGCCTCGGAAATTTCGTAGAACCTTGTTCAGGGTAGGGCTTTTAAGGCCGATAGCAAAAATTTTTCCGATTTGGAATTTCGGAGTCGGAAAAGAGATTGAGATGGTAAAAACCCATGGGTTTTATTCTGCCGATTTACTTACTTACTTGCGAGATCATAAGGACGATTATAAAGCCATCATCTTTATGACATATTATTGGTCTCATACTATATTCGGTTCAATGATTGCTCCGGAGAAAAGTATTCTCATCCCTACGGCACATAATGAAAGCGATCTTTTCCGGCCAATTCAGACACACGTGTTCACCAAAGTGAAACATATCGCTTTCAATACAGAGGAAGAACAAAAATTGGCTGAAAATATCTTCGGCAGTAAGATGTCCGACCATTCAATCGTGGCCGTCGGAGTGGAAATGAATGCCGATATACCTTCTAAAGAAGAATTGTATGAAAAGTTCAGTCTTCCCGAAATGTATATCCTTTATTTTGGTAGAATATCTCACTCAAAAAACGTAGATACATTAATTGCTTGGTTTATCGATTATAAACGGAAATATCCGAGCGAACTGAAATTGGTTTTGACCGGAAGGCTTTTTCAGGATAAAATAGATCATCCGGATGTTATGTATACAGGCTTTGTAACGGAGGGCGAAAAGTTGGGATTGATCAAACATGCCAAGTTAGTCGTAAATCCTTCCAAACATGAAAGCTTGTCTTTATTACTTTTAGAAGCCATGAAGTTAGGAAAAACGGTACTTGTCAACGGGCGGTCGGAAGTGATGAAAGCGCATTGTATAAAAAGCGGCTTTGCAGCGGATTATTATCTGTCAAAGAGAGATTTTGAAAATAAAATGCAGCAATACGTTTTCGGAGATAAGGCGATAAACGGCGATAACGACAAGGCAATAGCGTATGTAACTCAGTATTATGATTGGGATGTCATCATTAACCGATTAAAAAATATTATTTCATGTATGTAAAACCCACCATAGCTTTATTGATTTCGACCTATAATTGGCCTGAAGCGTTAACACTTTGTTTGGAAAGTGGCCTCCGTCAAACCGTACTCCCTAATGAATTTATCATCGCCGATGATGGCTCGGGGCCGGAAACAAAATCTGTTGTGGATCGCTTTCGCGACGAAACAACCGAGCAGTTCGTACATGTCTGGCATGAAGACAAGGGATTCCGACTGTGCCATATCCGGAACAAGGCTATTGCGCAAGCCAAATCGGATTATATTATCCAAATCGACGGCGATGTTATCCTTGACAAAGACTTCATAAAAGATCATGTCGCTTTGCGAAAAGATAATCGTTTTGTAATTGGAAGCCGTGCGATGCTCAATAAAGAATTTTCCGAAAGGCTTTTGGCCTCTCAAACATTGTCAAGTGCTGAAGAGTTTAGGCGAAATGCAAAGAATAAAATGAATGCTAAAAGAATCCCATGGCTGATGCCGTTATTTTCCTCCCGTTATAAAAATAGGGGAAAGTATACATACTATGCCAAAGGATGCAATATGGCTTTTTGGAGAAAGTCAATCATTGAAATAAACGGTTATAATGAAGATATAGAGGGGTGGGGAGCAGAAGACTCCGAACTCATCGCTCGATTAATGATGCTGGGAGAAAAAAAACTCTTCTTAAAATTTGCAGGAATTCAGTATCATATTTGGCATAAATTTGCTTCGAGAGATCGAGAAGAGACCAATGATACTATTTTAGAAAATACGATTGCATCGCAATCTTTCAGGACTGTTAACGGGATCGATAAATATTTGTAATGTATATGTTTGCATCGGTTATTATCAGCACCTATAATTCCCCCGAATGGCTGGAGAAAGTTTTGATCGGGTATGCCGTTCAATCCAATCCGGATATCGAGATTGTCATAGCGGACGATGGTTCGGAAGAAGCAACGAAAGAGGTAATCGATCGGTATAAAAGCCAGTTTCGTTCACTCAAGCATGTATGGCATGAAGACATGGGTTTCCGAAAATGCGAGATTTTAAATAAAGCGATCTTGGCATCCACCACCGATTATCTAATCTTCACTGATGGAGATTGCATCCCTCGAAAAGATTTTGTACAGGCGCATATTGATCACCGTAAGGAAAATTGTTTTCTTTCGGGAGGATATTTTAAGCTTCCCATGAGTATTTCACAACTTATCAATCCTGAAGATATTATTCGACAAAACTGTTTTTCTCTGCGTTGGCTTAAAGATCGAGGACTGGCACATTCTTTTAAAAACAATAAATTGAGCAAAAACAATATGTGGGTTGATCTGCTGAACAGGATAACGACTACTAATCCGACGTGGAACGGGCATAATGCGTCTGGTTGGAAAAAAGATATTGTAGCGGTAAACGGATTCGACGAGCGGATGAAATATGGTGGTGAGGATAGGGAGTTGGGAGAACGACTGGAAAACGCCGGAATAAAGGGCTTACAAATAAGATATAAGGCGATTTGTATTCATCTCGATCATAGTCGCGGCTATGCCAACGAAAAAGATTGGAAGATCAATAATCAAATCCGTCAAGAAACAAAACAGAATCGTGCAAAAAGGACATCCTTTGGGATTGTCAAAAGCTAAGGATACTTCAATTTTTGCAGTAACGCTTTTATTCGGGAATATGCGGATGCGAATTATACTTAGAAGGAGGACTATAGACGCTGATCTTTTCTGTTTATTAGGAAAATTCATAGATAATGTAAAATAGACCTCGCTATTTCTTTCCCTTTGTAACTATTCTTCGATTTTTGCAATGACTTTCTCGTATGGTAGTCCATACATGCAGGCGTAGTCGCCCCGATAGCAGGCCTTTTTGCCGGACACGGAGCAGGGGCGGCAGTATAAGTCTATTTGCAGGGCATCATCCATGGACTGCTTCCATCCCATAAATCCGGCATAAGGATGGGTGGCTCCCCATAACGAAATGACTCGCGTCCCCACGAGGGATGCCAAATGCATGTTGCCCGAATCCATGGAAATCATGACATCCAAATAGGACATTAACGCTAATTCTTCATCCATTGTTAGTTTTCCCACTACCGATACGAGGGCGGGATATTTCCTTACCCATTGTTCCACGGTCTTTTTTTCTTCGGCCCCTCCGCCAAAAAGGAAAACCTTTGTGTCGTCTTGCCGGGCTAAATGTGCCAATACTTTTTCTTGCAACTCCAACGGATAAATCTTACCCTTGTGACGGGCAAACGGGGCAACACCGATCCATCTTTTTGTTTTGCCTTCGGCTATTTCCGGAATGGGGGGGAGCGGAGGCTGATTATCTTCAAAAATGGATGAAAAAGAATATTCGAAAGAATAGCCTAAGGTTTCCAAGACTTCCTTATAACGTGTAAAAGTCGATTTGAGCGGGATGTAAATTTTATTTTTTTTTCGAGTCAGTTTTTCTTTCTCACGATATCCTTTATGCATGCGTACCGTCCGTATGCCGCTCCATCGAAAGCGAAAATCAAGATAATAGGTGCGCAAAACCGAATGAAAGTCCGCGATCATATCGAATTGCTCCGCCTTTAGAGTCTTGTATAATCGGTTTAGGCCTTTGAGCCCTTTATATTGTTTTTTCAGATCGACGCCGATGAACCGTACGTTTGCGGGCATATAACGGAATATGGGGGCAAACGACGTACGGCTCAAGACCGATATTTGGTGTTGAGGATATTGTTTTGCGAAAGAATGGACGACCGGAACGGTCATGGCCACATCTCCCAAAGCGGAAAGCCGTATGATCAATATTCGGGACATATACGAGCAGGTGAAGCCTGTACGGATGTTATTTTTATTTTTACCGTATAATACAGGGTTGAGCGAAGGGTCGTTATACATTTTCATCTGTCGATAAACCTTCATGTATTTCCGGCCTTGGGCAATGTCGTCCAGAAGCCGGTCGATGGCTGCCGAAAGATCGACTCGTTGCTCCATCAGAACATTTAGTTTTTGCCGGCAGGAAATCAGATGCTGCTGATCGGTATCCATCCGGTTCACCTCTTCGCGCATGTGATAGATTTTAATCGCCAATATCGATAACCGGTCGATGGCCCATGCCGGACTTTCGGTATTGATGACCGCGTCATTTGCCGGAACAATAAGTTGAAAGTGGTGCAAAAAGTAGTTGTCGATTTTCTCAACCAAATCGGTACGTTCCTGATTCGATCGATCGATCCACCTTTTAATTTCCAATGCTTCTTTGGGGAGTATGTCCGGGTCACGGATAATATCTTCCAAATGCCACTGCACTACATCAATCCAATTCTTTTCATACAAGAAATACTCAATGGTGTCCGGCTCATAAGGGTTTTCCATCTGAGCGGATACGGAGTTTTTTAAATGATACGCTTCTGTTGCCTCGTCAAAAATAGCATTTGCTTTTGCACTAAAACTTTTCATGTTCAGTTGGTTTAGTTGGTGCAAAGATAAATAAGTTTTTGGTAGCGGAAAAATTTTCCCTACTTTTGTCGTCACATAGTCTGTTATCTTCATGAAGTTATCATATTCAATCTTATATTTTGATGAATAAAATTGTCTCAAAGGTCGTTTTTTCAGATCGGGTCGTAAGCTTCGAGATCGAAGCTCCTCTTATCGCTAAGAGTCGAAAGGCCGGGCATTTTGTCATTGTACGTGTCGGTAAAAAAGGCGAACGGGTGCCGTATACCATCGCTTCATCGGATCTAAAAAAGGGAACCATTACGCTGGTCATTCAGCGGGTGGGTAAATCGTCGCAAAAGATATGCGATTTAGAGGTAGGGGATTCCTTAACCGATATGGTCGGTCCCTTGGGACAGGCCACGCATCTGGAAAAGTTCGGAACGGTACTGTGTGCCGGAGGCGGAGTAGGAGTCGCGCCCATGTTGCCGATTATTGAAGCGATGAAAAAAGCCGGTAATAGGGTGGTGAGTGTGTTGGCCGCCCGTACTAAAGAGTTGATTATCCTCGAAGAACAGGTCCGCACTTTTTCGGATGAGGTGATTGTGATGACCGATGACGGCTCGTATGGCGAAAAGGGATTGATTACGACCGGAATCGAACAAGTTATCCAAAGAGAACCGGTGGATCAGTGTGTGACCATCGGGCCGGCCATTATGATGAAGTTTGCTGCTCAGATGACTAAAAAGTATAACGTGCCGACAATCGCTTCGCTCAATACGATTATGGTGGATGGTACCGGAATGTGCGGGGCTTGCAGGGTTACGGTGGGCGGAAAAACACGTTTCGTATGTGTGGACGGCCCCGAGTTTGATGCGCATCAAGTCGATTTCGACGAAATGATGATGCGGTTAAAAGCGTATAATTGAGGTTGGAGATTGGAGATTGGATTGGAGCCTGATAATTATTGAATCTTGAAATGAAGGAAATGGAATATTTACAGATAGAACGCAATCAGCCCTGGCGCGAATCGCTGCGGAAGAACATGAAGAATAAAGAACGGCTGCAATTGGCGCGCACTAAAATGCCGGAACGCGATCCGGACGTCCGTAGCCGGAATTATCAGGAAGTTAATTTGGGGTTGACTTACGAGCAGGCGCTGGCTGAGTCCCATCGCTGTCTGGATTGTGTCAATCCTACGTGTATTTCGGGGTGTCCGGTGGGTATCAACATCCCCAAGTTTATAAAGAACATCGAACGCGGAGAGATACTGGAGGCGGCAAAAACACTGAAAGAAACCAGTGTGCTTCCCGCTGTGTGCGGGCGGGTATGCCCCCAGGAACGTCAATGCGAAAGCCAATGTTTTTATACTCAGAAATTGAAGAAAGAACCGTTGGCCATCGGTTATCTCGAACGTTTTGCCGCGGATTACGAACGTGAAAGCGGCGAGGTATCCCTACCCGAGGTGGCGCCTTCGAATGGACTGAAAGTGGCTGTTGTGGGATCGGGTCCTGCGGGGCTCGCTTTTGCGGCCGATATGGTGAAAGCCGGGTATCGGGTTACGGTTTTCGAAGCGCTACATGAATTGGGAGGCGTGCTTCGCTATGGAATACCGGAGTTCCGGTTGCCTAATGATATTGTGGAAGTGGAGATTGAAAGCCTTCGAAAAATGGGTGTGGAGTTTGTGACGAATTGTATCGTCGGGAAGACTATTTCGCAAGAAGATCTCCGGGAAGAAAAATTTAAGGGCCTTTTTATAGGAAGTGGTGCCGGATTGCCCAACTTTATGAATATCCCGGGGGAGAATCTCATCGGTGTGATGTCTTGTAATGAGTATCTTACCCGTGTAAATCTCATGCAGGCGATTGATCCCGAAAGCGACACCCCCGTATATAAAGGAAAAAAAGTCGCTGTTATCGGCGGAGGAAATACCGCTATGGATGCCGTGCGTACGGCTCGCCGTTTGGGAGCCGAAACGGCGATGATCGTGTATCGGCGGTCGGAGCAGGAGATGCCGGCGCGTCTTGAAGAAATAAAGCATGCCAAAGAAGAAGGGGTTGTTTTTCTTACATTGCATAATCCCCTCCGTTATGAAGGCGATGAATATGGCCGCGTACAACGGATGCTGCTTCAGCGGATGGAGCTTGGACAACCCGACGGGTCGGGGCGTTGTCGTCCGGTACCCGTGGAAGGCGATACGGCCTGGATAGAGGTCGATGAAGTGATCGTCAGCGTGGGAGTATCACCCAATCCGTTGATACCGCAATCGTTCTCGGGGTTGGAGGTTACTCCCCGGGGAACGGTGGTGGTGAATGCCGAAACGATGCAGACGGGCGAAGAATCTATCTTTGCCGGGGGCGATATCGTACGAGGCGGAGCCACCGTCATTCTTGCCATGGGCGACGGCCGGAAAGCAGCGAAAACAATGGATGATTTTTTAAAGATAAAAGCATGACCCTCTTTATCCTTTTATTTTCCATTTTTTCCCGCAACGGAAGCAGGTGTAAGTCTTTTTATAAAAAGGGAATATTGCACCGATGACAAAATACGGAAGGAAAGTAAGCCATGAAGGCCTTTTCCTTACTCCGATATTATCGGATAAGCAGAAAGGGCAATGTGTCGTGTCTTTTATCTGTCGTTTGTTGAATGCATAGACGTCTTCTATTGGCACTTCTGCTTCTTCGATTATTTTTTGAGCTCGTTGGGTATCCTTTTCCCATACTTGAAGCTTGACTCCTCCGATTGCGTTCGAATAGAAGTTGTAAACCTGGACGGTTTTCTCGTCTTTCAAGAATGTTGGGATTCCCTCATCCTCCAACTTCGTTTGGAGGATGTACGCTTCGTGCGGGTAGGTGAATGTTTTAATGGTTACTAATCGTTCCATAATCGATAGATTCTTAAAAAAACAAAGATACTAAAAAACAATGGTGTCGCTTATATAAAAAAGGATGATGAATAGAAATGGGGAACGCGGAGAAAAAAGGAGGAAGAATTTATTTTATTTCAACAATTATTTCTATCTTTGCAGCCTGAAACAATAAAATGAACAGTAACTCACTAACAATAACTTATAAATAAAGAATTAATAGGGGGTTGTAGGCGAGTCGAAGAATGGCTATTTTACAAAGAAAATTATTATAAACAATAAAATAAAATATGATCATTGTACAACTAAAAGAAGGCGAAAATATAGAAAGAGCTTTAAAGAAATTCAAACGTAAATATGAAAAAACCGGTGTTGTAAGAGAACTCCGCAGCCGTCAATCATTTACCAAACCATCGGTTGTCAATAGGAAAAACAGACAACGTGCCGCTTACGTGCAGAAGCTAAAAGAAAACGAAGACTAATTTCTTTTTTTAAACAAAAAACCGTATCTTCGTAATCCGTTGCTATTGTTGCTATCGGATTACGTTATGTGGATAGATAAATTTATACAGTATCTCCGTATTGAGAAGAATTATTCTCCTCATACGGTGATTTCTTATTTAAATGATCTTACACAGTTTGAACACTTCATTATCGAAAAATGTGGAGTGTTCGATCCCGTGCAGATTGACGCCGATTTGATTCGTATTTGGATTGCCCAATTAATGGAGGCGAATCTTACGGCTCGAACGGCCAACCGTAAATTGAGTGCCGTAAAATCTTTTTATACCTATTTAAAGAAAAAATCGGTGGTCGCGCATAATCCCGCGGAGATGATCACGGGCCCAAAAGTAAACAAAAAGTTACCTGTATTTGTCAAGAATGCCGATATGCAGCATCTCTTGGATGACGAGCTCAATTGGTCGGATAGTTTTAAGGATCAAAGAGATCGTTTTATCATTGAACTTTTGTACGTTAGCGGAATGCGTTGCGCCGAGCTCATCGCATTGAAAGATTCCGATATTGATTTTACAAATTGTACGGTTCGGGTAACCGGAAAAAGGAACAAACAGCGCATCATCCCTTTTTCGGATACGACACGACTAAAGATGTCTGATTATATTCGTGTAAGAAATCGGGAAATCGAGAACAAAGGTCCTTTCCTGTTTGTTAAGCAAAACGGAGGCCCGTTGTATCCTTCACTGGTATATAATATCGTTCACCGACGCTTAAACAGCATTCCGACATTGTCTAAAAAGAGCCCTCATGTGCTCCGTCATTCGTTTGCAACCGAAATGCTGAACAACGGTGCCGAAATTAATGCCGTAAAGGAATTGCTCGGTCATTCCAGTCTGGCTTCTACGGAGGTTTATACGCACGTAAGTTTTGAAGAATTGAAAAAAGTGTATAACATTGCTCATCCACGAGCTAAAAAATGAAGGAGGTAAATTTATGAAACTGAGAATTCAATCAATCAATTTTGACGCCACGGAACAATTGAAAGCATTTATTGAGAAAAAGATCAAAAAGCTGGAACGTTTTAGTGATGAAATCATTCAGACAGAAGTAAGCCTGAAAGTAATTAAACCGGATACCGCAAAGAACAAAGAAGCGCTTGTTAAAATGAATTTGCGGCATAGCGAAGCGGTCGCTACCAAAACGGCCGACACCTTCGAAGAGGCCATTGATCTGTGCGCTTTTGCAATAGAAAAACAAATCCTTAAAACAAAAGAGAAAAAGGATCATATATCTCCCAAAAAAATCGTTTAAAAAATTTGGCAATCAAAAAAATATCATTACCTTTGCGACCGTTTCTCTCTTATCTGGAGGAGAGGAACGGTTAATTATAAGACTATAAGCCTCTTTAGCTCAGTTGGCCAGAGCACGTGATTTGTAATCTCGGGGTCG
>ENA-UOOM01003259-UOOM01003259.1-fermentation-metagenome-genome-assembly--contig:-NODE-3259-length-12051-cov-4.305852_pt1 | contig 12051 bp, 9 predicted proteins | sample MGYA00245781_ERZ724031 | MGnify/ENA primary metagenome ERZ724031 (study PRJEB28704, sample SAMN03018317) | fermentation metagenome | biome: anthropogenic terrestrial biome; feature: soil; material... | reverse complement strand
GTCCGCATGGATCATGACAGCCCTCGGTGGGGGCTCAATCCTTGCGGCACTCTTTTACACCATGGGAAAGCATGCCTATGGCTACCGGGGCTGGGGCGACCTCTTCGCCTTTCTCTTTTTCGGACCGGTCCCGGTGATCGGCACCTGGTTTCTGCATACGCATGAAACGGGATTTCAACCAGTATTGCCAGCTATCGGGCTGGGGTTGATCAGCACCATGATCCTCAACGTAAACAACATGCGGGATATTGAAAATGACAAGGCATCCGGAAAAATTACAGTTGCCGTAAAGTTGGGATTACCCGGTGCAAAAGTGTATCATTCCCTGTTGACCCTTATTTCCTTTGTCTGTTTTGCCGGTTACAACTTCCTTTTTGCACCGGCACCGTGGTACAGATATGCTTATCTCCTTGTCTTTCTGCTTCCTTTTAAAATTGTGATCGAACTCAGGCACAAAGAAGGAGAGGCGCTCGATCCTTACCTGAAGCTCACCTCCCTCTCGGGATTCCTGCTGGCGGTCACTTTCGCCCTGTGCAGCAATTTATAAGACTGCGGACTATTTTAACTCCACTTCCACCACATAGGCGGTTTCATCGGGAACCCGACCCAGCTGCAGTACGATGCCACCCGCAACCTTTGTGAATTTCACCGGTTTCTTGTCGACAAATATTTTCACGGAACTTATCTGTTTTCCCTCAATTGGCAAATAAAGTGCCTCATCTTTCAGGTTCAGGATATGCACAAAAAGCCTGTTTCCCTTCTGCGTGGTCACTCCCCAGTCGCGGGGTGCGATAAAGCCGCCACGGGTACCGTAGATGGTCTCACCATATGTTTTCAGCCACGCACCCATTGCATTGTAACGCTCAATGGCTATATCGGGAAAGGTTCCGTCCGGCCGTGGTCCTACATTCATCAGGAGGTTGGCATTGTTTCCTGCCGCCTTCACCAGGTAGTGAATCAGCTCTTTCTCCGTTTTGTAATTTTTGTCGGTGATATTGTATCCCCACGAGCGGTTCATGGTCTCACAGGTCTCCAGCGGTAACTGACCTATCGTTGATGTGCCGGAAAAGCCCGATTGATTTTGTCCCGGCAAATCTTTTTCAAAGGTCTGCCCGTCTTCACCCTCAACGGGAGCAAGGTGGTGGTTGTTGATAACCAGACACCCCGGCTGAATGGCATGAATGTGGTCATAAATTTCCCGCATGCGCCAGTCGAAATCTCCCGGCTGATCCCACTGTCCGTCGAACCAGATGGCCCCTATTTCTCCGTAGTTTGTCAACAATTCAGTCAGCTGGTTCAGCATGAATCGGTGGTAGCTTTTCCAGTCTCCCTGCGCTGTGCGCCCTACCCCTTTACCGGTTCTGCCCAATGGGAAATAATCGGTCCGTCCCCAATCGAGCAGTGAATAGTAAAAGTGTAACTTTATTCCCTGTTTGTAGCATTCATCGGCCAACTCTTTGAGTACGTCCCGTTTGAAGGGTGTGGCATCCACGATGTTGTAGGGAGACTGCTTCGTGGCGTACATTGAAAAGCCATCGTGATGGCGTGAGGTGATGCAGATGTATTTTGCGCCGGCAGCCTTCACGTCCGACACCCATTTTGCGGCGCTGAATTTCGAAGGATAAAAGCCATTGGCCAGCCGGGCATACTCCTGGTATTGGATGTTCCTGTTGTTCATGATCCACTCCCCGTCGGCCATCATGCTGTAGATGCCCCAGTGGATAAAAACGCCGAACTTCATATCCTGAAAAGCTTCGCGATTTTTCAGATTTTCTTCGGTCGGGTGATAGGGCTGTTGCGCCAATGCGCCGGTTGTCATCCATAGCAGTGTAGTAAATAGTATGATACCTTGTTTCATGATATTTGTAAAATTGGTGATTAGTGATTTGCTGTCTCCATAAAATTAATCAGTCGTGCTACCGCCTGCTGATCCTCGAAATCGACTTTCTTTTCTTTCATGTACTGATCAAATTGCTTTCCGTTCTTTTTATACTGACCTTTCAGTTGTCTCATCGTTTTGATCTCCTTCCGTCCCGAGCCATTGTCCAGAAAATAGATTGTGTAAGGCTTCACCTGAAAATCGTCGGGTAGCTTCAGCTCATACAATCTGCCTCCACTCGACAAGCTGGAATAGCTGTCGGTGGACGATGTCTGCGACGTTCCTCCGTAAGCGGCAGGCTTCCCCGGAGGAATCACCCGGCACTTGTACTGGGCAAAGAGACTGTATCCTTCCTGATGAAGCACTTCCAGAAACTTTTTATTGTACAGGACAAACTTCCTGTCGTGGAGAAATACAGTATCCAACTGGCTCAGTGTGGGTTCAGCGAAGGCCAGCATTTGACCATTCTGTTTAAAAATCATTTCTTCCGAGGCTGCATTAAAATTGAGCAATACGGAGTTCTTCTGTCCGTTTTTCATCAGGACTATTCCCTGGGCAAACTCAGGAAAGAGATAATGGGAAATCTCCTTTACCTGTGGTTGTGCATACAAAACACCCTGCACAAGCAAGAGGGTAAACAGCACAATCTTTGTTCTCATACGATTAAGATTTATATTGAACTTTAAATGTAATGACAAGCGATTGCCTTAATAGCAGGTATGGACGATGCGGATAACTTCTGATCGGGTTATATGCACCGCCTTATACCGCAAAATAAGATTCCAGCTCTTTCAGTGTATTCTCGCTGGTGCGGATATCATTCACCACCAGCCCTTTCTCGAGCACCACGATGCGATCACAGACCTCGGTCACATGATTGAGATCGTGGCTGGAAATCAGCATGGTCATATTCCGTGTGGTCTTCAGCTCGTTGAGCATCCGTTTCAATCGTATCTGCGAGGTAGGATCGAGCGCGGTAAACGGCTCGTCGAGGATCAGTATCTGCGGGTCACTGATCAGTGCGGCGGCAATGCCTGTCTTCTTCTGGTTTCCCTTGGAGAGGTCGCGAATCAGCTTGCCCGATCCCACTATCTCCCCGTTAAAGAAATCTTTCATCGACTCCAGAAATGCGTGCATATCTCCTTCCGACTTGCGGTATACTTTGGCAGTGAAAGCAAAATACTCCTCGGCGGTGAGGAAATCAATCAAAAAACTCTCATCGAGGAACGATCCCACCTTCGCTTTCCACGCATCGCGACGGGCCACTGTTTCACCGTTGATCTGCACCTCACCCGAGGAAGCCTCGATCAGGTCGAGGATCAGCCGGAAGAAAGTAGTCTTGCCGGCACCGTTATTTCCCACCAGACCGAAGCTTTCGCCATTTCTGATCTGCATGGATGGAATATTGAGGACCGTGACGCCGCCGTAGATCTTTTTCAGGTTGGCAACAGTGATGATCTCTTCTGTCTTTCCGGCCGACAGGGGTACCGGGGGAGGCACGTCGGTAAGGTTGACTGAACGCTGTATATCTTCTTGCATATGCTTTATTTTTTTCTGTTTTAAATGATTGCAGACGAAAGAAATCCGTCAGGTAGTCACTCTTTCTTGCGGAAGCCTGTGCAGAGGGCATATTTTCTACGCAGGAACTGTTTCTCAACCACGCTCAAAAGTGCGTCTCTGAACAGAATACCGGTCAGTCCCATCAGTGCGATGATGATCAGTGCGATGTGAGTAGCGGAAAACAGGGTAAAGAGTGCGACCAGCGTGATGGGAATTACCAGCAGGGGGATCAACACAAGGAAGTTTTTATAGCTCACTCCCTGCATATTCATCGACGAGCCCCTGGAGAGCTCCAGCCGCTTGGTATTCAGTGTTGCTGCGAACAGATAGACATAGATGTTGATGCCGACATTGTAGACGAACGCCACCAAGTGATAGAGGATGATCTGCCTGCCAAACAGGAAGTAGGGAGTCGTTGCGATAAATGAGACTATGCAGAGCGCCAGCATCAGGGTATAGTTGGCCCGGATGTATGTGCGGGTATCGATATCGCGGGTCATGAGAAAATCGAAATGGGCTCCGTCCCAGTTGATGATCCATTGGCCAAACATCAGCATCCCCGTACCCGTGACAAAAATGGCTACGAAGAGCAACCAATTGGGACTCTCGTTATACATGGGATTGGGATAGAAGATCAGTCCGTAGAGCAGGAAGAAGAGTGCCGCGTAGAGAGTGCTCTTTGTCCGCTTGTGCCGTAACACCAGCTTGATCTCAAGGGAGATGAGCTCTCCTATCTTCCCGAAACGTTCCATAAAGGTGAATCGCTGCGTTCCGACCTCAATCTTTTTGTTTTTCCTTTCAACCGACTCGGGATAGTAGTTGCGGGCAAAAAATGACTTGTTTAGCAGAAAAGCCAGCAGGCCCAGCAACCACACGGAGATCCATACGACGGGTGACCCGTTCAGAAAACCGAAAAGGTGCTGCGACAGCGCAAACAGGGAGAAGATTTTGAAATACTCCAGTGCCGCCAACGCACCTGCAACAAGCAAAAACAGGATTACGCCGAGTAAGATATTGTTGAATTGCCGCTTCAGCAAGGGTGCCATCAATGTGTTGAACCAGATGAGGCCGAGAATGATGAAGATAAAACGGAAAGCTCCAGCAATACCGAATAAAGGATATATCCCCGTGACGGCAAAGGGAATTACCAGGCAGAGAACGAGATAGTTCAACGGATTGAGCAGCGGTTTCAACACCAGATAGGTGACCAACACAGACCTTTTGACCGGCAGTACCTGATAACTCTCCAGGTTCAGCCTGCTCAGCGGCTGCATCACATAACGTATCAACAGCAGAATGATCAGGGCGTAGAGGATGCAACCATGAAAGATCACAGCAGGGTCCTCCTGAGGGACTATCTCCTGCAGCATCTTCGGCAACATCAGCCCGAGAAGCACAAAGAGTACCAGAAAATAAAGCGCGACGGCACCGGCGAAGATATTCACTACCAGGTTTTTATAATAACCGGGCGATCGGACTGTCTGCAGCCAGTAATGCTTGAAGAGTATCTGGTACATGATTGTGTGGAACAATTATTTCTTGCCGAAAAGCGCACCCATCAGGCTACGGGTAATGGTTCTGCCCAGCTGGTAGCTGATCTGCCGGGTGGTGCTGCGCCCCACCTGCGTGATAATATCACCCAGGACACCCTGATTTGCCTTGCGCTGTCGTGCTTCGGCACGCTTCACCCGCTCTGCCTCCAGGGCTGCTTTCTGTTCCTCCTTCTGCAGGCGGATCCGTTCTTTCTCTTCCGCAGCCTGTTTACGTTCTTCCTCGAGCAACTCCTGCTTTTGAGACAGAATCTCGTAGGCCGACTCGCGATCCACCAGTTTTTCGTAGACACCGTAGATCAGAGAATTACGCATCAGCTGGTCTCTTTCACCCACGGTGATGGGGCCTATCTGCCCCTGCGGCGGCAGGATGTTGACCCGCTCCACCATCTGCGGCGCCCCCTTCTCGTCGAGGAACGATACCAGCGCCTCACCCGTATTGAGCTGGGTGATGGCCTCACCCGTATCGAATTTCGGGTTGGCACGGAAGGTGTTGGCCGCTACTTTCACTGCCTTCTGATCGTTGGGAGTGTAGGCACGCAGTGCATGCTGCACGCGGTTACCTAGCTGTCCGAGTATACTCTCGGGAATGTCGGCCGGGTTCTGTGTGCAGAAATAGACACCCACCCCTTTGGAGCGAATGAGACGAACAATCTGTTCCACCTTCTCCAGCAGGGAAGAGGGCATATCATTGAAGAGCAGATGTGCCTCGTCGAAGAAGAAAACCAGCTTCGGCTTCTCCATATCACCCACCTCGGGAAGGGTCTCATAGAGGTCATCCAGCAGCCACAATAAAAAGGTGGTGTAAACACGTGGGGAGTTCATCAGCTTGTCTGCCGCGAGGATGTTAATCACTCCCCTGCCCTGTTCAGTCTGGATGAAGTCGGTGATCTCCAGCTCCGGCTCACCGAAGAACCTGTCGGCACCCTCACTCTCGAGCCGCATCAGTCCACGCTGGATGGCGCCGATACTGGCAGGTGAGATATTTCCGTATTGGGTGGTGAACTGTGCCCGGTTGTCGCCAATATATTGCAACATCTTTTGCAGGTCTTTCAGGTCGATCAACAGCAGCTTGTTGTCGTCGGCAATCCGGAAGGCCATGGTGAGGATGGCACCCTGTGTCTCATTCAGATCCAGCAGCCGCTCCAGAAGCAGCGGCCCCATGGCAGTGACGGTGGTTCGTACCGGGTGGCCCTGCTCACCAAATACATCCCAGAAACGTACAGGAAAGGGCTTGAAGTCAAACCCTTTCTCTTTCAGGTGATAACTATCCACACGTTTTGTAACACTCTCCTTGTTCCCCCCGATTTTGGCCACACCCGAGAGGTCACCTTTCATGTCGGCAGCAAAGACGGGCACGCCCATCTCGCTGAATGTCTCGGAGAGTGTTTGCAGGGTGACTGTTTTTCCGGTTCCCGTGGCTCCGGTGATGAGGCCGTGGCGGTTTGCCATTTTGGGTATCAGGCATACTTCCGCTTCATCGTTGATGGCTATAAAAGCGCGTTTGCTGTTGTCGAACATAATGGTGTAAGAAATTGGTTTCTATATTGAACAAAATTACGTAAAAACACTGGAATAAACGAATGAATTTTTTGCTTATGCTTAAAAAATCACAATATTGCCTATATTTGCAACTCTTTCAGCTCGCATTGTTTTATCTAATTTAAGTTTCACATGGTTTGCACACAGCTAAATTCCGGACTGACAATGTTTTGTGACCCATAAAACATTGATGGACCTCATTTATAGCTGTATCTACCCAATTTTATGAACATGCCAGACTTGTTTTATCTAATATAATTCGGAAATCAATTGAAGTATCAGACCATCTTCCTGCTTATAACCTGTTTTTGTGCAAGTTCGGTGACTGCGCAAAATTCACAGGAACTCCGCGATACCATCGGCATCAATATCCACAATAAGCATTTTGTGTATACCGCAAAAAAGATGAAAGGTTCCATCACCCTCGACGGTATACTTGATGAACCCGACTGGCAGACCGCAGACAAGGCAGACAACTTCCACCTCGTTCAGCCTGTAGATACCGGATTTCCGGAACAAAAATCTGAAGTGATGCTGGCGTACGACGATAAGGCCCTGTACGTAGCCGTTATTTTCCACGATACAATCCCCGGCAAACGAATATTTGAATCGTTCCGTAGAGATTACGTCTTCAATAACAACGATAATTTCCTTTCCATATTCGATACCTTTCGCGATCAGACAAACGGGTACACTTTTGAATTTTCTGCTTCCGGAGCCATCTCCGACGGAATCAGATCCGGCGAGACAAAAAACAGCGAATGGGACAGCAAGGTAGAACTCAAACTGAAGAATTACCCCGACAAATGGATTACGGAAATGAAAATACCATTTAAATCTATCCGTTATCCGGCGAACAGCCAGACATGGTATGCAAATTTCGGACGACTGGATCTGAAGGCAAACGAAAAATCAGCCTGGGCTCCCGTCCCCCGTCAGTTTCCGCACTCATCGCTGGCATACACCGGCGTGTTGCATTTTGAAGAGCCGTTGCCAAGACCAAAAATGAACTTCTCTCTCATTCCTTATCTTTATGGAGGATATCACAGAAATTTTGAAGCAGGTGAAAAAGCCGGCTACCGAAGAGATTTTGGAATGGATGCCAAGATAGGAGTATCTACGGCCATGAATCTGGACCTGACATACAATCCCGATTTCGCTCAGGTGGAAGTCGATCAGCAGGTGATGAACATCGACCGGTTTGAACTGTTTTACCCCGAAAAAAGACAATTTTTTCTCGAAAACAGCGATTTATTTGCCAATTACGGGAATGAGAAACTCACTCCCTTTTTTTCCAGACGTATAGGATTGGATGCGCCGGTGCTGGGTGGGGCACGTTTAAGTGGAAAAATAAACAATACCTTCCGGCTCGGATTTATCAACATGACCACCGAGAAAACTACGGAACATGCTGTTAGAAACTATACGGTGTTATCCCTCCAAAAGAAGGTTCTAGCCCGATCCAATATCAGTTTTATGCTTGTAAATAAGGAATATATAAACAAAACCGACGGGATCTCTCGCTATAACCGGGTTGCCGCATTGGATTTTAATCTGGCAAGCAAAAATAACGAATGGATTGGCAAGGCATTCTACCACCGGTCTTTTCAACCCGGTAACCCCGATAGACAATATGCACAGGGCACTTCTGTCAGATACAGCAAAGGCAATATTCTTGTCAGCCTGGATCAGGCAGCCGTTGGTGAAAACTATCTGGCAGAAACAGGCTATGTACGTCGCAGCAACTATATCTCATTAAACCCCGAGCTGGCCTATTTTTTTATTCCCCGTAAAAGGATAACCATACACGGTCCATATGTCAAATTCAGGCACTATACCACACATGCCTTAGAAAAGTTGGACCATGAGCTGGATGCAGGATACAAAGTGGAATTCAGTGACCGCTCAGTATTCGCAGCCGGCCTGCGCAATTATTATATCAGGCTGGTGCAGGACTTCGATCCTACGCATGTGAGCAGCACTTTTCTGCCGGCTGGAAATAAATACAATTATTCCGATGTGTATACCACCTTCACCTCAAATAACCGAAAGCCATTCAACGGAATAGTGACCTTTGCCAAAGGTGGTTTTTTTAATGGGAATTACGACATGATTGATACAAAAATGGTGTACAGGTTTCAACCCTACCTGAATTTCTCCATGAACGTAACCTATACCAGCCTTCGTCTGCCACAGCCTTTTACACATCACAGGTTCTGGCTTGTCGGACCCAAACTGGACATCACTTTCACCGACAAATTGTTTCTTACCACTTTCATGCAGTACAATGAACAGCGTAACAACACCAACATGAATATCCGCTTTCAATGGCGCTATAAGCCTGTGTCGGATCTGTTTATCGTGTATACCGACAATTATTTTGCCAATACGCATGAAGTACGTAATAGGGCACTGGTATTGAAACTGACATATTGGTGGAATTGAACGGATACAAAGTGACCGTATTCCGAAAAACTGTATCTTTGCCCCTAGAAAAATAAAAAACCATAATGAGCGAACAAAGAAACATAGAAACAGCAAACAAGAGTGTGATCGGACCGGTGGCCGACTGGTTTATACGCCTTGTAAAGGGAATGCTTGTAGGCATAGGATTTATTCTTCCAGGTCTCTCCGGAGGTGTGCTGGCTGTGATATTTGGCATCTATGACCCGCTTATCCGTTTCCTTGCAAACATCCGGCAAAAGTTCATAAAGAACATTCTCTATTTTCTTCCTGTAGCCATAGGTGCGGGCATCGGTATTGTGTTGTTTGCCGTGGTGGTGGAGAAAGCTTTCGGCAAATATGCGGCACAATTTGTCTGTCTCTTCATTGGCTTTGTGGCAGGTACCTTTCCCTCACTTTATAAAACAGCGGGAAAAGATGGCAGAAAAGCCTCCGACATATGGATTCTCATTGCTTCCACCCTCACCATCTTTTTGCTAATGGTTATTGGTGGAAAGCAACTGACGGAAGTTACGCCCAACATCCTCGTATGGCTTGGTTCAGGATTGCTTATGGGACTGGGACTAATCGTGCCGGGCATGAGCCCCTCCAACTTTCTTATCTATTTCGGACTGTATGACAAGATGGCCATCGGGATCAAGGATTTTGACTTTGGGGTAATCATCCCGCTGATCATCGGATTTATATTGTGTGTACTTCTTTTCGCAAAAGTAGCATCCTATCTTTTTAAGCGGTATTACTCCGGAATGTACCACTTTATTCTGGGCATGGTGATCGGCTCCTCGCTGGCAATCTTCCCCACGGTAGTCCTCCCTGCTTTTACGGGAGAACAGCTTTCCATAGCCGGATTAAGCTTTGGCGGCGCCCTTCTCTTTTGTGCAGTGTTGTTTATGGCCGGCACTTTGGCCTCTTATCTCTTCAGCAAGGTGGAGGAAAAGTACCCGCGGGAGGAAAGCTTCTGACATCCATGTAATAAAACCATGTGAAAACCATATAATCCGGAGAAAAAGATAATACATTTCCTGAAACTTCATTTTAAGACAGGAGCTGATAGGTCAATCAAGGTTAAAAAGATAAAAAAGAGCCGGATATAGACGAAAGAGCCGTTTTTGTCGATGAAGCGGGTCGTTTTCCGGACAAACAGCCCAAAACGATCTATATACCACTGAATATATGGACATTACGCGACCAAAAAGAGTGTTAAAGCATAGTGATCGTATTAAACATTTTCCTACTTTTACGCGTCTTATTCATAAATATCTTTTTATTCACTCAATTAAATTATTACAAGATGAAAAAAGTAGCATTGATGGTACTGGTAGCCATTTTCACAATGAGTTTCTCAGTGATGGCTCAACAGAAGACAGGGAAACAGGGACAACGTGCACAAGCGGAGATGAGATGGAACGCCAAAGAGCGTGCTGCAAACATGGCCAAACAACTCGACCTGACTGATGAACAAAAGGCAAAGGTAGAGGCACTCTTTGAAAAACAGGATGCAAAACACAAAGAACTGATGGCTAAATACCAGGGTAAAAGAGAGGAGATGGCGAAAGTACGTGACCAGGTAATCGCAGAAAACAATGCCGAACTGGAAAGTATTATCGGAAAGGAAAAGATGGAACAAATGAAAAAAATGCGCGACGAGAATCAGCAAAAAATGAGGAATGCAAACCGTCGGGCCAGGCAGCATATGAATGCTCCGCGAAATAAGTAAAATACCCTGTATGAAAGGGTAATCTGATGGCAGTTTGAAAGCTAGCGGCCGGTTCATAAAATTGAACCGGCCGCCTGTTTTATAGATATCTGTCGTATATGGATTTAAATGTCTGGGTACTCATAAACCGTTCGAGCCAACTATTCAGGCTGTCCAGCAATACTGGCGAGTTACGACGTACTGCCCATGATTCCAGCTGCGTAAAACTGATATCCGTTTCTACATCGATCTCGGGAAGAGTCATTGACAAATGCCGGGCCACTCTCTCGTCGCACACTGTAAAATCTATGTCGCCTGCAGCCACCATCATCACCAGCTGTTCCACTTCATACACCGGATCCTCTTTGATGAATATGGTGTCTCCTATTTCGTGAGAAAGGTTCTTCAACCTGAGAATAGCGGGTGAGTCTTTTGCTACATGAATGGTGCTCTTTGCCAATTGCAGTTGTTGGCGGACCGGCTGTATACTGTCGTTATAAAACGCCTTTCGCTGTACCAGCACCTGTTTGTTCAGTACAAGTGGATCGGTAAAGGAAAAATCATCTTTCAACTGCGTATTCACCGGAATATTCCGGGCCACCAGATCGTAGCGATGATACAGCAGTCCTTTCAGGTTATCATCCAGGCTGTTCTCCAGAAAAAAATTCACTTTTATACCCCATTCTTTTTCAAGTGCCTCCATCATCTCGAGCTGAAAACCGCGTGTTGAATCACCCGAGACGTAATAACCAATGGAATTATAGTCGGTCACCACATTCAACTCCCCCGAGGCCATAATCTCCTTATAATCCCTTGGTACAACAGGCAGCTTCCCCGGGCCACCAAGCACATTGCGCAACACGATCATGGCGGCTATGGCTACGACCAGCAAAAGAAAATAGAGATAGATACGTTTATTGAGTTTCACTGAAATTAATTATGCAGATTTACTGAAAGGCCCATTTTGAAAACAAAGGGGTTCACGGGATAGCCCGGCAGTGAAAAATACTCCAGTGGCTTGATGAACTTCGTCGCCACATTGTAAAACATCACAAAAAAACGGGTCTGCTTCAGGTGCATGTTAGCATAGACGGTAGAGATCGGATAGTTGCCAATTTCCTTTTCCTGCTGGTTGTAGAATTGCAGCAACGCGGGTTCATATCCCGGTGCAAAATACCGGGTATGGTAATGGGCGTCGACACCCAGCTGTAGCGTAAGCTCATTCACGATCTTCGTTTTCAGGTACATATTGGAATAAAGGCTGAGGGTAGGTACAGGAATCACCGCCTCGTCGCTTGAGGTCTGGTAAACCACCTCATTGTCCCAGTTGAACACGCCAAGCCGGAGATTCTGTTCCACGC
>ENA-UOOM01003257-UOOM01003257.1-fermentation-metagenome-genome-assembly--contig:-NODE-3257-length-12059-cov-15.194852_pt1 | contig 12059 bp, 12 predicted proteins | sample MGYA00245781_ERZ724031 | MGnify/ENA primary metagenome ERZ724031 (study PRJEB28704, sample SAMN03018317) | fermentation metagenome | biome: anthropogenic terrestrial biome; feature: soil... | reverse complement strand
ACAACCATGTGGACTTGTCGCATCAACTTTGCATAACGGCTACCTTTCCATAACCAGTTTTATGTGAAGCTTCGCATAAGCGCGGCAAAGTCGAGCGATTTAACAGGGTGGTAGACTCCTTCTTAAATGAAGCGTCCCTGGAAAAGCCCCAGACCTTAGACCAGTTTAACCGGCTGTTCTGGATCTGGCTTGACGAGTGTTACCAACATAAGCCCCACAGCAGCTTAAATAATAAGAGCCCTGAGACTTCCTACCGCAGTGACAAGAAACCACTGAAATTCTTGGAACCAGAAACCATCGCCAATGCCTTCCTCCATCTTGAAGAAAGGAAGGTAGATAAGTCCGGTTGCATAAGCTTCCAAGGTGAAAAGTATGAAGTAGGCCTGCCTTTCATTGGATGTAAGGTGAATGTGGTCTATGATCCTGCAGACATTACTCAGCTGACCATTGAGTATGAGGGACACCCTTCCTGGATTGCCAAGAAGCTGGTCATTGGTGAGAAGACAGGTCCCAAACCTGGGCTGCCATCACACATGCAGCGCCACCCAGCTCAAACCTCTAGGCTGTTGACTGCAGCAGCCAGGCAGAATGCGGAGCGCAAGATTCAACAAGCACCCGCCGTTTCTTACAGGGTAGTTAAGGCAGGCGGTGAGCAGAATGTATGAGGCCTTTTACGAATTCGCCAACACGCCGTTTTCCAGGGATATTCCCACCGACCAGCTTTATCCCTCGCTAATGATGGAGGAAGTGCTGGGGAGGTTACAGCACGCTGCAGAACGCCAGCTGTTTGCTGTGGTCACTGGGGACTCTGGCACCGGCAAGACTACTACCCTACGACGCCTAAGGGACACCCTCGACCCATCCAAGTTTATGATGATGTACCTGGCGGATTCAAAATTAACCCCCCGTCATTTCTACAAGGGGCTGCTGGAGCAACTGGGCTGCGAATCTAAGTTCTACAGGGGAGATGCTAAACGGCAGCTGCACCGAGAGATTGAACTTATGCGAGGTATCCACCGCCTGCTGCCCGTGGTCATTGTTGACGAGGCCCACCTTCTGGATAAGGAAATGCTAGAAGAGGTTCGGTTCCTGCTTAATTTCAAGATGGATGCTGAGAGTCCTATGGCCTTAATCCTGGTTGGTCAGAGCGAGCTCTGGGATAAGTTCCAGCTGCAGGCCTATGCAGCAATCCGGCAGCGGATTGACCTGCAGTGCAAACTGCCCCACTTCGACCGGGCGCAGGTAGGGGAGTACATAAAAAGGCACCTTGCCTACGCGGGGGTTGAGCATGAAATCTTCTCAGATGGAGCTATTGAAGAGATCTACCGCTTTTCCTGCGGGGCGGCCAGGTTGGTGAACAAGGTGTGCACCCACTGTCTGCTCTACGGTGCGCAGAATGGAAAACGGATTATTGACGATCATATGGTAAAGCTGGTCATCCAGGGGGAGCTACTTTAGCTCTCCCTCCTTGGTCACAAGGTCCGGCAGTTCGTGGACAACTAACGACGTCTATTACAGGACATTATGGGCTAGCAGTAACAATCGGCGACTTGGCAGTCTTCAGGGCAGCCTTTGTACTTGAGCGAGCCGGCGTTAGATTTAAGTAGGGAACTTGCAGGACATCTAAACTGACCACTCGTTAACTTAACCGCAAAATTCGATAATGTCTCAGCGGATTTCGCATCTATTTCGTACTTCTCAAGACCGGAGTATTGATGGCAAGGGGGATTGGCAAGTGAGTGGAAAGCCTTACTGCTATTTCTGACTGTTGGCCGCAGCTGCGTCCAAAATGGTAGCTGTATGGTATACTTTAGATGAACATTTGTAAGAACAATGTGACATAGAATTGCCTAAAAAAAAGGTTTTCTAAGGTGGAAACGAGTATGAAAAAAACAGCGGTTCTCTTATATAATACATGTTGCCTTTTTGAACTTACTGTGGCCTTAGAAATGCTACAGATGGCTCAAAAGCCTGTAGTTTATTTTGCAAAAGATTTAAAACCAATTAGAACAGAGGAAGGTATGCTGATAATTGCAGATAATAGTTTTGAACAACTAGATATAGAGGAGTACGATTCACTTTTGATAACCGGTGCTACCGATGCTAAAGAGTCTGTGGAAGATAAGGCGACTCTAGAATTTATAAGTAAGTTTCATTATTCCGGCGCATTAATTGGAGCTATTTCTATTGCTCCACTATTCCTTTTAAAACTTGGATATTTAAAGGGAAAACCCTTCATGATAGGAGTAGAAAAATCCGACTTATATGAAGTAGGTTTTACAGACGATGATATGAAATATATTGTTGGGTGGAGAGAGTCCTGTGATGGAGTTGTTCCTGAAAAGTATTTAAAGACAGATAATATCATTACATCTGTGGCATTTGGCTTTCGTCAATGGGCTATGGCAATAGGAAGAGAATTAGATATTGAACTCTGGCCAAAAAGTTTTGACTTATAAGGAAAAAGGGTGTTTAACAATCAAAGGTGCTCTATATTGAACTGCATAGGGCACCTTGTTCTTTTCATTTATGTTTCCGCATGGACAGTGACTTTTCACTCTGCCGCCTAAATAGCTACTAGTCATAACACGGTGATAAATCCTTGCAAGGACACGCTCTTATCGGCAGCCTGGCAGTCTATAGGGCAGCCTTTTTCCTTGAACGAGCCGGCGTAAAATTTTAGTAGGGACCTTGCAGGATATTACTCCCAGCGAATAGAAGAGGAACCTTGGTTAATGACATCTAAAAAACTATAGACAATGAGATTATAATATTCCTACAGACTCTACATCACTTATAGGGTTGTGATTTGAATGGACAATGATATTTTGGTACGAAGGTTAAAAGAAAAAACGGAACTTGAAAGCCTTGTATCAGAGGTCTTAAACGAGCCAACAATGATACATGATTTGTTGGATATAATCGAACAAGAGAAGGGCAGCATAAAGTATCTTTGCAGTAAAACCATCAGACTGGTGAGTGAAAAAAAACCTGCGGCTGTATATGCTTATTTTGACGAAATAGCAGGGCTGTTGCAAAGCGAAAACAGTTTTATTAAGTGGGATGGAATAAGCATATTGTCGAATCTGGTAAAGACAGACAATAATTCTAAGTTTGATTTGATATTTAATGATTATTTTGGTCTTATCAAAGGACCTCAAATGATAACTGCGGCAAATGTTGTGGGGAACGCATGGAAGGTAATATTGGCAAAGCCTCGATATGAGACTGAGATTACTAAACGGATGCTGGCTGTACCGGATATTGTATACTTCAATAAGGGTGAACCTTCATCTGAATGTAACAATATCTTATGCGGACATGTAATAGACTGTTTTGAAAAGTATTTTGAAGTTTCAAGTTTACAAGAAGACATAATAGAATTTGTTAAAGCTCAGCTGAAAAACACAAGAAAGTCTGTCGCTATAAAAGCAGAGAAGTTCATGAAAAATTTTTAAGGGCTGATTATTTATCTTAGGTGGTGTTGAAGATGAAAGACAAATTTCTTTGTTTGCTTGCTCAATTTAATAAAGAAACACAAGTAAGACTCACTGGATATTACGACATTCTCCGGCAAAATGGCTTTGTAGGAAATCAAACAAACAACTTACCATACCATTTTACATTTGGTAAAGATGATATTGATTGCGAAAAAAAGCTGATAAACCTTCTCGAAAAAATCTGCGCAAACACAGCTTGTATTGACATCCATCTTAGTCATATCGGGTTGTTTGGTCTAGGCGTATTATTTATTGCTCCAGACATGAATTTTGAATTGCTAACGCTTCAGCAAAAATTCTATCCCCATTGTGGAAATGGAGCCTACAATTGGACTGCGCACGCTACTTTGCTGATGGATGAGCCAGATCAAATTCGGAAAGCGCTTCCGATTGTAGCTAAAAACTTCAAACCTTTTAAAGCGCGCATTGAGAGTATCGGATTATATGAATTTTTCCCAATGCGGTTTATAAAAGAGTGTACGCTCAATAATACAGTATAAGAAAAGCTTACCGCCCAAGTGTCGCGGTCATTTTGGATCGGCTAACCCATCACAGCGAGATTTTCAATATGACGGGGGACAGTTACAGGTTATAGGAACTACATATGATGTGGAACGTGAAAAAGACATGATGCTATGGTTGGAAGAGAAGCTGCCTGTTCCAAAGGTCTTATATTTTGAACAGCATGAAGGATGGAATAATCTCCTCATGAGCGAGGCTGATGGCATCTTATGTCAACAAGAGTATGAAGCAGAACAAAACCCTGAGAAGCTTGTTGGGCTGTACGCTGAGTGTATCAGGCTCTTTCAATCCATCGACATATCTGATTGTCCCTTTAATAATAATACAGACTTTCGGTTAGCTGAATTAGAATATCTGTTGGATAACAATCTAGCAGATGTGGATTGCGGAAATTGGGAAGAGGATACTCCGTTCAAGGATCCTCGTGAGCTGTATGATTTTTTAAAGATTAAAAAGCCTCGGGAGAAATTGGTTTTTTCACATGGCGATTTAGGAGACAGTAACATTTTGGTGAAGAATGGCAAAGTAAGCGGATTTATCGATCTTGGGAGAAGCGGTAAGGCAGACAGGTGGTATGATATTGCGTTTTGTGTCAGGTCTATAAAGGATATTGGTGAAGAAAAGTATGTTAAGTTGTTTTTTGACTTGCTGGGTATAGAACCTGATTGGGAAAAAATAAAGTACTTTATATTGTTGGATGAATTGTTTTATGCGTGATAGTAAATCTGCCAACATGCCTTTCACCCTCGATTAATGTTCGTAAGAATATATCGAGCCACTGTCTCGGATAGTCGCAGAGTAATAACAGAGCGGGAACCGAAACAGGTAATACCTATTCATACGATGATGCCGGAATCATTTATTGGCCTTTCGGAGAATGTTGTTCTTAAAGAGGACGGTAAGGCATTTTGCATATAAGATAATTGTTGGCGTCAAGGGTCTCGTGCGTGCCTGAAGCATTACAAGCAAAACATGATAGCGGCGGTAACAGGTATGCTCCCGGAATAGGGAGTGCAAGTGTTACCGCTGTTTTTTTGCGCTTTTTTTTCTGACATGTACCAGATCGGGTGATAAAAATAGGCAGTAGTTATTAGAGGAGAGAATAAACTGAAGTATATGTCGAATATTATAATTTAGTTATCGATATGAAGTGGAAACGGAGTTGGTAATAGTGGGTTTTCGGGGGGTTATAGGTAAGGTTGCTTCTACTATACAAAAAGCAGGCATAAAAGCTCAAAAAGAAAAACAAGTTGTTACAAATATACAACCATCCAAAAAAGAAAGAATCAGCGAGACCTCTGAGTCACAAGGGTTTCTGTTAGTAAAAACATTAATGCAACTTAGCTGTGGGACAGTGACTATTGGGGGAAAGGAGATAGACCTTAGCAAGTATCACGTGCCAATGCAAGTGAGTTACAGAAATGACAGCTACCCGCTTTTTACTAATATTGAATATCCCATCGGTTATGGGGGGAGTACAGTTGTATGCATAAAAACTATTGAACCCAATGGATGCCATATTAATGTATTCCCCTATAGGAAAGGGTTTGATTGGAGAAATAAAGAAAGATATAGCGATGAAAGTGATTGCCAAAGTTACTTTGTGCATTGGGATAGCTTTAAAGAATTGCCGGTCTTTAATCCTCCGAATAATTTTCTCTATAAATTATTTATTAAAGTTCAAGTGGAGTCAATAAAAGAAGACTACTTCGACTTTGAAAAACACAACGATTTTTCAGTATACCTTGACTTTGGCGACACAGTCCGTTGTTGTGAAGACATTCGTATAGCGATGATTAATGCTAATAATGAAGTATGTCGCACTTTACCGCCCCGGTGGCAAAACGATATCTTGATTAAGGATAAAAATAAAAGAATAATTGCGCGAAAGCCGTGGATTGGGCCAGTAAATAGTGATTATGATTACTGGATTCAAAGAAACGGATACGAAGACTGTTATGGAGAGTGGTATATATGCGAAGAGTATCTTGGCATGTTATTAAGAATATAGAATGACGTGGCAGAAGCGTTTTGGAATGAACAGAAGCATGTAGACAAAGTGGCATCTTCAGCTTATGAACGAAAGGGCTGGTATTTATGAAAAAAGATTATTGCTGTTCAGTCCTGCTTCCCTTGGTTCTAATCACAGTTGGAGGCTTATTGACGCTAGCTATATGCTATTTATTATATTTTGGTGTCTATACTCTAGTAGAAACTGTTTTTTATCCCAATAAACCCACTGCAGTACCTGCAGGAATTATCCGTACTTCTTATTGTGTTGCACTCCTTGCGCTATACTTGGTTTTACTTCGCACAAAATTGTCTGACCTGTTTAAGGCAACTATATTTATCGGTCCGATGACCATGCTTGTTATCACGGCAATCCTGGTTTTTTACGAAACAAAAGCTTTTGCTGCAGCAGCTATAGTTGCGATAGCACTCAGCTGCATGTTCCTGCTGTATAGAGTTAATAAACCCTGGATTTATTATTATGCTGCTGCGGCATCGGTTTTGGTGGCGATAATATACGCTTGGCCGCAAGCTTAGGAAATAGTCAGGGAAATGCTATAATTAGATCGGTTAAGGATTTGCCTTGACCGATTTTTGGTAATAGGAAGATTTAATAGATTTATTATCAAGGAATAATAGAGGTGTTTTAACCTTACTAAAGAATATTTGCGGGAGATTGGTATTTTCGCTATACCAAAATCACGGTTGAAGGGCCAGGATGTTTAGTGTAATGACGGAACGGTTTCCGCTTTCTGATACATGGAGACAAAAGAATTACCGGGAGTCGGATTGCACAAATAGAATAAAGAATTTACTTTTAAGCTTGGAAAGGTAAATGCAAAATTCCGATTTGCCGCAGAGAGGATAATAAGAAATTGTTAGTGAATGAGAAAAAATATAGCAAGAACAAAACAACAGCAGCAGTACTGTTAGCATTATTAGCAGCGGCATTATACGGTATCAGTTCACCGGTTTCCAAGCTGCTCCTTGAAAAAATACCACCGACACTGATGGCAGCGTTGTTATATCTGGGAGCTGGCTTTGGTATGTTGATTGTCAATGTAAGTAAGGTTCTTACCAGGAAAGAACGAATGGAAGCTAAGATTACTAAAAATGAGCTTCCCTATATTATTGGGATGATAGTTCTTGATATTGCCGCCCCAGTGTTTCTCATGTTTGGACTTAAAATGACAACAGCCGAAAACGCATCCTTGCTTAACAATTTTGAAATTGTGGCAACTTCTCTTATCGCTCTTTTTCTTTTTAAGGAAGCCATTGGCAGGAGAATGTGGATTGCAATATTTTTTATTACATTATCCAGCATGATATTATCCGTGCGGGATCTAAGCAGTATATCATTTTCATATGGCTCGCTTTTTGTCATTGCAGCATGCCTCTGCTGGGGATTGGAAAATAACTGTACTCGAATGTTATCATTAAAAGATCCTATGCAAATTGTTGTAATAAAGGGATTTGGATCGGGAATTGGGTCGCTGCTGATTTCATTGATTATTAAAGAGTATGTCACTGATGCGGTATATACTTTATTTGCGCTGATATTAGGTTTTGTAGCCTATGGACTAAGCATTTTCTTTTATATCAAAGCCCAAAGAGAGCTTGGAGCAGCCAGGACAAGTGCTTATTATGCAGCTGCGCCCTTCATAGGAGTTTTGATTTCCTGGGCAATGTTTCAGGAGAATATTACATGGCCTTTTGTAATAGCGCTTTTTCTAATGTTTATTGGATCGTATTTTGCTATCTCTGAAGAGCATATACACCTTCATATTCATAATGAGATAACCCATGAACACAAGCACAACCATGAGGATGGACATCATAATCATACACATGAACCGAATGTGATTGGAGAGCATAGTCATCTGCATACTCATGAAGTTGTCGGACATGCACACGTTCATACACCGGATTTGCATCATACGCATAGGCATTAACAAGATTTCTTGTATTCTTTTTTTAAAAAGGGGTGATATCATGACTAAGGTTCTTATCATTGATGACAACAGACAAATTGCCTCAATCCTTGAGGAATATGCAAGAAAAGAGGGGTATGAGACTGTCATTGCTACCGATGGTAAAGAGGGTATCAGCAAGTTTGAAACGGATAAGCCAGATATTATTCTGCTTGATGTCATGATGCCTAAGATAGACGGCTTTGCAGTATGTCGGGAAATCAGAAAATCATCTCAGGTTCCGATCATAATAATTACCGCCAGAGGCGAGGACTTTGAGAGGATAATGGGACTGGAAATCGGTGCAGACGATTATATCGTCAAGCCATTTTCACCGGGTGAAGTCATGGCGAGAATCAAAGCTATTCTCCGCAGGATCAGCAGGGACGACAAAAACACCCACATCTTTAAACATAGCAACCTCGAGATTAATATTGAGAATTACTCGGTATCAGTTGACAACAGCCTAGTTGCACTGACCAAAAAAGAAATCGAGCTGTTATGGACATTAGCCACCAACCAGAACAAGGTTTTCACCCGTGACAATCTGTTGAATTCACTGTGGGGTTATGAATATTTCGGAGACAGCAGGACTGTAGACAGTCATATTAAGCGACTGCGGGCAAAGCTTGACCATTTCAGTCATCCCGACTGGGACATCAAAACGATATGGGGCGTCGGGTATAAATTCGAGGTTGCCGCCCATGTTTAAAAATCATATGACAAAAAAGCTGTTTGCATATTTCGCTGTGACACTGCTTATCTTTTCGGTATTAATCGGTGTGGTGTTCATTTTGCTATTCAATGATTATACAGTTAAGGTCAATAGAAACAACATGCTGAAAACGGCAAACTCCATAGCGGAATCCGTATCTCCATTTTTGGAAGAAGGGCACGGAGGAATAGGCTACGGCTCGATTTTAAGATCTATTGAATATGTTGCCGGAGGCAACGTTTGGATCATTGATAAAGACTTGAATATTATTACGAACGGCCATCACGGAAAGGGCGCCGGTACAGCGTATACATACCAAGAACTCCCTACCAATGCGGAAAGCGTTGTCAAGCAGGTATTCCATGATAATGCAGTATATAGTGAGGAATTCAGCGGCTTATTGTCACAATCTACTCTGACAATTGGAGTCCCGATAAAAAACGGCATCGGTAATGTCATTGGCGTTGTTCTACTTCATTCTCCAATTGAGGGTATCAGCAATACTGTCGCACAAGGGATTACATTGCTTGGCATCAGCCTTGCTTCAGCTCTTCTCGTATCATTTTTCCTCTCTGTTTGGTTATCAAAACACTTTACTAGCCCAATCATACTAAAGGAAGCAGAGGATGCGATCAGGCTTGACAAGATACGCAGAGATTTCGTCGTGAATGTTACCCATGAACTCAAGACGCCGATAACGGTGATCAGGGGTTCCACCGAAGCATTGAAAGACGGTGTTGTTACAGACGCAGTTAAAATAAAAGAGTATTACGATCAGATTATAAAAGAATCAAAATATCTGCAGGGCATGGTCGGAGATTTGCTGGACCTTTCGAAGCTGCAAAACCCCGATTTTCCCATCGAAAAAGATGCAATTGACATTACGGATGTTCTTGAAGACGCCATCCGGTCGGTACGCGGCATAGCCGATTTAAAAGGCATTAAAATAAATACCGAGATTACAAAAAAGGGTATCCATATTACCGGGGATTACGGGCGCTTGAGGCAGCTGTTGATTATCTTGCTTGATAACGCTGTTAAATTTTCTCCAGCAGACAAGGTTGTCGATGTGCATTGCGTTGAAAACGTTATCAAGATTAGGGATTACGGAGTCGGTATCCCGGAAGCTGAATTACCCTATATCTTTGACCGATTTCACAAATCGAGAAGCGAAGAGAATAAGGAAGGTACAGGCTTGGGGTTGTCAATTGCCAAACAAATCGCAGATCGGCACAACATATCTCTGAGCGTGACAAGCAAAGTCGGTCAGGGAACGGAGTTTTCCATTAACTGCTAACTGCGCCGTAAAAATTGCTCAAAAAAAACATATTTTCGACACAAGTTATATTTATCATGTAACCATAAGAGCCGGAATCGACAAACCAGGAGGTTGAAAATATGTCTTTAGTAAAGAAATTATTTGCTGTAGGAATTGCAGTTCTCGTGATAAGCGCTGTATCTGTCAGCGCTCTGGCGGCAGCTGAATATGGGAGTCCCGCCGAAGTGGTCGCCGGGATAACTGGCAGGACACAGCAAGAAGTCATCAAGGAAAAGACAGAGACCAGGAAAACCTACGGCCAAATTGCAAACGAAGCAGGTGTACTCGACGAGTTCAAGGCTGCTGTGTTGGAAATGAAAAAAGAATTCTTGAAAGCGCAGGTTGCCGCAGGTAAGATGACACAGGAGGAAGCCGATGAAATTCTGGCGGCGATTGCGGAAAACCAGGCAACTTGCAATGGGACCGGCGGCGCTAAGGTCGGTAAATTGAACGGCGCGCGCTTTGGTTCGAACGGCGCAGGCCGTGGGAACGGTAACGGGTTCAGAGGTGGAAATGGGCAAGGCAAAGGTTCTGGCCAGAGACTCCAAAACGGTTCCTGCGGGAGGTAAAAATATAGGGGGCTCCTCAAGATGAGGTGCCCCCCTGTCAATAGGCTAATAAAAACAGCTGCTCCTTAGTAAGTAATTTCTAAGGAGTATTTTGTATGCTAAATTGTTGGTTTTGGGTTGCTCCCAAACCATTTCTTATATCTCCCTAAGCTAAGGTTTATACGGCATAGAGCAACACCCGTCTCAGCAGTGATTGCCTCATTAGATTGAAAGGGCATTCTATACAATGGAAGCATCTTTCGGACGAAGTAGTGTCAGGGTAGTAAAGCGATATCGAAGTCAGGAAATCCTGGCTTCTTTTCTTTACCTAGGATTCAAGTGGTAGGTGTTGTAGATGACATCATCGGAAAATTATGGTAAAATCAAGGCGAAATTGAGGCAAAATATATAGGATTAATAATTTAATGAGGTGTTGAACTTGGGTTTTTTTTGGGGGGGAGGTGCAATGTATTCTGAATTTAGACACCTGGTTGGCTGAATTGACATTAGCTAATATTGTCTCTGGATGTAAGTTATTAAATAGAGAAGTGGGGGCGATGGCATGAATAAAGTTACTTACTTTGACGTAGAGTATGCTAACTCAAAGAACAGATCGTTATGCCAATTGGGTCTTTTATGCGAGGACTACGATACCGGAGAACCAATTTATCCCGAAAGGAATATTTACCTTAATCCTGAAGACGGTTTTGATAATAATTGTGTCAAAGTACATGGCATTACCGCAGAGAAAGTTTATAACGAGTTAATTTTTCCAGTAGTTTGGGAACATATAGAACACTATTTTACGAATGCAGTAGTTATAGGCCATAATGTTGCATCAGCTGACTTAGATGCGCTTGTGAAAAATTTAAGACGTTACAACCTTGATATTCCGGAATTATACTATATTTGCACTTTGGATTTAGCGAGAAAATTCGTTCCCAAATATATCATCCAAGATTATAGTATGTCCTCTCTTTGTGCTTACTTTGGTATTGATATTGATTCGGAACATGATGCATTTGATGACGCTTGTGCAAACTCCGATTTGTTTAAGGCACTTGTCGCGAGATACTCGATAGATGTGGATAATCACATCAAAAAATACATGCCACATGAAACTGAACGATTCAAACAATTTGTTGCCAACCCGGTCATAAGAAAATCAATCAGTGAGTTCTATGGAATAATCCGTGGTTTTTCGATTGATAATCAAATTACGCCTGAAGAGCAAGAATACATTACCCAGTGGCAAAAAGAATACAGCCAGTATTCAGACCTCCAAAGTATTGCTGATATATTAGCAGTGATTAAGGAAATTCTATACGATGGAATTGTTACCGTCGCTGAAATACTTGAACTGCAGGCTACGATTAAAAATTACTTAAGCGTTCTGACAAGTTCCCCGGTAACGTTGGCAACCGGTGGTTGTCAAGGAAGTTGTCGCTTTTTCTCGTTTGAAACATTACGCATCTC
>ENA-UOOM01003254-UOOM01003254.1-fermentation-metagenome-genome-assembly--contig:-NODE-3254-length-12071-cov-4.229361_pt1 | contig 12071 bp, 13 predicted proteins | sample MGYA00245781_ERZ724031 | MGnify/ENA primary metagenome ERZ724031 (study PRJEB28704, sample SAMN03018317) | fermentation metagenome | biome: anthropogenic terrestrial biome; feature: soil; material... | reverse complement strand
AGCGGAAAAGACAACAAAATAAATATCAGAAAACACTTGACTGCCCCCTTATGGGCTGGCTTAAAATGATTATAGGAGCAATTAGAATTGTATTGGGAGGAAAGATTATGCTGATAAAAGAAGTTTGCGAGAAGTGCAAGCTGACCAAAAAAGCGATAGATTATTACGAGTCTAAAAATCTGATACATCCGCAGATACTCGAAAACGGATACAGGGAATTCAGCGATGCCGATATATCTGCGCTGAAAGAAATATCAGTGCTTAGAAAATGCGGCATCAGCATTGCTGACATTGCAGAGATACTAACCAGCTCAAATAAACCGGCAGCTTTAGCCAAGTGCAAATATATCACAGATTTACGGATGCAGCGTATGAATGATATACAAAAGTGTATGGACAGGCTGGTTGCAGATTACGATGTCAATCGGGAATTCGATTATCTGCAGACACACGATGAGGACTTATACACCATAAAAGAGAAATTGGTTTTTGCTTTCCCCGGAAACTATGGCCTTTATGTATCTATGCATTTTGGCAGATTCCTGAACGGGACAATTGAAACCGAGGAACAACGAAAAGCATATGATGCAATCGTGCGATATCTTGATCATGTAAATCTATACTTACCTGCGGAACTTTCTGAGTTTCTGGAAGCCTTCTTCACTGTGAGTACAAAAAGTGATGCGGTAAAAATTGAAGAAGAAACAAATGGCAGAATGCTTGAGATGCTGACTGATACCGAGGGATACCTGGAGCGCAATCATGAGCAAATAGAAGAATACCTTGAATATAAATGTTCAAATGAGTATAAAAACTCTGAGGCTGCTAAAATTCAAAAGTCTATGCTGGATTTTCAAAAGGAAAGCGGCTATCAGGAAGTTTTAATAGCCAACATGAAAATACTTAGCCCCGCTTATGCCGGGTACCATAAAAAAGTGGAAGCCGCAAATGAAATCATGCTGAAAAAGTTTCCGAAAGCAAAGAATATGTATGAAACAAATTAAGACACGTTAATCCGACATTTGTTCGATGTAATATTTGATTTATATCTGCAAATATTTTTGCTATACTCCTTGCCGGATAGCGTTAAGCTCCTCTGATCCCGCTTGATGTGGCCCACTTTCTTTTGTTACGGGGAGGACTTTTCGCAGCGGTTCTGGCTGCGAAATCATCCATCCAAAAAGGGGCGTAAGGGCAGTAAGTTGGGCGACTTTGTAGAAGAATTCTTGCATTTCGACACCATTAAAAAAAATGAGCGAGCAGCGATTTATCAATACATACTGCCGTTGTTCTAATTCATTGTTTTCTTAAAAGGAGTATCGCTGTAAAGAGCATAATTATCTGAACCACCGTTAAGGTAATCCATACCCCGTTAAGTTTTAAGAACATGGGTAAGATAAATACGCAAATAGGTAAAACAATAAGTGCCTCACCATATACCATAATAGAAGCCCTTCGTGCTTTTTTGATTGCATAAAAGTAGGCCGAGGACGACCTTGAAAATGCATAAAATGGCAAGGATAAAGCACAAAGCGGAAAGGCAAAGAGCAGAACCCCGGTTGTTTCCGCAGAAACGTTAAACCATGTCGGAATTACATTGCGAAGCGCAGTGATTCCAATTGTTATAACAATGCCTGTAGTAATGGAAGTATAGTACGTCCACCTTTTTAATTGCTTAACCGAATGAGCGTCGGCAGCACCGTGATAGAAGCTGATTAACGGTTGGCTTCCATCACAAACTCCTTGCAGGAGAAGTTGACCAACACTCAACATATAGGAAACTACAGCATATGCCGCAAGTGCTACAGTTCCACCATAGGCTAAAGCCCGCCAATTTATCATACCTATGGTGAGAGCGGGGAGAAAAGACAGGGCAAACGGAGATACGGCTATTTTGAGAATGTTCTGTACCGTTTTTCATTTCAAATAATAGTTTGAAATTGGTACACGGTTTTCTTTTCTGAACAATATAAAAAGTGATGGAACCAATGCTATGAATTGGCCGATTAAAGTGGCTAAAGCTGCCCCTGTAACGCCATATCCCAAAACCAGAACGAATACGCCGCTTAGAACCGTATCCATCACAAAATTTGTCATCATCAAAGCCATTGCTATCCACGCTTTATTTTGATTACGCAAAAGAGGCGTTACTCCTGCGCCAAGAACTTGCAGAACACTACCCATACCCAATACCCGGACATATCCATAGGCAAATTCCAAAACCTGCCCTTCCGCTCCCAAGAACCGAAGAATGGGTTTTGCGCAAATCCGTATGAAAATCGTAAGAACCGCTGAGGCAATCAGCATCAGCGTGAATGTATTTCCCAGTGCTTTGTCTGCTTCGCTTTTTTCTTCAGCGCCCATGTGGTTGGACATATTCACAGCACCGCCCATGCCGATCCCTGTTCCAACAGCTAAAATAATTGCGGCAAGAGGCCAAGCAATACTGATACTGGCAATCCCGGCGGCCCCCACGGCCCGGCCGACAAATAAGCCGTCAATGCTCGTGTAAATGCCTGTAACCAAAGATGCTATCATCGATGGAATTACATACTTTAGAAAATTTTTCTTCATCATGTAGTACCCCTCCAAATTTGTACCTTATGATAAATCATTATAAACGTTAAAGCCGCTTGAATGTCAATCCGACTTGTAGTAGAATAAATGTGAGGTGGTGAAGAATGAGAGAGCGGTATAATATTGGGGAAATTTCAGAGATATTTCAGATTCCAAAACCTACACTTCGATATTGGGAATCTGAAAACTTAATCCAATTGAATCGAAACGAAGAAAACGATTACAGGGAATATACTTTGAAGCAAATGATGGAAATCGGTGATATTTCCTTATATAGGCAGCTTAATGTCCCAGTAGCGAAATTAAAAAACATGCATCAATTGGGTATTCATGATTTGGACAGTACACTGGATGCTACATTGACAGAAGTTGATAATAGAATTTCACAACTATCAGATATTAAAGAGCGCTTACTCTCCAGAAAGGAGAAAATTCAACAGCTTTCACAGTTGCAAGAGCAGTTGTTTACAAAATGCGAACCGGATGTCGAAAAGATCGTATTTTATGAAATGGATGATAAAAATATGTTGCACATATATCTTCAAGAGCCTTACAGCTATGCGATTGTTATTCCATTTGGAATGAATGAAAACAATTTTAATCCACTGAATGGATTAGCTGTTCCTGCAACTAACGAAGCGAATCCAGTCATTTGGGAAAAAGATAATGAGAATAAAACGTATATAAAATGTCTGCTTAAAATTTCCCGTGATGATCCCCGGCAGAATAACTTTCAAGAAATTATGGAAAAATTGGCCGAACAAGGATATAAAACCGGAACTGCGATAGCCAGATACCTTGTTACTGCAAAAGAAACTCTTAGCTATGATTTTTATAAGGCTTGGATTGAGATTTTATAGTATCTATGCTCACTAACCCATAGCGCCCACTTCGGGCCAACATCGAGGTGTTGACAAAGTCCCCAAAGGGAGTGAAAAAATGGTATAATAGGGAGGAAAGTAACGGTAGGAAGTGTTTCAGGATGCTGACAGAACGAGCCGGAGTACAAATCAAAATGCACTGCATCACAATAGAAGATCTGGTGCCGGAGGGACACTTCCTGTGAAAGCTGGAAGCAGCCGTGGATTTCAGCTTTATCTACGATGAGGTGCGGGGGCTGTACTGTCCGGACAAGGGTTGGGAGACGGGAAGGTCATTCTGACCGATTCCACCCATGTAAAGGCGAGTGCGTCATTCAAAGGGCACCCCAAAAGATAAAGGAAAACCCGCGTAAACCCTTGATTTACGCAGGATTGTTGTTGGCGGAAGCGGTGGGATTCGAACCCACGAGCCCGTGAGGACTACCTGATTTCGAGTCAGGCCCGTTATGACCACTTCGATACGCTTCCATTTAATAATTATTCAGTTTTTGGAGCAAGTAACATGATTTCGAGTCAGCCCCGTTATGACCACTTCGATACCTCTCCCTATGCCACGTAATTATTCTACCACAGTCCCCGCCCAATCTCAACAAAAAAATGCCGAACACAATTTTACATATTGGCGGGTATCCGATCTTTCTAAAAATTATTAAAAACGGATATTTACTCCATGTTTTCAAAAATATATATTCTGAGTATTGCCTTTAATCTAAATTTTCTAAATATTCCTTGAAATGATCTGACTTTTATGGTAATATAAATAATGTAATTGAAGCATACACATTGTGTTTTGAATGTCCCTTTGCGTTGAACACGGAACAGTACATGTATATCGTAACGTCCTTTGCTGAATGGGGTGAGACGATCGGGACTATCGTTTGCATCCCGCTTTTTGTGTGAGCATTTAAACTGTTGTGTAAGCATCTTAACTGTAGGGAGAGGGGTCAAATTTTTGAAGGATAAGCAACCGAACAAAAGTCTCCAGCATGCTGTGTCCTTTCTCTCACAAATCGGAGTCACCATGATCTCCTGTGTATTTGTGGGCGTTTTTCTGGGCAGATTTCTGGACAGCCGGCTTAAGACGACTCCCTGGCTTCTGCTGGTGTTTTCCCTTTTGGGGGTAGGAGCTGCATTGAAATCCTTTTTTGATTTGGCAAACGGAAAATGATCAGGGAAAATGATCAGGGTTTGGAAAGGTGTGTGAAAATGTCTGCCATTGCGAAAAAGATGATGAGGATTCTCTGTATATTGCTGTTCGTGTTGGTTGCAGCAGCGGTCCTTTATTACCGTTCTTTCTCCTTTCTGCCTTTCGCACTGGGAGCTTTGCTGGGCACGGCAGTCAGTGCCGGAAAGGTTTTTCTGCTGGACCGGGCTGTGGATAAGGCCCTTGCCATGGAGAAAAAAAAGGCGGGAAATTATATTACCCTTCAGCATCTTCTGCGGATGGTTCTTACCGCAGGCGTGCTGATTTCGGGTACCATTATCCCTGTCATCAGCTTATGGGGTGTGACAGCTGGAATCTTTGCTTATCCGATATCAATGTATATTTTAAAATATCCCCTCCATGCTTCGGACCCCTCAAATGTTCCGGATTCTCCGAAGAACTGATGCCGGATCCGAAGCACCGGGACAGAAAGGAGGTGACTTCTCCTGGACTTTAATATTGATAATTTATGGGTCGTCACGATAGGCGGCGCCGAAATATGGATCACCCGGACCATTTTTAACACCTGGATTATCATGGCGGTGTTGATTATTCTTGCTGTTTTTTTGCGGATTAAGTTACGTAAAATGGAAGATATTCCAAAAGGAGTGCAAAATGCAGTCGAAGCCGTGATTGAATTTTTCCAGGGCTTTATACACAAGACCGGCGGAGACAAGCTGATGGGACTCGGTTCCTGGTTTTTTACGATCTTTGCATTTATTCTATCCTGCAGCCTGATCGGGATGTTGGGGATCAGACCGCCCACAGCGGACTGGGCCACTACCTTTGCTCTTGCCCTGGCTACTTTTATCCTCACGCTGGGAATGGGCATTCGGTGTCGGAAGGGAAAATATTTAAAGAGTTTCATTGAACCCAACCCCATATTCTTACCGTTGAATATCATCAATGAAATTGCGAATCCCATATCCATGAGTTTTCGTCTTTTCGGTAATGTACTGGGAGGTATGATTCTTTTAACCCTGACTTATTCCATGGCACCGATCTTTTTACGTATTATTATCCCGATTCCACTGCACATTTATTTTGATGTGATTATGGGTGCCCTGCAGACGTATATTTTCTGCATCCTGAGTCTCACGTTTATTAAAGGGGCAGCAGAAGGCTGAAGCGGGACGAAATTTTTATGATGCAACGATTACAAACAATGTTGGATGTCAGCAGATGTCCAATCTCAGCAATGGAAAATCAGAAAAAAATCAGAAGGAGGAACAATCTATGCAGGATCCTTTAGCATTTATTATTGCATGTGCCCACTTTGCTGCGGCCATTGCACTACTGAACGGTATCGGCACAACATTCGGAGACGCAAAAATTGCAGTTGCTGCCATTGAATCCATTGCCCGGCAGCCCGAAGCTGCAGATTCCATCCGCACAACCATGTTTGTCGGTCTTGGTATGGCGGAGACTTCGGGAATATACGGACTATTGATTGCCATTATTATGCTGTTTGCCAATCCTCTGGTAAACATATACCTGAGCCATATAGGCGGATAAGACTTATACGGCCGGCGGCCAATCAACCGTCTGCTTCTTGTCAACAATTTTTCAAAGAAGGAGAAGGGAGGCTTTTTTATTTGAAACCATTCATTTTGCAACCATACATTGTTTATTTGAAGAGCGTGCCGGAAGGGCGCGTATTCGGACTGGATCAGCAAACGCTGATCAGTACCGGCATTCAGCTGCTGAATGTTATTATCCTGGCGGTTCTTCTGGGCTATCTGCTGTATAAACCGGTTCGGTCCTTTCTGCAGAAACGCAAAGAAAAAATCAGCGGGCAATTTGATGAAGCCCGGAAAACCCAAGCTCAGGCGGATCAGCTGAAAGCGGAATATGAAAAAAAGCGGAAGGAAATCGATCAGGAACGCACAAAGGTGCTGGAAGAAGCCAGGCTTTCCGCAGAGGAAGACAGCAGAAAAATCCTTGATGCCTCCAAAAAAGATGCCGATGCCATCCGGCAGCAGGCTGAGAAAAGCATTGCAATGGAAAGAAAAGATCTGGATAAGGAAACAAGACAGTATATCATTGAAGCGGCTGTCCTGATGGCTGAAAAATTCATAGAGCAATCCATGAACCGCGATACACAGAACAAGCTCTTTGATGAGGCAGTCGCCCAGTTGGAGGAGACACCATGGGTGAACTGAAAGACAGCTATGCCAATGAGCTTTTTGCGCTTTCCCGGGCACAGGGAAAGTTGGCAGAGCATACGGAACAGGTAACTTTTATACTGGACAGTCTGCAAGAGAAAGAATACAGGAGCTTTCTGGAAGCCCCCCACTTCTCCGAAAAAGCGAAGCAGCAGCTCCTGGAGCGTCTGCTTGCCGATAACGTTTCAGGCGATTTGCTGGGGTTCCTGTACCGCATCCTGCAGAAAGGCCATGGGGCAATGATTGTCCCGGCACTTCTCTCCTATCTGGAGATGGGAAACCGGTACAGCAGGAAAGTGGTGGCCAGCGTGATTTCCGCCGCTCCCCTCAGTGATGGGCAGATCAATACTCTGCGCAAAGCCCTGGCATATAAATCAGGAAAACAGGTGGAAATCCTGCCCACAGTGGATCCCTCCCTTCTCGGAGGATTCCGCATTCACATGGACGGACGCCTGATGGACTGTTCGCTGAGAGCCCGGCTGACCAATCTAAAAGAAAGCTTATTGAAGGAGGGTACGGAGTGACTGGAAAATTTGATAAAATCGGCAATGCAGTAAAGAAACAGATTCAGGCATTCCCCTCCGCACCGGACGTCTCAGAGGCGGGCAGTGTCGTGGAAGTCGGAGACGGGATTGCCCATGTTTACGGACTGCAGAACGCAATGAGCGGGGAGTTGCTGAAGTTCCCCGGCAGGATATACGGCATGGCCCTGAACCTGGATGAGAACAGCATCGGGGCGGTGCTTCTGGGACCCGATGCAGGCATAAAGGCCGGGGATCCTGTCCGGCGAACCGGCAGAATGGCTCAGATCCCTGTGGGAGATGCCATGCTTGGACGTGTGGTCAATGCCCTTGGGCAGCCGATTGATGACAAAGGGCCCCTTTCCGCTGATGATTACCGCAATGTGGAGAACGTGGCACCCGGTGTGATTATGCGCAAAGAGGTGGATGTTCCCCTGCAGACAGGCATCCGTGCCATTGATGCCATGGTTCCCATCGGACGGGGCCAGCGGGAATTGATTATCGGAGACCGTCAGACCGGGAAGACAGCCATCTGCATAGATACGATACTGAACCAGAAGGATGCGGGGGTGCTGTGCGTTTATGTAGCCATCGGACAAAAGGCATCCACCGTGGCACGCATTGTCAATCTGCTGACGAAAACCGGAGCAATGGCCTATACCACCGTAGTGGTTTCCACTGCCAGCGATCCGGCTTCCCTGCAGTATCTCGCCCCCTATGCCGGCTGTACCATCGGAGAGGCATGGATGAAACAGGGCAAAGACGTATTGGTGGTTTACGACGACCTGTCCAAGCATGCCGTGGCCTACCGCACCATCAGCCTGCTGCTGCGCAGGCCGCCGGGGCGGGAAGCTTATCCCGGAGACGTGTTCTACCTGCACTCCCGGCTTCTGGAGCGCGCCGCCTGCATGAGCAATGACTATGGCGGAGGATCGATGACGGCCCTGCCCATTGTGGAAACACAGGAAGGCGATATTTCCGCCTATATTCCCACCAATGTCATCTCCATTACCGACGGGCAGATTTATCTGGAAACCGAACTGTTCCATAACGGAGTCCGTCCTGCGATCAATCCGGGGTTCTCCGTTTCCCGTGTAGGCGGTTCAGCCCAGATCCCTGCCATGAAGGAAATTGCCGGACCTCTGCGCATTCATTTTGCCCAGTATCGGGAACTTGCAGCCTTTGCACAGTTTGGATCGGATTTAAGCAAAGACACAATGGATCGCCTGAATCAGGGAGAACGTATTATGGAAATCCTCAAGCAGCCGCAATACCGGCCCATGCCCGTGGAGTATCAGGTTTTGATCCTGTATGTGCTGATCCATGGATATCTGATGGATGTGGACATCCGACATATCCGGAAGTTTCAGAGGGATTTTCTGCAATTTGTGAAAACGGAGAAACCTTTCATTGCAGAGGAAATCCGGGAGACAGGGCAAATCTCGCCGGAGCTGGAAGAAAAAATAAAGGATGCGGTGAAGGAATTCAAAAAGCCGCGGATTCCGGACCGGGAGGAAGACAATGGCGTCCATTAGTGAAATAAAGCAAAGATCTGCCAACATAAAAACCACCCGGCAGATTATAAGGGCACTGGAGATGGTTTCCTCTGCAAAGCTTCAAAAGGCAAAAAACAGGCTGGAAGGCATCCGCCCCCTGTATCAGGAAATGAAACGGAACGCAGAAAATCTGAAATATTGCGGGGAAGCCGGAGATCATCCCTTCGTCCGAAAACGGGATGTGAAAAATATAGGTTATGTCATAATGACAAGTGATAAAGGCCTGTGCGGCAGCTACAACAATCAGATCACGGAAGCTGCCCTGACCCATATGAACAGAAAAAAAAAGGAAGGAAAGCAGGAAAAACTCCTTGTGGCCGGCGCAGCGGGCAATGAATTCTTCGCCCGGCATGACAAAAATATACTGCATGGATTTTCCCACAGGCTCGAAGCCAATCTGTATGCAGACTCGTGCCGGATGGGCGAAGTCCTTTCCCGGCTGTATCTTTCGGGAGAAGCCGATGAGGTATATGTCGCATACACCCGTTTTGATTCGATACTGAGTCATATTCCCCGGGTGGAAAAAATACTGCCTCTGCCCCACGAGCCGGGCATGCTGCAGAATTCCGGCCGGATGCTTTATGAGCCGAATGTTTCTTCCTTTCTCGACCATATGGTACCACTGTATCTTCAAACCTGTCTTTTTGCCGCCGCTTCGGAATCGACCACCTGTGAACATACCGCACGGATGATAAACATGCAATCCGCCGATAAAAACGCTGAAGACGTGATTCGTAATCTGAACCGTATCTATAACCGTAAACGGCAGGCTGCCATTACACAGGAGCTTACAGAAATTATCGGCGGAGCAAAATTATTGAATTAGAAGGGGGAATTGTTTTGACCGATAAAAACACGGGCAGAATCGTACAGATCATCGGATCCGTATTAGATATCCGGTTTGAAAACCGACTGCCCGAGTTATATCATGCCATACAGGTACCACGTGGAAAGCAAACCAGCGTGATGGAGGTTATGCAGCATTTGGGTGACAATACGGTTCGCTGCATTTCCATGGACCCCACGGATGGTCTGGTGCGGGGAATGAAGGCGATCGATACCGGCGCACCCATATCGGTGCCGGTGGGCAAGGAAGTACTGGGGCGTATGGTAAACGTCCTTGGTCAGCCCATTGATGGAAAGCCCGCACCGGATGCAAAGACATACTGGCCCATTCACAGGGAACCGCCCAGCTTATCGCAGCAGAGGGCGGCGCCTGAATTTCTGGAAACCGGGATCAAGGCCATCGATCTTCTCTGCCCGTTTTCCAAGGGCGGCAAGGTCGGCATATTCGGAGGGGCCGGCGTGGGAAAAACCGTATTGATCATGGAACTGATCAACAACATCGCCATGAAGCACAGCGGCTACTCTGTCTTCGCGGGGGTAGGCGAACGTACCCGGGAAGGGAATGATCTGTATTATGATATGATTCATTCCGGGGTTCTGGACAAAACGGCCCTGGTATTCGGACAGATGAACGAAACTCCGGGGGTCCGGATGCGCGTCGCGCTGACCGGACTGACCATGGCGGAATATTTCCGGGACAAGGCACATCAGGACGTACTTCTGTTTATTGACAACATCTTCCGCTTTGTGCAGGCCGGCTCCGAGGTTTCGGCCCTGCTGGGGCGTGTACCAAGTGCCGTTGGCTATCAGCCAACCCTTGCCAATGAAATGGGAACCCTTGAGGAGCGCATTACTTCCACTCAGGGCGGATCCATTACATCCGTGCAGGCCATTTATGTTCCTGCCGACGACTTTACCGACCCGGCAACCGCCACCACCTTCTCCCATCTGGATGCAGTAACGATTTTATCGCGCACCATTGTGGAACAGGGTATTTATCCCGCTGTTTCCCCTCTTGGCTCCACTTCCCGCATACTGGAAGCGGATGTCGTGGGGAAGGAGCATTATCAGGTGGCCCGTGCCGTGCAGAGCATTTTGCAGCGTTATGAGGACCTGCAGGATATTGTAGCCATACTCGGTGTGGACGAGCTGTCAGATACCGACAGGAAGATCGTCAGCCGTGCCAGGAAGGTGCAGCGTTTCCTGTCCCAGCCATTTTATGTTGCCGAAAAGTATACTTCCATTTCCGGTCAGTATGTCAGTATTGGGGAAACCGTACGGGGATTTCGGGAGATACTGGACGGAAAGCACGACGCTGTCCCGGAAGGGATGTTTTTAAATGCAGGAACCATTGATGACGTAACAGAAAGATACAGGCAGAAAAATGAGTGAAGCAGCCGATCGCAAAAAGATTCACCTGCGGATTGTGACGCCCCGGGGAGTAAAAATTGAAGAAGAAGCCGATTTTCTCATTATGCGCTGCATCGATGGGGACACGGGGATTTTACCTGGTCATTCGGATGCTTCCGTTGTCATGGGAGACGGAATCCTGCGTGTCTGGAACGAAGGCAATCTGCAAAAAATAGCCGTTTTCGACGGCGTTGCAGAAATAAAGCAGAATACGGTCCTCATTATGACCACCATCGCCCAAAGGCCGGATGAGATTGATCTGGAACGCGCAGAAACAGACCGGGATCTCATACAGGAAAAGGAAACCGATCTAAAGGAACAGAGCCAGCATGTGCTGCTGCGGCGTGCCCTGGTGAGAATTGAGGTCCGCAATCATGAATATAAAAGCGACGAGGAAGAATAAACCATCAGCCCGGGAAGACAATTTCAAACTGGGTTCCCTCGCCTGGCTTGCCGGATACCCCTATCCTGCCTCCGTGGGCCAGCACAATGTGTTTTACAATGGCCAGCCCCAGGCCCGTCCCTCCGGATTTTTTCGAGCGGGATTTATCCGCACGGTAAAATCGTTCGAAAATCCGGTCCTGATCCCCGGCGGAAATCCCGATGCCGGTATCGGATACGGTGATCACCGTGTCCTTTTTTGTTCGGGTGATACAAACCCTGACACGGCCGCCGGCTTTATTGTATTTTATTCCATTGTCCATCAGATTATAGAACATCTCATAAATCAGTGCACGGTTTGCTGTCATGATGATATCGGAGCCCGCTACTTTCATGGTTACCTGATGATCAATGGCCTTTTGTTTCAGGGTATCCGCACATTCCGATGCCACTTCCGCAAGATCCACCTCCTCCTGAAACTCCCCGTCCCCGGGCTTCCCCTCATCCAGCCTGGAAAGCATCATGATGTC
>ENA-UOOM01003253-UOOM01003253.1-fermentation-metagenome-genome-assembly--contig:-NODE-3253-length-12071-cov-4.974035_pt1 | contig 12071 bp, 11 predicted proteins | sample MGYA00245781_ERZ724031 | MGnify/ENA primary metagenome ERZ724031 (study PRJEB28704, sample SAMN03018317) | fermentation metagenome | biome: anthropogenic terrestrial biome; feature: soil; material... | reverse complement strand
GGGTATAGGCTATATTCCTTATCCAATTTGTGATTATATGGGCGGTGGGTTTTCTGCACGAAAGAAAACAAAAAAACTTCTTGACAATGATAAAAAACGAATAAGAAAAAAATATTTTACATGCAATGAACGAATCCGTTTTTTTATAATGTTTCATGCAACATTTCCAAGACTTCGTAATTATATAGAATCTGACGCTGCACCGAGGCGTCTGACTAAGGCTTATCGTGGTTTTACAAACATAGTAAATAGACAGAGGGTACATGAATATGACAACATTTTGGATGAAAATTTGGATCAAAATTATTGGAGTTAAATGTGGCAAAGGGCTTAAATGTAAGGGGCTTTTCTTACTATTGAAAAATCGAGAAGGGGTACTATCAATTGGTAACAAGTTCAGGGTTAATAGTTCTGCTTTTTCAAGTTTGATAGGTGTATATCAGCGAACAATTCTTGTTGTCAGGCGTAACGGCAATATAAAAATTGGCAATAATGTCGGCATTACAGGTGCGACTATACATGGATCAGATATTACAATTGGAGATAATGTCATGGTTGGTGCGAATACAAAGATTATCGACCATGATTTTCATTCTGTTGATTATATAGAAAGAAGAACTGATGTTAGGAATCATGAAAAAACTAAACCAGTATGTATCGGGGATGATGTTTTTATTGGATGTAATAGTATCATATTGAAAGGCACCCACATCGGGAATAGGTGTATGGTTGGTGCTGGTAGCGTTGTAAGTGGTACGTTTGATGATGACTGCCTGATAGCTGGAAATCCAGCAAAGGTCATAAAAAAATTATGAAATAATGGAAGGGACGTATAATCGTCGATGAAAAAAAAGATACTATTTATATATCCAAAAATGATGTTGGGTGGGAGCACAACGAGTTTACTTTCCTTACTTAATTGCTTAAGCCCTAAAAAGTATGATATAGATTTACAGCTCTATCGGAATGAAGGTGAACTAATTAACCTAATTCCTTCACGTGTTAATCTGTTACCTCAAGCTTTTGCATATAATGAAAATAAAGTTGAAATTCTAAAGAAATATTTCAAATTCATTCTTACAGGTTATTTGTTTAAAGCGCTATATGCTAATGCGAAGAAACATAAAAAAGGATTTTCAGAACAAGTTTTGTCAGAATTTCAGGCTAGATGTCTTTCAAGAAAAAACTATGTAAAATATGATTTTGCGATTGGTTACTTGGAAAAGTGGGCAAATAAATATCTTGCATGGTGTGTGAATTCTGAAAAAAAGTATACATGGATCCACAGCACATTTGAAAAAATAGCACCAATTCCAGAACTGGAATTTTCATGGATAGAAAAAGTCGATAAAGTAGTATTTGTTGCAGAAGACTGTAAAGATGATTTCGTTTCCTTGGTACCGCAGTTTTATGAGAAGGCAGTAACAATAGAAAACATATTGTATAGTAATTTAATAATGAAAAGATCCACAGTGATCGACCAAACCGATAAATTTTATAACATTTTTAAAGAGGATACAAGGTTTAAAATTATTACTGTTTGTAGATTGACTATTGAGACGAAGGGAATAGACCGTATCATAAAATGCGCTTATATAATGAAAAATAAAGGCTACCAATTTGGATGGTACATTGTTGGTGAGGGAGAAGATCGCTTAGATATAGAAAAACGAATAAAAGAAGCTAAGTTAGAAGATTGTGTGATATTAACTGGAATGAAGATAAATCCATATCCGTATATACGCGAAAGCAATTTAATGTGTATGCCATCAAGATGGGAAGGAAAGCCAATAGTAATAACAGAAAGTAAAATATTGTGTGTGCCAGTTGTAGTAACAGAGTACCTTTCTGCAAATGAGCAAGTTGAGAATGGCGAGGAAGGATTTGTTGTAGCCAATAATGACGATGCGATTATTCCAATTATAGAAAAAATAATTAGTTCCCCGGATATTCTTAACAAGATGAAGAATACATTAAGAAATCGTGAATACGGTAATCGTGAATATATTAAAAAGATTGAGGCTGATTTATTATAGAGAGGTTAAACAATATGTATGATGAGATAGTAACAAAACAAAATCATGGTATTAGTGCTAACATAATAACATTGCTTCCTCTAGTAGGTTTATTTTTGATAGCAGGATTAACTGGTATTTTGCCACAACAGGTAACATCATATACCGTGATTGTATGCTTAATCTTACTATTGTTAACACCATACACATATTTAGCTTACCCAATTGTGATTTTTTACTATACACAATTTGGGAATATATTTGGTGTTTCAGTGTTTAGAGTTTATACTATTATTTTCCTAATGTCGTTAATCATAAGAAGGAAAAAAAAATTATCGATTTCTGTAGATTCTCTAATTCCGTTTTATGTGTTGTTTATATATATAATAGTTAATATATTTGCTATTTCAGTGCGTACAGCAATATTCCTTTTACTTGACATTATTTGTATTTATTTATTAATTAGTGAATACCTGAGGGAAACAGAAAATTTAAAGATCTTTTTTAGAGTATATTGTATAACAATGTTTCTATCATTTTTTACTGGACTCATAACAAACAATAGTAGGGAACAAATAGCTGTGTTTTCAGGAAGTTATACATCTTTTATTAGATTTTGTGGCACATTTGAAGATCCAAATTATATGGGATTCTTTTTTCTAATAGGTGTGTTTGCTATTGTTACGCTCAATTTATTCTCAAAACGAACAAGTAAAATAATGACTATAATCTCGTATGTTATGATTATGTTTGGATTAAGTATAACATCAATTGTCACAAGTATTGTTGTTTGGGGTACTTACTTGGTGATCGCAAAGAAAATACGACCGAAAACTATTATTGTCATACTGACAATATTTATTTTGCTAACTGTAATATATAATTATGGGTTAAGTCATTCGAATATACCAATTGTAGGACCTTTAAGTTTAAGAATTAATGATAAGTTAATTGTTTTAGAAAGCAGGGATTTCGCTACTGTAACAACCCGCAGAAGCTCTTTAACTCTAGAACATTTTACCTATTTTTTAGATCAATCAATATTTAGAATCTTATTTGGGGGTAACCTAGTTAATACAAAATTGCTAGCAGGTTTTCAACAAGTAGCTCACAATGAATATGTTGATATGCTATTAAATGTTGGAATACTTGGAACTGCGACAATGCTGGCATTCTTAATTAGACGAACTTTTATTCTATATAAAGCATATAAAAAAACACACGAAGATAAATATCTGTTTGCTTTAATGTGCAAGGTTATATGGGGAACTTATGCATTTACTTTAACAATGTTTCTAGACTATAGATTTCTACTGCTATTTCTTATATAAGCGGAGTAAGCAATTGGAGGTTATTGCAAGTTTAACTGAAAATGGCATTATAATTGTAGAATTTGTTGCCTTATATACCAATTAAATTGGGCAATTATATCTTTAAAAAAGGGTTAATATCCTAATAGTAGGGAGAAATTAGATGACAAAAAGAGTAGGTATTATGACATTTCCACATTCACCTAGTTTTGGAGCGTCTTTGCAAATGCGGGCTTTATATGACGCTATTGTAAGAACAGGAAATGAACCTTATATTATTAACTACATAAATGATTATATGCGTGATAAGAAACATATCAGCAAACAGAAGAAAAGCTTATACCAGAGGACAAGAAACCATTTGGCTAGTTATGTATCTAATATACGTTTCGGCTGTTTTGAGAATGAGTTAAGGTTTTATCCTAGTAATACGATAAGTACATATGACGAACTAATAAAACTGGATAGTTTTTTTGATTGTATAGTGTGTGGAAGTGATCAGGTGTGGAATCCCAAAATCACAGGTAAGGATATGGCGTATTTTTTAAACTTTGCATCAAAAGCAGGTAGAATTGCTTACGCCCCAAGTTTTGGGATTACTGAACTGTCAAATGAAGAGAAAATTGATATAGGCAGAGAACTAAAACAATTCGCATCTTTATCAGTACGTGAAAAACAAGGTGTTGCTTTAGTTGATAGTTCAGTTGGCACACGCCCTGTTGTTGTTGTCGACCCTACAATGTTAATGCCATATGAATATTGGGTCAGATTAGAAAGGAAGCCAAGAGGTTTGTCAAAACACTATATTGCTGACTTTACTTTTCACCCAAATAATGAAACAATTGGATTTACTACTACTCTTAAAAATGAGACTGGTTTTATCTGTAAAAAATATAGCTGGAGTCTAAGAAGTATTATGGATAAATCATCTATTAGTATGCTGGGTCCAAGAGAATGGCTTTGGTATATTCATCACGCTGACTATGTTGTAACTGATTCTTTTCATGGAGCAGTGTTTTCAATTTTATTTCAAAGAGAGTTTTATGTATCCATGACAGCACAAACGAATTCTAGATTAATAGATTTGTTAGACGAATTTAACTTGTCAGAAAGGAAGATAACTTCTAGATTGCAGATTGGATCTATTGAATATGATAGTGTTGGTTCAATCCTAAATAGAAGAGTCAAAGAGTCATTTACTTATCTTAAGGATGCTCTAAACAGAGGTATCATATGAAACATGTATTAGAACGAAAGCAAGACTGTGTTGGATGTGGTTTCTGTGCTTATATATGTCCTGTAGGTGCTATTTCGATCACTCAAGATGAAGGTGGCTTTTATTATCCATCTATTGACGAAGATAAATGTATTCGTTGCTTAAATTGTTCAAATAAATGTCCACAGAAAGCATACAGAGAACAAAAAGATACAATGTTAACTTGTATTGCAAAACATCGCGATGATAGCGAATTAAAAAAAAGCACTTCAGGTGCTTTCTTTTATGCTCTGTGTGAATATGTGATTAAAAATGAGGGTGTTGTCTATGGCGCAGGATTTGGTTCAGAAATGCGAGTTGAACTACATCGTGCAATCACACTTGAAGAGTGCAATGAACTACGCGGCTCAAAGTATGTTCAGTGTGATATGCATAATTGTTATGAACTGGTAATATATGATTTAAATGAAAATAAACTAGTTCTATTTTCAGGAACACCATGTATGGTAAATGCTATTTTGCATGCAACAAATGAGATACAGAGGAACAATTTAATAACTTTTGATGTTGTCTGTAATGGCGTTTCTTCACCAATGGCGTGGTCCTTATTTGTTCATGATCTTGAAAAAGAATATGGTCAAATGCTTATATATTATAAATTTAGAAGTAAAGAGAATGGTTATTTATCAAAGGATGAGGTGGCATATTTCGAAAATGGGGATAAAAGTGTATTATCTTGGGGAACCGATAAATATACAATGTTGGTATATTATACGAATAGAGCGATGAGGCAAGCATGCAGTAATTGCCATTTCGCTACGCTAAATAGAGTTAGTGATTTTTCATCTGGTGATTGTTCTCATCTCGTTGATAAATACAACGACTTTATAGGATCAAATGGTGCATCAATAATTCTAGTGAACACGGAAATAGGAAAGAGACTCTTGCCCAAATTGTCAAGTTACGTTAGATTTATTTCGATTCCTGTAGGTAAGGCTAAGAGTGTACGACTTGAAAAGCCTATAGAAAAATCGTCTGTCTCGAAGCAGTTTATTAAAGACATAAATAAAAAAGGGCTACGGAAGGCTACTAGAAAACAAGTTGGATATTTGCGTTGGTATAAAAGTATATTGCACAAACATTTGTTGAAAGTATTTAAGTGTGAATAAGAGGTTTTTATAAATATGAGAATAAAAATTGAATCTTTTTTTAAGAAATATCATATTGATGCGACAGATAAAAGTGGAATAAAGAATATGGCATTAAAGCCTTTAGGAATGATTTTATCATTAGTTTACACGCCCTTACTTTTGTCCTACCTTGGTGATGTTAAGTATGGTCTGTGGACCACAATTCTGTCTGTTATCTCTTGGATAAATTATTGTGATATAGGGATAGGACATGGTTTAAGAAATCTAATAACTAAAGAAATGACGGACAAGAAATATAAAGATGCTCAGAAATCCGTTTCAACTGCGTACATTGTGTTGACAATAATTGCTTGTATTATTCTAGTAGTGTTGATACTAATAACATTTACATTAAATTGGTACAATATATTCAATACTAGCATAGACATGAAGTTACCTCTATTAATCAGTTTCATTTTTATTGTCATAAACTTTGTTTTAGCACTTTGTAATACATTATTATATGCTCTCCAATTGAGCGAGAAAATTGCATTGAGAAGCTGTCTTGTGCAGATAGCTAATATAAGCGGATTATTAATTTTGAAACAATTTACTAATCAAAGTCTGGTTTGGATAGCTATTTTATTTGGTATTACAAACATGTTTATGTATGTAGGTACAACTATTTCACTATTTAAAAAAAATGAATTCTTACGACTGAAGTTTAATCTTTTTGACAAGAAAAAGGTTTCTTCAATATGTAATGTTGGAATCAAGTTTTTCCTTATACAGATTTCCTGTTTACTTCTATATACTGTAGATAATATTCTTATTACTCATTATTTCGGCCCAGCAGAGGTAACACCTTTTCACGTGACATATAAAGCGTTTAATATTATTTTTGCATTTCTCAACGCACTAATGGCTCCATATTGGTCAAGAACTACAGAAGCATTAGCCAAAGGTGATATTAAATGGGTTAAGCGAGCAATAAAGAAAATGTATTCAGTTTATGTTTTCTTTGTTGGTGTATATATCATACTAATGTTGATGTTTAAACCACTAGCGAAATTTTGGATAGGCAGAGAACTAAGTTATCAGCCATGGCTGATTGAAGTGATGTGTCTTTATTATGTATTATATTCATTTGTTACTATCAATACCCCTTTTATTAATGGAACAGGATGTATTAATGGTCAATTGGTTGTTTCATGTGCAATGGGAATTATTAATGTTCCTTTGTCGATATTTTTGGGTATTAATTGTGGATTGGGAGTAGTAGGTATTAAACTTGCAACAACAATATTGATGGCTTTTGCTGCGATTTTTTATCCGTTTAATCTTCATTTCATCTTAATGACTGAGATTCCGCATGTTAAAAAGTAACATTAGTCTTTTTAGTATAAATATCAGGTTTAAACCCAATCCAGTCTACTAGCTTTAATATGATGGGAGCAGTATCATTTGGCAGGGCAAGTTCACCTTTAATATGCAAGCTTTCTATTGTTTGATTATGAGCCTGTGAATAGTTAGGCAAACATAGCTGACCATCTCCTTCATATTTACAGTTGTCAGCTTATCCAGTGCTCGACCATATGCATCGTCGTTTACTTGATCGACTATTATATCGCTGTCTGTCAGTAGTAAGTCAAGCTTTTGCTTGGACCAGTATTCTTCCATCTTCCATAACGGGTTTCTTCCGTGTATAATACTTACTATTAGGGTTTCAATCAAAAACCCTAGTGACATTTTGGAATTATCAAACCTCCAAACTACCATGTCATTCACTGTTTCCGCTATCTTTGCGATCTGATACATCTCAAAGAGAACTGGTATACTGGATGCATTGTAACCTACGAGCTTATTTACGCTGTTTATATCCAAAATAATCACTCCCACTATCATTATGTTGGATATATTTCCTATAAATTAGGGAAATCTTTTTGGAAGTAACTGTAATCCAATCTACCATTATTTGACATGCGGAGACTGGGTTCAAATTGCTACACAATAATAAATTTATTAAATTCTTAAAAGGAGGGCGCAGCAAATGAAAAAAGCACTAATTACAGGAATTACCGGGCAAGATGGTTCATATTTAGCAGAATTGCTGCTGGAGAAAGGCTACGAAGTTCACGGCATTGTTCGCCGATCATCCATGTCTAATACTGGACGCATCGATCATATTAAGTGTAAGATTACACTACATGACGGCGATCTAACTGATTCATCTTCATTGATTCGTATTATCAACATTGTTCAGCCTGATGAAATTTACAATCTGGCAGCGCAGAGCCATGTCCAAGTATCCTTTGATGTACCGGAATACTCCGGCGAAGTAGATGCCTTGGGTACGTTGAGAGTATTGGAAGCTGTAAGAATCTTGGGTCTTACCACGAAAACAAAAATTTATCAGGCCTCTACAAGTGAACTCTACGGGAAAGTGGAGGAAGTTCCACAAAAGGAAACCACACCTTTCCATCCATATTCTCCGTATGCAGTCGCAAAACAATATGGCTTTTGGATTACAAAGGAGTATCGTGAAGCATATGGTATGTTTGCATGCAATGGTATTCTCTTCAACCATGAATCCGAACGACGGGGTGAAAACTTTGTAACAAGGAAAATTACCCTCGCTGCCGGTCGTATTGCAGAAGGTTTACAGGATCATCTGGAACTCGGTAATATGGACAGTTTGCGAGATTGGGGATACGCAAGAGATTACGTAGAATGTATGTGGTTGATGCTGCAGCAAGATAAACCGGATGACTTCGTTATTGCTACTGGTGAGCAGCATACAGTTAGAGATTTTGTAGAGAAGGCATTTAAGGCTAACGGCATGGAGATTAGGTGGGAAGGCGAAGGATTGGATGAAAAGGGCTATGATGCTAAAACCGGTAGATTGCTTGTGTCCGTAAATCCACAGTGGTTCCGTCCTACTGAAGTCGATAACCTCTTGGGTGATCCTACTAAGGCAAAGACAGTCCTTGGCTGGAACCCGCAGAAGACAAGCTACGCAGAGCTGGTCGAAATTATGGCAAAGCACGACAGAGCTCTGGCGAAGAGGGAAAGAGCACTGGTAGATGCCTCGCAATAAGAATGATGACACAGAGGAGAAAAAATATAAATGGAAAAGACTGCGAAAATATATGTGGCTGGACACCGTGGAATGGTGGGCAGCGCTATTGTTAGAGAGCTCAAAAGGCAAGGCTATTACAACATAATTACAAGAACACATAAAGAGTTGGACTTATGTCGTCAGGCTGCTGTTGAAGCTTTTTTTAAAGAAGAAAAGCCGGAGTATGTATTCCTTGCTGCAGCAAAGGTCGGTGGTATTATTGCCAATGAATCTGCTCTTGCTGATTTCATGTATGACAACATTATTTTAGAAATGAATGTCATAAATTCTGCATGGAAAAATGCTTGCAAGAAGCTGGTGTTTCTTGGTTCCTCCTGCATTTATCCCCGAATGGCTCCCCAACCTATGAAGGAGAGCTATCTGTTAACGGGTGAGTTGGAGAAAACGAATGAAGCATATGCTTTAGCGAAAATCTCAGGGTTGAAATACTGCGAGTACTTGAATCGGCAGTATGGTACTGACTATATTTCAGTTATGCCTACAAACCTCTATGGACCCAATGACAATTATCATCCGACACACTCTCATGTTCTCCCTGCGCTGATTCGCCGATTCCATGAAGCTAGATTAAATGGATCGGATAGTGTTACCTGCTGGGGCGATGGCAGCCCGTTGCGCGAGTTTTTGTACGTTGACGACCTTGCCAACCTCTGTGTTTTCCTTATGAACAGCTACAGCGGTAATGAAACCATCAATGCAGGTACCGGCAAAGAATTGACCATTAAAGAGCTGGCTGAATTAATAGCAAAAATAGTCGGGTATAGGGGTGAAATTCAATGGGATACCAGCAAACCGAATGGTACCCCTCGTAAATTACTCGATGTGTCAAAAGCCACAACCCTCGGCTGGAAATACAAAACTGAATTGGAAGATGGTATTAAATTGGCTTATGAAGACTTCCTGAACAATCCTATGAGAGCAGAAAGGTAGCTGAATGAACATTATTTTACTTTCCGGAGGATCCGGAAAAAGGCTGTGGCCTTTGTCTAATGACATACGTTCCAAACAATTTATTAAGATTTTCAAGTATGATGGCGAATACGAGTCCATGGTGCAGCGTGTGTATCGACAGATTAAGTCTGTAGATTCCAAAGCAAAAGTTACCATTGCTACTGCCAAATCACAGGTCTCTGCCATACACAATCAACTCGGCTTGGATGTAGGTGTCAGCGTAGAACCTTGCAGACGAGACACTTTCCCCGCCATCGCTCTGGCAACTGCATACCTACACGATGTGCAGTATGTGAGCGAAGATGAGGCTGTTGTCGTTTGTCCGGTTGATCCATTTGTAGGGCAGGAATACTTCGAAGCGATTGAACATTTGTGTGTGCAGGCAGCAAAAGGAGAAGCAAATCTTGTTCTAATGGGAATTGAGCCTGTTTATCCGAGTGAAAAATATGGTTATATTATCCCTGCTGCATCAGATAATATCAGCAAAGTATCTACCTTCAAAGAGAAGCCGAATAAAGAGACAGCAGAGGAATACATAGCGCAGGGTGCTTTGTGGAACGGCGGTGTATTTGCTTATAAGGTTGGCTATATATTGAACAAAGCTCGTGAACTGTTGAATTATACTGACTATGATGACTTATACTCACGCTATGATACACTACCCAAGATTTCTATCGACTATGCTGTAGTTGAGAAGGAGCCGAATATTCAGGTCATGCGTTTTGCAGGTCAGTGGATGGATATCGGCACCTGGAATACACTAACAGAGGTTATGGATGAATCAGCAGTTGGTGATGCAGTACTGAACGAAACCTGTGAAAACGTGCATGTACTGAATGAGCTTGATGTTCCTGTTCTTTGTATGGGCTTGAAGAATGTTGTTGTGTCTGCCAGTCCTGAAGGTATTCTTGTTTCCGACAAGGAACAGTCAAGCTATATCAAGCCTTTTGTAGATGAATTTGACAGCACTGTTATGTTTGCCGAGAAGTCCTGGGGTAGTTATAGGGTACTTGAGGTGGAAGAAGAAAGTCTTACCATAAAAGTAACACTCAATCCCGGTAATAAGATGAACTACCACAGCCATGAAAGGCGTGATGAGGTCTGGACAATTATTTCGGGTGAAGGAACAGCAATTATGGATGGTGTAAAAACGAATGTCAAGGCAGGAGATGTTCTTACCATGACAGCCGGCTGTAAACACACGATAATAGCGGAAACTGAGCTAAAGGTAATTGAAGTTCAGCTGGGCAAGGAAATCAGTGTTCACGATAAGCAAAAATATGAATTTGCATACTGATTGTTGAAGGGATGTATTTCATGCTGGCATATAATTTGACACGGCTTACATTAAAGGTGGTGTATCTATAGATGCATGCACACAAATATAAAAATTTATTTTTACGACAATCATATCTCGATTCATATATGGAATATGAAAAGTCTTTATTACAGGCATCCTATCCGCTTTGGGATTATGTCGTTTTAACAGCATCAAATGAGTCTCAGGCAAGGATGTATAAGGAGCAGATTGAGTACCGTTTACAGGCAGACAAACTTTCATCCAGAACTCATTATGCAGTTCTTCCGGATCCTGATGGTAAAAGGGTAGGTTCCGGCGGTGCTACTTTTAATGCGCTGAAGTGTATCAGAGAGCTTTCAAATGAGCCATTTAAAGGCAAGAAAATATTGATAATACATTCGGGCGGAGACAGTAAACGGATTCCGCAATATTCGGCTTGCGGCAAACTGTTCTCACCCATACCACGCCAACTGCCGGATGGTCGCAGGAGCACTTTGTTTGATGAAATAATCATTGGTATAACAGGTGTTCCGGCTCGTATGGAAGACGGAATGCTGGTTATGTCAGGAGACGTGCTGCTTCTCTTCAATCCACTTCAAATAGATTTCTACAGCAAAGGCGCAGCTGCACTGTCTATAAAGGAAGATGTGCATACAGGTAAAAATCATGGTGTTTATCTTTGTGATAATAATGGAAATGTTGGTAAGTTCCTGCACAAGCAATCTGTTGAGATATTATTTTCCCTGGGTGCTGTAGATGCTCGCGAAAATGTAGACATTGATACAGGCGCTGTTATATTCAGCAGTAATATGATCGAGGATTTATATGGTCTGATAAACACAGATGAAAAATTTAATTTATTCGTAAACGAAAATGTCAGACTGTCTTTCTATGCTGATTTCTTATACCCTTTAGCTTCTGAAAGCACTTTGGAACAGTTCTATAAAGAAACACCGGAAGGTGATTATTCTGAAGGACTGAAATATTGCAGAAGAGCATTGTGGGGTGTT
>ENA-UOOM01003252-UOOM01003252.1-fermentation-metagenome-genome-assembly--contig:-NODE-3252-length-12073-cov-3.330504_pt1 | contig 12073 bp, 15 predicted proteins | sample MGYA00245781_ERZ724031 | MGnify/ENA primary metagenome ERZ724031 (study PRJEB28704, sample SAMN03018317) | fermentation metagenome | biome: anthropogenic terrestrial biome; feature: soil; material... | reverse complement strand
AAGGTGCTCACCTTTTCGGGGCCCTTTTGCTCATAATTTTACTTGACGAACACAAATGATGGACAAGATAACTTTGCCATGATAAAATAAACGTATAAATTTTTATTTATTTAAGAGAGGAAGTAAATAAATATGAAAAAGAAACTGTCCTCAAAATTGTGGTGGCTTGTAGGAAGTATTACGCTTACAATCGTAGGTTTCATTATTGTACCGCCTCTTATCACAATAGTTAGCAACAAAGTATATAAGATGATGACCAGCACTGATAAAATTGATTTTGAAAACCTCGGTCCAGAAATTGTAAAGGAAGACGATGGTAAGGGAGAGAGCTAATTGTGGAAGTGAACACGGATAAAATTGCAGAAGAATGTATTAAAGCCATCGGTGAAAAAATCAAGAATCTTAAGACTCTTAATATCATTGTCGCGGGCAAAACCGGTGTAGGCAAAAGCACATTAATAAATAGTGTTTTTAGAGAGAAACTCGCGGAAACAGGAATGGGCAAGCCAGTTACTACGCACATGAGAAGAATAAGCAAAAAAGCGCTTCCTCTAACCATTTATGATACACGGGGATTTGAGTTGGGTAAGGATGCACAAAAAGAAGTGAAAAAGGAAGTGCTTGAAACAATCAAGCACGGCTTTGCTACGAGAGATATAAACGAAGCTATCCATTGCATCTGGTATTGCATCAATACAGCTTCCAATAGAGTAGAATCAGAAGAAATAGAGTGGCTTAGAGATTTTTCAAAAGAGAACCAGCTGACACAGGTTCCCATTATTATTGTGCTTACGCAGTCTTTCTCAAAGTCCAAAGCGACTGAAATGCGAAATTTGATTTTAAACGAAAATCTTGATGTGGTTCAAGTAGTCCCCGTTCTTGCTGAAGATTATGAGATCGATGATGAATACGTAGCAAAAAAATTCGGTTTGGATGTACTTATCAGAGTTATGTCGGAAACATTGCCAGAAGAATTGTTAGATACTTTGCAAAACGTTCAGAAAGCATCATTAGAAGAAAAAAAACGACACGCACAGGCAGCGGTGGCAACGGCAACGGCAGCGGCGTTTGGCGAAGGATTTTCCCCAATTCCGTTCTCTGACTGTGCGGTACTAATTCCTACTCAAGTTGCCATGTTAGCTTCTATCACTGTGATTTTTGGCCTTGACATTAACAAAAGCATTATTATGGGGTTTATCTCATCAACATTAGGATCAGGCGGAGCAACAATTGCTGGGAAAACGATTGTTGCCAATTTACTTAAATTGATTCCGGGAGCTGGAACAATCGCCGGAGGTGCTATCTCCGGGACAACAGCTGGTCTGTTGACGACAACTCTGGGCGAAGCATATATTCTTTTAATGGAAGCAGTATTCAAGGGTGAAATTAGCAGTAGCGAGATTGGAACAGAAGTTGGCAAAGAAAAGTTGATGCTTCTATTTAAAAAACAGCTTAAAAAGGCAAAATGAATAATGGCTATGACAAAAGGCCTCAAACATCAAAAGTGTGGCGCTTTTGTAAGTGGAAGCTTTCCGTCTTGCGAGCTGGGTAGACGCAAGCTACCCAGCTCACTTATTTTACATTCCGAGAATCGTCCACACATACATCGGAGCCGTAAGCGTAAAAACAAGGCAGGCGAACAGGATGGCAGGGGCGCTCCACTCAAACTGACCGTGTTTCCTATAGTCGAAGTACGCCATGCCCAGCTTTGCAAAGAAAAACACGGCGAGGATGAGGTCGATTGCGGGGAAAACCACATTGTTAACTACCTGCTTGATCTGACCCGAGGCGTCATCCCAAGTCCCCTCGATGGCGCCGGCGACATCACCGGCAGCGAGGGCGGGCGTCGCCATGCAGATGCAGACCAGAAGAACGAGGCAGAGGGCTGCAATGCGCTTTTTGCTTTTCATGATGTTATCAGTCCTTTCCATAATAATTGGCCGCTGAGAGTGAATTTCTCAGCGGCCTTGTTGATACGCTTAAGGGTTTACCGGGGCAATGTGCCAATCCTGCCACAGATCACCCTGAATTGAAACGCTGTCCGTAAGATTTATGCTGAGCATTCCCGCGGGAGTCCAGCAGTCGAGCAGCCAGGTGTATGGCGTGTACGCCCCATCAGGGAACCAGATCGGCGTGAAATGGGTTCGGTGGCTGTAAGTGGAATAGCGGTTCTGTTTGAACTCAAAGGACGAGCTTTTGCCTGTGATCGTCGGCTCCAGCAGTTGCCAGTAGGTTTCATAGCCGAACTCCGGGAAATAGGTCACGGCATTTTGTGCCGCGGTGACGGCGGAGGACTGGTCGGTCCGAACTCTGGCAGTCACGCTCTCCTGAATGCCATAGCCGCTCTTTGTTGTCGTTGCCGTAGCCGTGGGGTTCATTTCATCCGGCGTAATGTCCATGTTGGCTGAAAGCGTTGCGGTATAGCTGTTACAATCGAACTCCCACCAGCCATGGTCCTCCCACCAACCGCGGTCCACCCAATGATACCAGCGCTCCGTGTGCTTGTTCCCATCTGCGTCGGTATAGGTTGAGCTGTGCCAGCATTTTTCCCAGTTGGGAACCCATTCCCAGTATTCATACCACCACGGTGACCAGATGCCCCAGCTAAGAGAGGTCACTTCCTCCTTTTCGGGAACGGCGCTTTCTGTAAAGGCATCGTTACGGTCATCCGCCAGTGGATTTGGCGGATCGTTGCCGGAGAGGTCGATAATATTGCAGACCACGGCGCTTTGCACCCATCCGCCCCCAGTGGTACTGACCTGAATCGTAATGACGCAGGGTTCGTCCGGCGTATGCCATTTCACCCAGGCGAGCTGACTATCGCCATCTGGATAGTAGACGTTGCTCACGGTGTAGGTTGTGCCCTCAATGATAAACTTCACCGAAACCGGGTTGTCTGGATCAGACTGGCCGCCGCTGACCTCTACCGAGGTGATAACGTCGGTGTCCACACGATATTCATAGTCGTACTCAGACGGGACATACGGGTCGGTTTCCTCTTTAAATCGGACGATACCGATGCCGAGTGACGAGATGATGTCCGAATCACTGACCTTTTGTGTGGTGCTGCCTGTCCATGCGGGATAGCCCAAGTCTGAGGTTTCAAGGAAAATCGCCAACGGCAGGTTTTTGTGGGTGAGCGAACCCATCCAACTTCGCAGATCGCCGTTGACCCGCTGATCATAGAGAGCCGCTTCTGTTGCGGTCATAACAAAAGCGGTTCCACTGTATAGGAATGCGGCCAGCGGTTCAATGATCAGCTTATAATCGCCGCTGATGAGTTCATCATAGCTAAAACCAACATAACCACAGATGCCGCGCAGTACCTGTTCATCGCAAAAATAACTCTTGATGGCGGCAATACTGCCTGTTCCGCTATTGGTAGCGATGATTTTAGGCAGTGTTTGAGATGGAATAATATAGTTGTAGTTTCCTACAACGGGAGAAAGGGATGCTCCGCCATTATAAGAAGTCTTGCAAACCTTTCCAAAATGGATGATGTTTGATTTGTTCCATGCAAGCACATACTCCGGCGGTTTGATAAGGTCGACTGATGCTGAAACCGGACTCCGGCTTTCCGCGTCAACAATTGTCACTCTAACTCCGGAATCTCCGTACCAGATGTTGCCTTCGGAACCGTTGCCAAGGCCACTGCCACCAGTATCAATGTTGGGATCTCCTGCGGCGAATGCAGGAAGTGCAGTGCTTGCCAAAATGACGAAACATATTATCACAGAGAGAATCTTTTTCAATAAAGCACCTCCTTCAAAAATGAAGGAGCGCAACCTTTCGGCTGCGCTCCTTTTACATATTCTGTTCTTGTTACGGTCAGTCCATGACGCCGACTTTGTTGCCGTTTTCGTAGATGGATTCGTCTTGAACCGCTGTCCCCTCACCGCTGCCGTCAACATATCCGAAGCCCGGCACATAGATTTGGCCGCTCGCATTGGTGCTGCCGCCCTGCGGCTCTGTGCCATCAGAGGTCACGGTTGTCTGTCCCTCATCATAGGCAGGCGGCGTTTCGGCATTGCGCTCGTCCTCCGGCACATCTTCTCCATCATGATCGTCCTCGGCAGCGGTTAAGCTCTCCGGTTCGTCGGGCTTGACCGAATCAGCTTGAATGGTCTGCTCGGTGCCCTCGCTGTCCGCACCAGCGCCGGAAGTGGTGTTATTGTCGACCGCATCATCGGAGTCTATCTTAACCACGATATCTGAATTGCCCGTATCGTCAATATCCACGGTGGGATCAGAGGTGGATTCTGTATCGCTGCTCAGCGCCGGGTCATCGGTTGTCGCCGCAGTCCCGAAACGGCTTGCAATCACAACCACCAGCGCAACACAGACGAGTGCGCCCAGCACAATCAGCCATGTGCGTTTCGTTTTATCTTTCATAGAGTTTGGCCTCCTTTTTTGTTCTCTGTGGATATCTCTCTATTTCGCACCCTACCACAGAAGGGTGTGAAAGTCCATTGATATTTTGGAGCTTTTTAGAACTTGGGGATATATTTTGCCTGTACCTTGAGGCGTATTTGAACGGGGGGCAGTATCTTTCCCGCAAAGCCGGTGGGCACCTCCAGGACGAGAGTTGCATCTGCCAGAAACCCCTCGCTTTCGCCGCTGGCAAGGCCGTTGTTGGAGAGTGTCACGGCAAGGTTGGTGATCGTGTACTCCAGTTTGTCTCCGGAATAACTTGAATAGGAATCTGTACCGGTGGAGGTCAATCCGAGGGTTGCAGCCAATTGGGCGTAGATATTGCCCGTGTCGAGGCTTTCCTCCCATGAATCGTCGTTATCGGGAAACCAGCCGGCCGCATAGCCTTCCCGGACAGCATGATAGACATCGTCGTAATTGTCGTTTATGGTGCTGATAATCGCTTGCTGCACCGCATCCCGGACGCCCTGGGCGATGATAGTCACCCGGAAGTATTCTGAAATGCCGCAGAAAATAAGCAGCAAGCACAGCGTTGCGGCAATCGTCATGGGAAAACCGTCTCCGCGCCTGCCTTTCAATAATGGGTGCCTTTGCGAATTTTGTGTTTTCAAATTTTGCTTCGGCTTTTTGATAGAAGCCTTTGTACATTTGACGATGCGGAGAGGATAGGGCGTTACCTTGCTCATTTCCAATACACCTCGCTTTTTCCGGTGGCTTGTGCCACAAGTTCCACGGGGAATGACCCGAGACCGCCGAAACCAACATCCATGGTGAGCGTCAAGATAACAGTTACTTCCTCGTTGAGCTGAATGCATCCGGTTCTCGACCATGATATATCCGGAGAAATCTTAAGCCGTTCTGAGAGGATTTCAGCACGCATGTCCGTATCGCTGCCGACGCAGCCTGTGATCTCCGCTTCCCGAACAAGCTCCGCAGCATAGGTGTCAAGGTTGTGCTTGGCAATATACACCGGCAAAACCTTGACCGCCAGGCCAATTACCAGCATGGCGCAGAGGATCAGCACGACCACATCAATATAGCCCTCGCCGGATTTCCCGGATTTCAGCTTTTTCAGCATAGTCATACCCCTCCTTAAAACAGCAGCGCCATGGAATCCAGAATAACCATGGCGAGCACAACGATATAGGTCAGCATAAAGCATGCCAGCATGATAAAAGAGAATACCCGGATCTTTGGCGGGATCTTTGCAGCCTTCGCTTTAAGCCACTGGAGTTCCTGCTGTTTAAGATCGTGACTGAGCATCTGAAAATACAACCGGCCGTCGTCGCCGCGCAGAACGCTAAGCAGTCCTCTGGTAATGTCCGAGAGCATGGGAGAAGCAATGCGCCCCTCGAAGCGAACCAGCGCCGCCTCATAGGAGGACGAGCGCATATCCGCTGTCAGAACATCGAGCTCCGAAGCGAACTCTGCTCCGGCATGGCGCTTGTAGTTTTCCAAGATGGTCAGTACATCACGGCTGGAGGCCAGTTCCTGTTCAATTGTCGCCACAAAGCGCGGCAGCTCCGCTTCGATCGTATCACGGCGTTCTGCGACCTTTTCATCTGCCTTACGGGATTCCTTGAAATAGACGAGGATGGCAAGAACGACCACCACCAGTGCCAGCAGCGGGAAAATGATAAGGCAGGGAATCACAAGCAGGAGCATGGCACAGGGCTTGACTATGGTATAAGCCGTGTAGACCTCCGGCGTCATGTCCATACCCGCCGCATTCAGCATCCGGGTCAACCGCGCCCGCTTGTACTCATCCATGTGTATAAATTTGGCCAGCTTGATTGCCCAGCCGAGAAACAGAGCATCCAGTGATTTGAACGGCTTACTGTCCTTTTTACCGGCGGACAACAGCGCCTTTTCAGCGGACAGCCGCGGCAGCTTCAGAATATCCGCCGCAATGAAGAACAGCCCGGCAGCGACGGCTGTACCGAATAGAAGCAGTAAGAAAGTCATAATAGCCGTCACCTCCTGTACTCGATGGGCTGTGTGAGCTTTACCACAAATGCGAAACTGATAAAAATTGCGGCGGCGCATACGGCGAGTACGATCTGACCGGGGACGGTGTGCATGAGCGCCGCATACCAGTCCGCGTTAACGAAGCGCAGCAGCGGGATATTCAGCACAACCAGCGCCGCCATGGTGATGAATTCCTTGCGGGGGCCGAAGACAAGGTTCTCCAGCTCGCCGTTGACAATCCGCATATCGGACAGTTTGGAGACAATGGGCGTCAGCGTTGTTTTCAGCCCACGATCATACTGGCAGGCCAGTACCGCGTCGCACCACTCCCGAAACACCTCGTTGTCAATTGCGGAACGAAGTTCCAGAAGAGCGGCGTCCATATTTGGATCAACGTGCTTGATTTGCGTGAGGAATCTTTGAAACACGCCGCAGACCGGCTGGTTGAGATACCCGATGTTTTCCTCCACTGCCGTTAAAAAGTCCTCACTGCGGAGATAAGCCGTGGTGATGATGCTGAGCGCCGTCTCCAGTTCGGAAGCAACGTCTTTTTTGAAATGTCCGGCTGTCAGCTTGACATACCAGAACGGTACAAACATAAATCCCACAGCCAGTACGGGAACAAGGAAGAAGTTACCCATGACGATGGCGATGGCTGCGCCGATAGCGAACAGCAGCAGAGATATTGCACAAATCATGGGAAATCGTGTTTCCTTGCCGGTAGCTTTCAAAATACTTTGAGTTTCGGCAATCTCTTGCCGCAGGAAGGATTTCTTTTTGCGGTTGGTGCTTTCGTTGATATCCGCGCGGATGCTTTTTGGCGCGGAAGTCAGGCGCTTAAAGACGCCTTCGGTGAAGTCCATAGGCGAAATGCGGAAAATAAGAAATGCGCCGGCGATCAAGCCGACGCAGGCAACTAAAAGTAAGGTGGTCAAGCGATCTCAGTCTCCTTTCCGAGCATGGTTTGCAACTGAACATCCGGCATACCGTTGTCTATAAGTCGCTTTTGCAAACTGGGTGAAATGTTCATAACCCGCTCATGATAGCCCTCAATGGTATATTTGCCGTCTTCGTAGAGATTCTCAGTAATGTGATATTGGAAAATGGGGTTGTACTGTCGGGTGCCATCCGGAAGGATTTCACATTCCATGATTTCCATCAAGCGTCGCTGTTTATTCTCCAATTGTTTGCAGAATACCACCAGCGGATAGGCTTCCGTCACATAGTTCATGAGGGTTTCATCAGACATATCCACCGCGCGCTTGCACAGGGAAACCATGCGGTGGTAAGTGGCATTACAGGAATTGGAGTGGATGGTTGTCACGACGGCAACGCCGGTTCTGGCGGCTTCCTGCGCTGCGTTCGCCTCGGCTCCGCGCATCTCACCAACCACAAGAATATCCGGATTGAAGCGCAAAGCTACATCCAAAAGCGTTGTCTGTGTGATGCACTGACGCTCGTTTTCGCTGTCGCGGGTCAGAGTATGAACGACGGAGTTGGTCACCACGCCGTCCTGCTCCCGTACCAGCGCCAATTCACGGCTGCCGTTTTCGATGGTGAAGATGCGCTTGTTGTCGGGGATCGTGGTAAGCAGCCATCCGGCCACCGTAGTTTTGCCGGAGCTTGTTGCGCCTGCCACGCAGATGGAGATGCCATAGCGCAGACAGGCGGCGAGAAAGTCCAGCATTTCCGCCGTAGCGGTACCGCCGTCCACGAAGTCTGCTATGGTCATGCTCTGCGGGTTAACGATACGAATCGAGGCGGCCACGCCCACACTCTCGTCCACCACCGGCGTTTTCATGGCGGCGATACGGATGTTCTGGCTGAGTGTGCCGGTAACTACGGGACTGGCGTTGTCGAGAATGATGCCGGAGGCATGAAGCATGCGGCGGATGACATTGACGGCATGATCCGGCGAGTCGAAGTGTTCCCTGAGCTTTTCGGTCACGCCGCTGGAATACTGCACCTCGACGTCCCTCCATGAGTTGATGTCTATCTCCTCGATGCCGGAGCCGAAGATGTACTTTGTGAGAAAACCGTACTCTGCCATTTCCGCATATATGGCATCCACCAATTCGACCGTGGTCATGCTCTTGATGGCGATGCGCTTATCCTGAATATACTTCGCGGCATAGCGCCGGATCTGCTCCTGGCTGTCGGCGCCTCTGTTCGTCATCAGGCTGGAGTAGCTCGCGGCGATATAGCCCTGCACCTCGCTCAGAACATCCGAAAATTCGCGGCTGTCGCTTTCCGGGGTGAAAAACAAAGAATGCGCCCTGCCGGTCGCTGCGGGATTTATCATGACCGGGGGCGTATCTTCTTTGGGGAAGATGATTTCTCGTTTGGGTTCAGTAATACCTTCCATCGGCTTTTCGAGGGTCGATGCTTCTGCTTCACGCATAACGGGTCGCGGCTGTTCCTGAGCAAACATGGAGGTATTTCGTTTCTGTCCTAACATCCGAACGCCTCCTTCAGGATACGCTCCAGCTCCTTGCGAAACGGACGGCTGTCCTTCATGGATAGGCCGGCGAGAAGATTTCCGGCAAGGTACTGTTCCTCCAGCTCCTGCGAGTATGGCAGCTTAAATATCACCGCACCCAGCACCTTTCCGATATGCTCGGCAGCCTGCTGTGGCTTGACGTTGGCGGCAACCTTGTACTGCTTATCCGCATCCCATTTGGAATCATTGAGCAGTGGGAGCTGGCTTGAAAAGTAGCCCACGGATTTCAGATCACAGTTGGCAAGGCGCAGCACGGAATCCGCCTCCATCAGCGCCACGGCGGAGAGAATGTCGTTTGCAATATAGCTGCCGCAGTCCACAATGATATATGGCGCGATTTCCCGCAGGCCATCCAGCAGCTCCGTTGCCTGCTGCTCGGTATAGGGCGGATAGGTGTATTCATTTTCTCCTTTTTTCATTCCAAGAAGGGTTAGGTATGACAGCCTTTTGTGCGTAACGCAGTTATTCTTGATGAGCGCGTCGCTGATATGAGGCACGGCGAGGACGCTTCCCAGCGATCTCTCACATTCCAGTTCCGAAGGAGGGCAGATGCATGGCAGCATGGGAGCCGTCATATCACACAGGAGCAGTGCCACATTGCGCTTTTTATCTGCAAGCGCCTTCGCTAGCTTGACCGCTGTGACCGTCTTCCCGCTGCCGGGACTGCCCCATACGGCGAGAATCCCACCGTTTTCGGACGGTATTTCCTGTTCCGATTCATTCTCCGAACCACGCCGAAAGATACTTTTCTTCTTAAAATTCATTATCCTGCGTCACCTCACTTTCTGCGGCGTTGGTGGGTGTGGGATCGGTTACCTCACTTTCCGTTTCTTCCTCCGGTTCAGCGTAGAGTTCCTCGATCAGTGCATCCTGCGCCGCAATGAATTCAGCCGCGGCATCCTGTGTGCCGCGATAGACCAGAGCCAGGTGAATTTTACTGTCCTGTTCCAGCTCTGCCAGCACCTTGGCCTGCTCGGGAAGAACGAGGAATGTCACGGTGGAGGGTAAATCCTTTTCATCTTCCGCGGCGTCCTCTCCGGTGTTGGCGTCGTAGCCGGTGCTGGCGGTTACGGAAATAATCTCCACATATTGCAGCTCGGGCGGGACAATTGTTTCTCCGCTTTCCAGATAGTCCGCGACAATTACAGAGACGATGTCACCTGATTGGAGCTTGCCGGAAAGTCCCGTGGCAAAGCTCTTGATGGTGACGGATATAGCTTGCTTAGTGCCATCGAGACTGTACAGATAGGCATTCTCGGCGGCGGGCTCAGTTGAGAGTTTGGAGGAGAGAATATAGTCTCCTGCGGCAAGGTCTGCGACGGCGTACTTGCCTACAACGGAAGCCGTGTCATGAAGCACATCGGACGGCAGATTGTAAGAACCCACCTCCACACTCTGCACACTGTCTGCCGTGATCTGTTCACCGGCATCGATGGCCTTGACAACTCTGACAATCTCCGTCTTCTGACTGATGCTCTGATTAAAAAGCGGCGTAATGCCAAAACAGATCACCAGCGCAACAATGATGCAGAGTACGCCGATGACTGTGCGGTTTTTGAAAATACTCATAGGGATATTCCTCCTGATATCGAATAGATGAAGTATATTGCGGCAAAGCCGGCGGATAAAAACGGCGCCAGCGGATAACTTTCCGGATTGTTGCCTTGATTTCGGATCCTCCTGACCAGTCTTTCAATACCGACATAGGAAAGGAACAGCAGCATTGCCATTAGAATTCCGGCCAGTCCCGGCCAAAACCCAAGCGTAAGGCTTGCGGCTGCGATCAGCATGGTATCGCCCGCGCCGCCTTTGCCAAAGCCCGCCGCAAGGAAAAAGGGAACGGCAAGAAGCAGCCCAAAAAGATTGACGGAGCTGAAATTGATCAGCCCCGCCAACGAAAGAATGATACACGCGCTGTATGGAACGGTTCTGCTGCGCAGGTCGGATATGCCGGCAAAAATCAGCGAACCGACAAACAGCAGGCCGCTGATGAGCTGCACCATATCAGCCGAGCTGGTCGATTGCGCCGCCGAAGCCGAACATATCGTTGATGGACTCCTCCAGCTTGGGCAGGACGGTATCGCCAAACAAGTTGTAGAGGGTAAACAGCAGCAGAGCGCCGAGAACAACGGCAATCAGGATTTTGATCGCTGTGTCGATGTAGCCCTCGCCGGCGTTGCCCGCCATCGCGCGGCGGGAGAACGCGAGGCCACGGAACAGGACGGACTGAACTTTTGTACGGACGGTGTTCACAGCGCTGACGATGGCAGTTTTAATGGTGTTGATGAACTTTTTCATATTGATAATTCCTCCAGTAATTAAAATGTTGTGTGGTTACATGGACTGGCCGGACATGGCCTGAGTCTGCTGGGCGGCGGGCGCGTCGCTATGCGCCTGAGACTGTTTCTGTGCGAGCGCCTGCTCATAAGCTTTCATAACGGCGGTATTAAACTGCTCACGGGATTCCTTGGTACAGGGGAAACAGATGTCCTTATACTCGGAGCCCACCTTATACTGGGGCATGGCCACAAAAAGGCCCTTACTGCTCTCCAACACCTTCACGCCGCGGATAGCAAAGGCACCGTTGATATTCACCGAAGCACTTGCGCGCTGCGCACCGCTGCCCTTTACCCCGAATATGCGGACATCGTAGTCCACCGGAAGCCGGGAATCAGCCCGTGCTGCGGACTCCACCGCTTGTGTCTGAGATTTTGCCATTGTTTTTTCCTCCTTTTGCTGATTTTGGGATATAAAAAAGGCGGCCTCCGCCGCCCTGGTTTACATGGTCATCTCCATAGACTGTATTTGCTTTGTAAACTCCATCTGCCGAAAGCAGACGCGGTCAAGATAATAAAATGTGCTGCCGCCGCTGTCGTAGAATTCCACGAGGTCGGAGACCGACATCGGGCGTCCGGAAAACCCGGACGGTTTTCGCTCGGAAAAGCGGTCATAGATCTCCTCCAAATCATTCGTGTCAAGCTGCCCGTCATAGACGACGGCATAGTCGGCAAGATCCGGCTCCGGAAGGGCTTTGGCGAAGCTGACGATATCCTTCCATGCTGCTGCGCCTGGCTTCAGCTGCCAGATGCGGCAGTTTTTTAAGACAGGTACAGTCTCATCCGAGTAAGTAGGAATATTTCCGCCGGCAATGCGCTCATAGACGCCATCGGTCCA
>ENA-UOOM01003248-UOOM01003248.1-fermentation-metagenome-genome-assembly--contig:-NODE-3248-length-12092-cov-4.769212_pt1 | contig 12092 bp, 10 predicted proteins | sample MGYA00245781_ERZ724031 | MGnify/ENA primary metagenome ERZ724031 (study PRJEB28704, sample SAMN03018317) | fermentation metagenome | biome: anthropogenic terrestrial biome; feature: soil; material... | reverse complement strand
CGCAGTCGAGGCAGTTGCCGTCGCACAGCCACCATTTGCTGCGCGGGCAGAAGCACTCGCCGCGATACTGCATGCGTTTCCTCAGCGCCGTGCGCCAGCGGTCGTACTCGCGATACTGGTCCTCCGGGATCTCGTACCACTGCTTGGTGGTCTTGTCGTAGATGCGTTTACTCTGATTGTCATTGGTTTTCATGTGCGATACCTCCGTTCGCTTCTCCCGAACCGGAGGCCGCACAAAAAGGAGCGTGACAGGCCAGACGGAACGGAAATTCAATTCGTTTCGTTCGGCCAGCCAAGCTCGTAGACTGGTTTCTTATTCACTTGTGACCGCTATGGCCGCTCGAGCCACCTCTGTGCACCGGGGTGAACGGCTATAGCAGTGAGCCTTTTAACGCCTTGCTCAGGGCGAGATTGTTTTCCTTATATACGGGGATTCAGAAGCCGTTTTGGAATCCGTTCTCCGTAGAAAGTCGTGTGATTGTTAGTTGTCGCTTGCCATCATTTCGAGGTCTCCGAAAACATCCCAGTAGTAGGAAGGGCTGAGATCGTCGAAACAGGTCGAGTCGTATCTGGCGAAAACACCATTGACAGCGGCAATCCCATGAATGGAGCTTGCTTCATCTGCTGCATTCTCGATGTTGATGCGCCACATCTCTTTGTCTTGTTTTGTCATCGTTTTTCCTCCGTGACGTAATGTGGCGTTCCTGCCCATTGGCACGCCTGTGATAATTCGAATTGCGTTCCGTTGTGTGGGCCACTGATGATCAGTCAGTGCGCAGGCGGAACACTTTGACCATCGACAGGAAGTTAAAATTAATTACGCGTTCACAAAATTAAATAGACTTTTGCGTGCGCTCGTGATATAACTATCTTGTATCCCTGTCTCCAGCGATTGCTGTGTTACGCAGTAACTTTCAATCGCTAATAAGAGTTTACGAAATCGACGTTTTGAAACTCGTACGTTTGCCTACATCTGCCTACATGAATGCCTACATCCGGAAAGGAGGAGCGCGCCGTGAAGTTCTTTGAATTCGCAAAGCTCATGCATGACAACTATGAAGAAAAAGCAAACGCTGGCAAATTCGTCGTCATACTGATCGACGCCATCCTTGATGATGAGGCGTTGGAAAAGGACTCTCCGAATCCTCTTTATGGGCTTGGAAAATCCACTCTGGAGGCCTACTACAGCGGAAGACGTCCTATTTCACAGAAGAAAGCAGCTCAGATTGTTCCACGACTTTCCGAAGAGACATTTGCAGGATTCGTTGAAACCTACTCGATGGACGCGCTGGATCACATAAGAGATAAACTGGCGGAATATGGATTCGATGTGCCTTCATATGATGTAGGCCGGGCTCTGGCGAACATACTTGCGCAGATGGTCAAGCGCCGGTCCGAGGGGTTGTCAGACGATGTAGTCAAGCTCGATTACAAGCGATATGAATCCGGACAGCTGCTAAAAAATATCGCCCCTGCGTCGATTGAACGCAGAGGCGACAAGCTGCATATTGCAGGCGAGGTAATAACGATAGACCGGGCTCTCGTACCCGACAGTGTTGCCGAGCAGGAGCTTGACTATATACGGGCACTGTATGAGGTCTTTGCAGAGAAGCTGCACAGGGAAACATTCACCGGCGATGATTTAGACTTGCTTCCGAAGAGCATGAAGGCAAACTACCGGGAACAAAGGAAGGCGTACTACAGTGCCGTCAGTATTGAACGATCGGTTCGTGACGTGTTCGATGACGGTGAGGATGAATTCCAACGGCTGAAGGATGACGCTTGGGAAGGCATCAACACAACCTACTGGAAGGAATATCCGGACGGCTACGCGAGATTAAACGCCGTGCTGGAAAAGATCACAAGCACGTCTCTTGACGGTTCCGTGCTCAGCCAGATGCGAAACCTGATAGGGAACCTCGAAAAGAAGGGCATTTGCCATATCCTGGTGAATGACGGCGTAATCGAGTCGTGGGTGACTGTCGATGACTGACAAGCTCTTCAACACGCCATTCGAGCTGTCGCTCCACATTCTGCTCCTTCTGGACGCTGTAGGCAGCGGGTTCACCATCGAGCGGATCACAGACTATGATTTCATAGCAGTGTATGCGCCAGACTTCGGATTCAAAACAGAATCCCTCAATGGCGATAATGGATTCGCATTCAGTGAACTAACCGCCAAACGAAAACTCATGAAGACAGCAATCAGGGATTTGGTGCTCGACGGACTTGTCATTGCTTCTGACAGCATGAATGGAATCACCTATGCACTCACCAGCTACGGGCGAGAAATGAGCAGGAACTTCCAGTCCGATTATGCAATCAGATATAGGAAGATGATAAAGCAGGTTCACAGGCGCTATCAGAATAAATCCGAAGTAGAGTTGTCCGGCATTATCAATAAGCAGTCCACGAAAGTACTAAGGAGGTGAAGGCATGGCGGGATTCTATATCAAGAAAGTCATAGCGAACAGCTCCGAAAAAGGAGACGCCAGCGTCACTTTCGGTACTGGTCTCAACATCATTCAGGGCAGATCTGACAGCGGAAAGACCTGCGTGGCCAACTGTATCGACTTCATCTACGGAGGATCGGTAAGCAAGCCATTTAAAGACTCGGCGAAATACGACGGCGTAACGATGATTGTGGCATCGAACGACAAGCCAGGAGAAATCACCCTCCGCCGGACTGTTGGCAAAAATCAGGTTGACGTCACAAGTACAATAGCCGGAATCGACAGTGGCACCTACGACATCAATTACAGGAAGAACGCCAAGAATCCTCCTTTGAATGACGTGTGGCTGCGACTGATCGGCATAGAGCCGGAAGTCATGATCGTCACAAACGCGCGTTTTGAGACGAAGCGTCTCACATGGAAAAACCTGCTGCGCGTCTTCTACCTTGATGAGGGACGCGTGGATGACATCGACTCAATCGTGGAGCCAAGTCACCGATACATGGAGAACACGCTTTTCCTGTCGGCGCTCCTGTACCTGATTACGGGACGCACATTTACAGAGACCGACGCGCAGGAAAAGAAGGAAATAAAGAAGGCCCGTCGAAAAGCAGTCAAGGACTACGTGAATCAGAAGATTCAGAATGCAGCGGACCGCAAGAAGAAGCTTGAGGAGGACCTGCAGATCTTCGATGGTATTGATGTAGAGGCACAGATCGCAGAGGCCACGGCAGAACTCGAAGAGACGAGGAAAAAGATAGATCAGGCATTAGCGGAAAGTCAGAAGATCCTTGCGGCCATACTTGACGACGAGCAGCAGATCGCGGAATGCAACGTGCTGCTGAACCGCTACCAAAAACTCGCGGGTCAGTACAAAGGCGACATTCAGAGGCTCTCTCTTATAGCCGAGGGTGAAGAAGCGTATCAGAATGTGCAGCCGCCATTGATCTGTCCTTACTGTGACAATCCGGTCAGCCCACGCAAGCGGAAATCCTACATGCAGTCAGCCCGCATTACGATGGAGCGGACGATGTCGGAACTTGCTGGCCTTGAAGACACGGAAAAGGATGTTGACGACCAGAAGAAGGAAGTCCAAGAGGATCTCCGGAAACTCAAGCAGCAGCGGGATGCACTGGAATCCAGAATTAAAAAGGAGCTCAGGCCGCAGGAGTCAAAACAACTGAACATCGTCAATTCCTACAAGGCGTACCTGCGGATAGAAACCGAAATGAGCCTCATCGATTCGTATGCGGATGATTTTGGCAGTGATCTGGATGAATTGGAAAATGAGCAGAAGAACGATACGACGACGGAATACCATCCGAAGGAATACTTCAGCGACGACTTCGTTCCCACCATGTCAGAATATGCTCAATCAATTCTCAAGGAGTGCCATTACTCGGATCTGCTGAAGGCGACATTCAACTTCTCGAAGTTCGACATCATGGTCAACGGCGAGGATAAGGGCACGAGCCATGGCAAGGGATACCGATCCTACCTGAACACCGTGATGATAATGATGGTCAGAAAGTATCTGGCCAACTTTGCAAAGTTCGATCCGCACACGTTCATCATTGATACTCCGCTTCATGGATTCGACGACGGCGTATCCGAGGACATGCCGGAAAGCATGCGGGCCGGGCTCTACCGATATTTCATGAACCATCAGGACGAAGGCCAGCTCATCATCATAGAGAACCTCGACCATATTCCAAATCTCGACTATGAAGGCAGCGGCGCGACTGTCACCACTTTCGAGAAGGTTGATGAGCCAGGTAAACGGTATGGATTCCTGAACGACGTTAAGTAATGTGTACAACAACATATGTATATGGAAGGGCGAAATTACGGAGGAAATCATATGCACTTCAGCTACAACAAGTTATTCAAGCTATTGATCGACCGTAACATCAAGAAAAAAGAGCTCAGGGAAATGAGTGGAGTCAGCGCCACTTCGATCGCCAAGCTCGGCAAGGGTGGAAACGTGAACACAGATGTGCTGCTTCGAATATGCGTGGCGCTTAACTGCGAGGTTTCCGACATCATGGAGATCGTGAGGGACGAGGAGCCCGCGGAGGATTTGATAAAGAAAATGGAAAATGAGGAGTAATGCGTAATGGCAGAAAAGACGAACGCCAATATTGGCTTTGAAAAACAGATATGGGACGCGGCGTGCGTCCTTTGGGGACATATCCCGGCGGCGGAATACAGGAAGGTCATCATCGGCCTTATCTTCCTACGCTACATCTCCGCTGCGTTTGACGCGCAGTACAAGAAGCTCGTGGCGGATGGCGACGGTTTCGAGGATGATCCGGACGCCTACCTGATGGACAACATCTTCTTCGTGCCAAAGGAGGCTCGCTGGGAAACCATCGCATCGGCTGCGCACACGCCGGAGATCGGAACCGTCATCGATACGGCTATGCGTGCCATCGAGGACGACAACAAGAGCCTGAAGGGCGTGTTGCCGAAGAACTATGCATCACCTGATCTGGACAAGAAGGTGCTCGGCGACGTTGTGGACATCTTCACGAACAACATCGACATGTCGGATGCGCAGGCGAGCGAGGATCTGCTTGGACGCACCTACGAATACTGCATTGCGCAGTTTGCAGAGAAGGAAGGCGTTGGCGGCGGTGAATTCTATACGCCGTCCAGCATCGTTAAGACGCTGGTCGCGATTCTGAAACCGGAGCTGAACTCCCGCGTATACGATTGCTGCTGCGGCAGCGGCGGAATGTTCGTACAGTCTGAGCGGTTTGCGGAGGGCCACAGCCACAACCGCGGCGTAATTTCCGTGTATGGTCAGGAGGCAAACCCGGATACCTGGAAGATGGCGAAGATGAATATGGCCATTCGCGGTATCGACGCCGATCTCGGGCCTTACAATGCGGACACGTTCACGAATGACCTGCATCCGACGCTCAAAGCGGATTACATTCTCGCAAATCCTCCCTTCAACTACCACCCATGGGGACAAGAACAGTTGAAAGATGACAAGCGCTGGAAGTACGGCTTGCCGCCTGCAGGGAACGCCAACTACGCATGGATTCAGCACATGATCCACCACCTTGCTCCGAACGGCAAGATCGGTCTGGTGCTGGCAAACGGCGCACTCTCCACACAGTCGAGCGGCGAAGGTGAAATCCGCAAGAACATCATCAACGACGACCTGATCGAAGGCATCGTTGCCATGCCGACGCAGCTCTTCTACAGCGTCACGATTCCGGTTACGCTCTGGTTCATCACGAAGAACAAGAAGCAGAAAGGCAAGATGGTCTTCATTGACGCCCGCAAGATGGGCCACATGGTCGACCGGAAGCACCGCGACTTCACCGATGAGGACATCCAGAAGCTGGCGGACACCTTCTCGGCTTTCCAGAATGGAACACTGGAGGATGTGAAGGGCTTCTGCGCTGTCGCCACTACGCAGGATATTGCAAAGCAGGACTACATCCTGACGCCGGGCCGCTATGTCGGCATCGAGGAGCAGGAAGACGACGGCGAACCATTCGAGGAGAAGATGGATCGCCTGACGTCGGAGCTTTCCGAGATGTTCAAGAAGTCCCATGAGCTCGAGGATGAGATTAGGAAGAAGCTGGGGGCGATTGGGTATGAAATTTGATGAATCAACTCTGTATCACGTTGAATCCGGTCTATCTGGTGAAAGATATACTCTGTATGAATTAGCTACATGGAAGAATGGATTGGCGTTTACGAAGATAGATTTTTCTGAAACAGGGAAACCTGTAATTAAGATAGCTGAACTTAATAATGGTATAAACTCTAATACATCATATACAAACGGTGAGTATGGTGATGAAGTGGCGCTTCATTGGGATGACTTGCTGTTTTCATGGTCTGGTAACCCTCAAACATCAATAGATGTATTTAGGTATCGATTAGAGGACGGATGGCTGAATCAACATATATTCAAAGTAACCGCTAACGAGCGATTGGTGAGCAAGGACTTTTTGTATTACGTTCTCAAATGCTTAAAGCCATTTTTTACAGAGATTGCTACCAACAAACAGACAACCGGATTGGGGCATGTGACTTTAGCGGATTTGAAACGAATGAGTCTTATTGTTCCAGAAAGGAGCGTTCAGAATAAAATCGTCACTATTTTGAAGTCGATAGATGACAAGATAGAAGTGAATAATGAGATAAACAAGAATTTAGAGCAGCAAGCTCAGGCCCTTTTTCAGGAATGGTTTATATCCAATCCAGCATCATCTGATTGGGATATCGGCACATTCAGCGACATTATCGAATCTATGATAGCCGGTGACTGGGGGAAAGAATCTCCACAAGGAAATTTCACCCAGCAGGTCTATTGCATCCGTGGTGCTGATATCCCGGATGTCAAAGCTGGTAATAAAGGGAAAATGCCTACCAGATACATCCTCCCTAAGAATTACTCAGCAAAGCAACTCATTGATGGCGATGTAGTTATAGAAATTTCAGGTGGCAGTCCCACTCAATCGACCGGACGCATTGCGGCTATCTCGCAATCATTACTCGACCGATACGATAAAGGCATGGTTTGTACGAACTTCTGCAAAGCCTTAAAGCCGAAGCAAGGATACAGCATGTTCCTTTATTACTATTGGCAGTATCTTTATAACCGGAATGTGTTCTTCTCTTATGAAAACGGAACAACTGGCATCAAGAATCTTGATATTTCAGGATTCATCGAAACTGAGCCGATTGTGATTCCCCCTTTCGAGCTTGTGCGCAAATTCGACACCTATTGTCAGAGTGTCTTTGACATGACATTTGCCAACGGTCTGGAAAGCGAACAATTATCCGTTTTAAGAGATTCGCTGCTGCCAAAGCTCATGTCCGGTGAGATTGACGTCTCCGGCATCGACCTCTAAGCCGCATATAAATTCTTGTTTATAACTCCCACCAACGGCGGGAGGAACAAACCAACGGAACTGCCGTTGATGTCGTTCTCTGGAAAATCTATAGAAGGAGAAACGACAACATGAAAGAATCTATCAAACAGGAAGTGCTGCAGCGGATGCTGCCGCTTCTGAACAATGCGCAGGCTAAGGCGCTGGAGCAAGCGCTGGAATCTGTGCTATGTAAGTACATGGAGGATAAGCCGGATAAGGACGAGATCAGCAGTCAGGAACTGCTGCAGAAGTTTCTGGAGGCAAAGCGTATCGAGGGCTGTTCCGAGAAGACGCTAACCTACTACCAGAACACGATCAACCGAATGCTGACGGAGACAGGCAAAGAGGTGACGCACATTATGACGGAAGATTTGAGGTCATACCTGACGGACTATCAGAAGCAGAATGATCTCAGCCGCGTTACGATTGACAATGTGCGCCGGATTTTGTCGAGCTTCTTCTCTTGGCTGGAGGATGAGGAATACCTGATCAAGAGCCCGATACGCCGGATTCACAAGGTGAAGACAACGAGCAGCATCAAGGACACCTACTCGGATGAAGACTTGGAAAAGATGCGTGACAGCTGCGAGGAGAAGCGCGACCTCGCGCTGATTGATATGCTGGCATCAACGGGAATGCGTGTCGGTGAGCTGGTGCTGTTGAATCAGTCGGACATTGACTTCAACGAGCGGGAATGCAAAGTCCTCGGAAAGGGCAACAAGGAGCGGATCGTGTACTTCGATGCCCGGACGAAGATACACCTGCAGGATTATCTGATCAGCCGGAACGATGACTGCGAGGCATTGTTTGTCACATTGAAGGCTCCGCACTCGCGGCTCACAATCGGCGGCGTCGAATCACGAGTTCGGGAAATCGGAAAGCGGCTGAACATCGAGAAGGTGCATCCGCACAAGTTCCGCCGGACGCTCGCCACAAAGGCGATTGATAAGGGAATGCCGATTGAGCAGCTGCAGCAGCTTCTCGGGCATAAGCGAATAGATACGACGCTTCAGTACGCGATGGTCAAACAGAGCAACGTGAAGCTGGCACATAAGAAATATATTGGATAGGAAGTAAAAAGATGGAAAATTGGAAGACTTGTACAATCGCAGACTTGGGAACGGTCGTGGGAGGAGCAACACCTTCAACGAAAAAGCCAGAGAATTACGAGGGGGGTACAATCGCATGGATCACGCCTAAGGATCTGGCTGGTTTTTCAGGGCGTTTCATATCTCACGGTGAGCGAGACATAACCGAAATCGGTCTCAATAGTTGCTCGGCGCAGATGATGCCAAAACACAGCGTCCTTTTTTCCTCAAGAGCACCGATTGGATATGTTGCAATTGCAGAGAACGAAGTATGTACAAATCAGGGCTTCAAAAGCGTTGTACCCAATGAAAAAACAGACTATATGTTCCTCTACTACCTTCTGTTGAATAACCGAAAGAATATTGAGCACATGGGCTCTGGGACGACATTCAAAGAAGTATCTGGGAAAACCATGCGTGGAATTGAAGTCCAAGTACCAGAAGCTAAGGAGGAGCAAATCAGAATTGCTTCGACGTTGTCGGCTATCGATGACAAGATCGAGGAGAATGAGAGGATAAACAAGAATTTATATGCGGCTTAAAAGTCGATATCGGAGACGTCAATCTCGCCGGACATGAGTTTTGGTAATAACGCATCCCGTAAAGCATTAAGTCGATTGTTTTCATTGACATTGGATGTAATCTGCATTCTGAAGGAGTGGAGAATATTTCCTATCTTCCTTTGCTCATCAATAGGAGGAAGGATGAACTGATATTTCTTAAAATCCTTCAACACTATTCTTGGTAACGCAGAGCCGGAGACATAATTGTCGGCAACATCGGCGCGAATAGATGGCTGTTTCAGAAGAAAAAGAAGTATGTCTGGCAGAATTACATTAGGATCTGGCCTGAATATAGCAATAGAAGAAAGAACTGCCTCATCCTTCTGCTCAGAACAGATAAAAATATCCTTCAGATAACTTCCATCTTTAGCTACAAGGATATCATTTACCAAGGGCACACAATCACTTTTCTTCATGTGCTCAAACTCATCGGCTGAGATATGTTTGCATGAAGAAGAATTGAAACCATAAGTTTCCATGTCCTTTACTGAATACATTGGGTATGGAGCGCCAGGATCATCCTTCGGACTATAGTGAGATCCATCTGTGATCTTAAGGCAAACATCCTCTAAGGATACGACATTCCATCCTTTTGGTTGGGTGCCTTCGTAGGGATCAAAGTCTATGAAGTATGACTTATAAAGAGCCAAGCCTTGCTGCTCTAAATTCTTGTTTAACGGAGAACGGGGACTCCTCTGGAGTATAAAGATAAGTGAAAAAGGAGTTGATTTTATGTCAGGAATTTATACTGAAGCCGACTATGAGAATACGATCATAGAGCTTTTCGAGAATATGGGATGGCGACATGTCTACGGGCCGGATCTCGACCGGGACTACAAGGACCCGCTATACGAAGACGAGTTGGAGGATTCTCTCCGCCGTATCAATCCTGATATGCCGGAGAGTGCCATTCATGAGGCGCTGTTCAAGCTGAAGAACTTTGATAACGCGGATCTCGTTCAGAAGAACGCCGTGTTCATGGACTATATCCAGCATGGCGTGGAGGTGCGCTATCTCGTCGGAAGCGAGGAACGTGCCGGGCTCGTCTATCTGGTTGACTACAAGAATCCTGACAACAACTCCTTCGTCATCGCCAACCAGTGGACATTCGTTGAAAACAGCAATAAGCGCCCAGATGTGCTTCTCTTCCTGAACGGCCTGCCGGTCGTGCTGATGGAGCTCAAGAGCCCGTCTCGCGAGGAGGCCGACGCTTCCGAGGCTTATACGCAGATCCGCAACTACATGCACGAGATCCCGTCCATGTTCATCTACAACTGCATCTGCGTGATGAGCGACCACCTGACGAGCAAGGCGGGAACCATCACCTCCGGCGAAGACCGCTTCATGGAGTGGAAAACCAAGGATGGCAGCTACGAGAACACGCAGTACGCGCAATTCGACACGTTCTTCGAGGGCATGTTCCAGAAGGAGCGACTGCTCGACATCATCAAGAACTTCATCTGCTTCTCCAACGAGGGATTGAAGCAGTTCAAGATCCTCGCCGGATACCACCAGTACTTCGCCGTGCGCAAGGCCATTGAATCGACGAAGAAAGGCATGGCGACCGACGGGCGCGGCGGCGTGTTCTGGCATACGCAGGGCAGCGGGAAATCACTGTCCATGGTCTTCTACGCGCATCTTCTGCAGGAGGCGCTGGACTCACCGACCATCGTTGTCATCACTGACCGGAACGATCTGGACGACCAGCTTTACGGCCAGTTCGCCAAGTGCAAGGACTTCCTGCGGCAGGATCCGATCCACGCGCAGAGCCGCCAGAACTTGAAGGAGCTGCTCGACGGCAGGAAAGCGAACGGCATCATCTTCACCACCATGCAGAAGTTCGAGGAATCCCACGAGCCGCTTTCCGAACGCCACAATATCATCGTCATGGCGGATGAGGCGCACCGCGGGCAGTATGGACTCAAGGAGAAGATTGACTCCAAGACCGGCGAAATCAAGGTCGGAACAGCGCGTGTGATCCGCAACAGCCTGCCGCATGCTACCTACATCGGATTCACCGGTACGCCTATCGCCTTGAAGGACCGGAACACGCGCGAGGTGTTCGGCGATTATATCGACATCTACGATATGACGCAGGCTGTCGAGGACGGTGCAACACGTCCTGTCTATTACGAGAGCCGCGTCATCAAGCTCAAGCTCGACGCGGACACACTTGCGCTCATTGACAAGGAATACGACATCATGGCGGAGAACGCCGATCCGGATGTCGTCGAGCGCAGCAAGAAGGAACTCGGCCAGATGGAGGCCATCCTCGGAAACGACAAGACCATCGAATCCCTTGTGAACGATATCCTCGACCACTACGAGAACTATCGTGAGAATCTGCTGACCGGCAAGGCGATGATTGTCGCATACTCGCGTCCGATCGCCATGAAGATCTACAAGCGGATTCTGGAGCTTCGCCCGGCGTGGACGGACAAGGTCAAGGTTGTCATGACCAGCTCCAACAAGGACCCGGAGGAATGGGCCGAGATCATTAGGAACAAACGGCATAAGGATGAGCTGGCCGCCGAGTTCAAGGACAATGACAGTCCGTTCAAGATCGCCATCGTCGTGGACATGTGGCTGACCGGCTTTGATGTGCCATCGCTTGCCACGATGTACATCTACAAGCCGATGAAGGGCTATAACCTCATGCAGGCCATCGCCCGCGTCAACCGTGTCTTTCAGGACAAGGAAGGCGGCCTGATCGTCGACTACGTCGGCATCGCATCCGCCCTCAAAGAAGCGATGAACGACTACACGGCTCGCGACCGGAAGAACTACGGCGACACCGATGTAGCGAAGGTCGCGTATCCGAAGTTCCAGGAGAAGCTGTCCGTCTGCCGTGATCTGTTCTACGGCTACGATTACTCTGACTTCATTCACGGCAGTAACCTCGCCCGTTCGAAGGCGATCAGTGGCGCGGTAAACTTTATCGTCGCTGTTGATAAGGAAGAGGACCGGGATACGTTCCTCAAGGAAGCTCTCATGCTCAAGCAGTCGCTGTCCCTGTGCTCCTCCCTTGCCACAGAGGACGAGAGGATCGAAGCCCATAACACTGATGAAGTTCAAATAACCGCCGGG
>ENA-UOOM01003246-UOOM01003246.1-fermentation-metagenome-genome-assembly--contig:-NODE-3246-length-12096-cov-6.681588_pt1 | contig 12096 bp, 14 predicted proteins | sample MGYA00245781_ERZ724031 | MGnify/ENA primary metagenome ERZ724031 (study PRJEB28704, sample SAMN03018317) | fermentation metagenome | biome: anthropogenic terrestrial biome; feature: soil; material... | reverse complement strand
ACTGGCAGCGCCGCGTTGGGAAAAGGGGGGTTGGGTGCAATCAATAGCGGTTTCGCCTGGTTCATCCTCACTCCTTGGCGCACACAGCCGCGCAGGGTTCATTTTCCTATATCATAGCACAAAACAAAAGAAGGGCACATGCCCCTCTTTGTCAACCCGGGGTGGCTTACACCGCCATGGTCTTGTACTGGACCCCCGCCACCTGTTGGAGCGCTTCCTCAAACCGCGCTATCTCCTCCTGGGGGCCTGTCAGCACCAACAGGATCAGCCCGGAGTCAGAGCATCTGTCCCCCGCTTCGTGCAGACCCAGGCGCAGCTTGATGTTGCAGCCATATTCCGTCAGCACTTTTTGCAGCGCCTCGGCGTTGTCCCGCCGGGTGTCGGTCCGGATTGCCATGATGGTCTCGTGTGCCATGTCGATACCCTCCTTTTGTTGTTTACAGATGAATCACCCGGGCGTCAAGCAGCGTGGCCTCCGCCGGGTCATGGGCAACCAGCAGGATGGTTTTGCCTTTTGCTTCTTCCAAAATCACCCTGGCCGCCTGGCTACGGGTGTCCGCATCCAGTCCCTTAAACGGCTCATCCAGCAGCAGGGCGTCAAAGGGCACCGCCAGTGCACGGGCAATGGCCACACGCCGCCTCATGCCGCCTGATAGCTCCCTGACCGGCTTGTTCAGGCTATCCCCCAGCCCCAGCCGGCTGAGAAGCCCTTCCAGCTGGCCCCCAGCGGCCCGGCCCGTCACCAGGCGCAGGTTGCCAAGGGGGGTGAGGGCGCGCAGCAGGCGGTCCTCCTGAAATACCAGGCTGATGGCCCCTTCACGGCTCACCCGGCCGGCATCAGGCAGCTCAAGCCCGGCCAGCAGCCTCAGCGCCGTGGTTTTCCCGCAGCCGGAAGCGCCCATCAGGCAAACCCGCTCGCCAGGGGCGATGCCAAGCGTAAAATGCTCAAACACCGTCTGCGCCCCGTAGCGCTTGGTCACTTCATATAGCGCCAGCATGTTACAGCTTCTCCAGGCCGCCCATGGCGGCGTCAGAGGCCAGGGCCACCAGGCGGCTGGCGGCGCCGCTCAAAAGCACAATGATCACAGTCCAGGCAAACAGCTCTGCCGTATAGAGGTTCACCTTTACGATGTAGAGCTTTTCGCCGATGGTGCCATCGGGGATGCCGATGAGCTCCGCCGCGATCCCGCTTTTCCAGCACAGCCCCATGGCGCTCACAGCGCCTGATTTGAAGTAGGGCAAAATCTGCGGCAGGTCGATGTATAGCAGCCGCCTGGCCGCCGACACCTGGAACACCTGGGCCACCTCCTTAAGCCCCTTATCCCGCCGGCGGATGCCCTCGGTGACATTGCCAAAGATCAGCGGAAAGCCGATCACAAAGGCGATCAGGGTCGAAAGCCAGCGGGTGGACACCAGGATGATGGCCAGAATCACAAAGCTGGCCACCGGCACCGCCCGGGCAGAGGACACCAGCGGCTGGGTCAGGTCCCTGACCCAGGGAAAGCGCGCGCTTAAAAAGGCCAGGGCAGCGCCAAAGAGCGCCGCCGCCAGAAAGCCCAGCACGATGCGCCCGCCTGAGCGCAGGGCGGCCAGCCAGGTGTCACCCTGGGTGAGCAGGTGCAGCAGCCTTTCCAGCACCTGAACCGGGGAAGCCAGCAGATACTCCTGCCCCAGGGCCATGGCCAGGATTTGCCAGAGGGCAAGCCAAATCAGGGCGGCTAAAGCCGCCCTGATCTGCCCGAACCGATTAAGGTTTGTAATAGAATGCCGCATCCGGCATCTGTCCGCCCACGGACTGGGGGTTTTGGTCAAACAGCATCTGGTAGAAGGGCACCAGGGCCTTTTCCATGTCCTCGCCCTGGATGAAGGTGATGTTGCAGTAGGGCAGCGCCTTTTCCGCCACCGGGGCGGCCACGATCTCAAATCCTCCAATGAGTTCCGCCGCTTCCTTGGTGTTGGCGTTTACATAGGCGACTGAGCCCTCGTAATCCGTGAGGAACTGGGCCGCGGCCTGCGGGTTTTCTTCCAGGAAGGCCTTTCTGGCCACGGTGACGCCGGTGATCATGGTGTCGCCAGTCACCTGTTCCCATTCCCGGGTGAGGTCCAGGGCGATCTTGATCTGATCATTTTTGGTCTGCGCCACGGTCACAAAGGGCTGGGGCAGCATGGCCAGGCCTTCCGGGTCCTGGAGGAAGGCGGCCAGGGCTTCCGCGTGCTCGGCCTTCCATTCCACCGTCACATCCTTGACCCCGGCTTCTTCAAGCAGATAGGTGAGGGCATATTCGGGGGTGGAAGCCTTGCCGCTGGCATAGACCTTGCGGCCTGAAAGGTCGGAAAGCGCTTTCACGCCCTCGCCCTTTTCCAGGATGTAGATGACGCCCAGGGTGTTCACATTGGTCACCTGAATGGCGCCCTTGGTGTTTTTATAGAGGATGGCGGCCAGGTTGACCGGCAGGCAGGCGAAGTCCACCTCGCCCTTGGCGATGGCGGGCACCAGCACATCGGGGCTGGCCGCCAGGGTGAAGGCATATTTGTCCCCCTCCCGGCTGTCGTCCATCAGCTTCACCAGCCCCATGGCGGTGGGGCCCTTCAGGGCCGCCACCCGCACGGGGGCCTGCTGAGCCATGGCCAGAAACGAAACGGAAACAAGCATCACACACAGCAGAAGAGCAAAGGCTTTTTTGGAGAGATTCATCCGTTTTTCCTTTCTCGGTGGCCGTCCAGAGGTCAGGCTTGGGGTTTTTGCGGGGTCTTGTACTTGTTCCGGGCGGTGTAGTGGGTGTGCAGCAGCTGATGGGCCTTGTGACTGTTGGGCTCACCCAGGTAATCCTCGTAAATGCGCTTCACGCCGGGGTTTTCATGGCTCTTGCGGTAGGTCATGCCCTCATCCGCCTGGTAGAGCGCCCGGGCGCGCATCTTTCTGGGGTCCATGCGCACGCGGGTTTCCGCGTCAACCAGCGGCTGCCCGCCGCCGTCCACACAGCCGCCTCGGCAGCCCATGATCTCGATGAAGTCATACTGCTTTTCACCGCTTTTGATGCTCTCAAGCAGGGTTTTGGCATTGGCGGTGCCATGGGCAACCGCCACGCGCAGGTTGAGATCCCCAAGCGGGATAACCGCTTCCTTCACGTCCTCAACCCCGCGTACCATGTGGAATTCCAGGTTCTCAAGGGTCTTGCCGGTGATGGTCTCATAGGCGGTGCGCAGCGCCGCCTCCATCACGCCGCCGGTCGCGCCAAAGATGGCGCCCGCCCCGGTGCTGTCGCCCAGGAGGCTGTCAAACTCCTCATCCGGAAGGCTCAGGAAGTCAATGCCGTTGGACTTGATCATCCGGGCCAGCTCCCGGGTGGTGATCACCGCGTCCACATCCGGGAAGCCGGTGGCGGCCAGCTCCTCGCGGTCCGCCTCGATCTTTTTGGCGGTGCAGGGCATCACGGATACCACCGCCAGGTCCTTGGCATTTAAGCCGGACTTCTCCGCGTAGTAGCTCTTGATCAAGGCACCCATCATCTCGTGGGGGGATTTGCAGCTGGACAGGTTGGGGATGAACTCCGGGTAGAAGGTCTCGCAGTAGTTGATCCAGCCCGGGGAGCAGGAGGTGATCATGGGCAGCACGCCCTTGTTCTGGATGCGGCCGATCAGCTCCGTGGCTTCCTCCAGGATGGTCAGGTCAGCGGTGAAGTCGGTGTCAAACACCTGGTCAAAGCCCAGGCGGCGCAGGGCCGCCACCATCTTGCCGGTGACGTTGGTGCCCATGGGCAGGCCAAACTCCTCGCCCAGCGCCGCGCGCACCGCGGGGGCGGTCTGCACCACCACGTGCTTGTTGGGGTCATGGATCATCTTCCAGACCAGGGGGGACTCTTCCTTTTCCTTCAGCGCCCCCACCGGGCAGGCGGCGATGCACTGGCCGCAACCGATGCAGGCGGTGTCATTGAGGGACATATCCCAGGCAGACTCGATGCTGGTTCTGAACCCGCGGCCCACTGGGCCGATGACGCCGACTGCCTGCACCTTGTAGCAGGTGGAGACACAGCGTCTGCAGTTGATGCACTTGTTGTTGTCCCGCACGATGGACGGGGACAGGCTGTCCACCTCATACTCCGTGCGCTCGCCGCTAAAGGCGGTTTCGTCGGTCACCTCAAGCTCCAGCGCCAGGCGCTGCAGCTCACAGTTCTGGCTGCGCACGCAGGAAAGGCAGCGCTTGTCATGGTTTGACAGGATCAATTCCAGCACCGTTTTGCGCGCGTGGCGCACCCGGCGGGTGTTGGTCTTCACATCCATGCCCTGGGTGGCGGGCAGCACACAGGCAGCCTGGAGTGTCCGGGCGCCGGTTTCCACCACACACATGCGGCAGGCACCAATCTCGTTGATCTCCTCCAAAAAGCACAGGGTGGGGATGCGGATGTTGGCCTTGCGCGCGGCATCCAGCACCGTGGAGCCCTCGGGCACCTCCACCTTAATTCCGTCAATGGTGAGCGATATCATGTTCATATGCCTCTCCTCCCGTCAGACCTTGATGATGGCGTCAAAGCGGCATTTTTCAATGCATGAATCGCATTTGATGCACTTGTCGATGTCAATCTCATGCTTGCCCCGGGCCTCGCCGGTGATGGCGCCCACCGGGCATACCCTGGCGCAGGCGGTGCAGCCGCGGCACTTATCGGTGATCTCCAGGTGCAAGAGCTCCTTGCAGTGGTGGGCCGGGCACTGTTTGTCCCTGATGTGGGCTTCATACTCATCGCGGAAGTACTTGATGGTGGACAGCACGGGGTTGGGCGCAGTCTGGCCCAGGCCGCACAGCGCTGTATCCTTGATGGATTCGGCCAGGCGCTGGAGCTTTTCAATGTCGCCCTCCTCGCCCTTGCCGGCCACAATCCGGTCAAGCATCTCAAGCATGCGCCTGGTGCCCACCCGGCAGGGGGTGCACTTGCCGCAGGATTCGTCCACCGTGAAGTCCAGGAAGAACCGGGCGATGTCCACCATGCAGTTGTCTTCGTCCATCACGATCATGCCGCCGGAGCCCATCATGGAGCCGATCTGAACCAATGAGTCATACTCAATAGGCACATCAATCAGGCTCATGGGGATGCAGCCGCCGGAGGGGCCGCCGGTCTGCACAGCCTTGAAGGCCTTGCCCTTGGGGATGCCGCCGCCGATGTCGTAGATGACGGTCTTCAGCGGCGTGCCCATGGGCACCTCCACCAGGCCGGTGTTGTTGATCTTCCCGCCCAGGGCAAACACCTTGGTGCCGGGGGAGCGCTGGGTGCCCATGCCCTTAAACCACTCAGCACCCTTGATGATGATCTGGGGGATGTTGGCAAAGGTCTCTACGTTGTTGATGTTGGTGGGCTTGTCAAACAGCCCCTGGACCGCCGGGAAGGGCGGCTTGGGCCGGGGCTCGCCGCGGTGGCCTTCGATGGAGGTCATCAGGGCCATCTCCTCGCCGCACACAAAAGCGCCGGCGCCCAGGCGGATGTGGATGTCGAAGTTGAAGCCGCTGCCCAGGATGTTCTGGCCCAACAGCCCATATTCCCGGGCCTGCCTCAGCGCGATCTCAAGCCGCTTGACCGCGATGGGATACTCCGCGCGCACATAGATAAAGCCCTCATCAGAGCCGATGGCATAGCCGCACAGCACCATCGCCTCCAGCACCGCGTGGGGATCGCCCTCCAGCACCGAGCGGTCCATAAAGGCCCCCGGGTCACCTTCGTCGGCGTTGCAGACCACGTATTTCTTCTCCCCAGGCGTCTGGGCGGTCAGCTGCCACTTGAGCCCGGTGGGGAAGCCGCCGCCTCCTCTGCCCCGGAGGCCTGAATCCTTGATCACCTGGATCACGTCCTCAGGCTTCATCTCATTGAGCGCACGGCCCAGGGCCATGTAACCGTCAAAGGCGATGTACTCGTCGATGTTCTCCGGGTCGATCACGCCGCAGTTGCGCAGTGCCACCCGGGTCTGGTGCTTGTAAAATCCGATGTCATTGAGCGCGCGGCCCACCTCGGGGTGCTCGCCCTTCTCGTGGTAGACCAGGTGGCGCACGATGCGGCCCTTGAGCAGGTGCTCGGCCACGATCTCGTCCACATCCTCCACCTTGATGTGGGAATAGAAGGTGCCTTCCGGGTAGACGATAACCACGGGGCCCGCTTCGCACAGGCCAAAGCAGCCGGTTTTGACGACGCTGACTTCCTTGTCAAGGCCGTGCTCCGCCAGTTTCTGGTCAAAGCGCTCGTGGATTTTGTCAGAGCCGGAAGAGGTGCAGCCGGTGCCGCCGCACACCAGGATATGCGAGCGATAGAAATTCATTTGGAATCCCCCTTGCTGTCAGACATTGGTTTGGGATCAGCGGCGATCATATACTCCACCACCGGGTTGCCGTTGACGATGTGCTCGGTGATGATGCGCCTGGCCTTGCCCTCGTCCAGGTTTACGTAGGTGACCTTGTTCTGCCCGGGCACAAACACATCGGCCATGGGCTCATAGCGGCACATGCCGATGCAGCCGGTCTGGGACACGGTGACATTGCTCAAATGCCTTTTGGTGGCCTCGGTCAAAAAGGCCATCATCACAGGGCGTGCGCCCGCCGCGATGCCGCAGGTGGCCATGCCCACCACCACGCGCACCTCGTCCTCTTTGTCCTCCTTGCGCAGGTTGATCCTGTCCAGGGTCTGCTTGCGGATTGCTTCCAGTTCGGCCATTGTTTTCATTGCAGCTCTCCTCCAAAAATCTGTTGAATCATATCTTGTGTGGCTTGAATCATCCACTGGACAACCTCTGGGGTGTTCAGCGGCACATCCTCCCCCAGCGCCTGGCGGATCTCCCGGGTGTCCAGCCGCTCCTCCCCCTTGGGGGAGCGCAGGCTGAGGGTGAAATCCATCGCCTCAGGATTTGCCAGGATCAGGGTGGCCATGGTCTCCGCCAGGTCCCCCAGCGGGGGGCAGTCGATGTGGCGGGTGAAAAAGGTGGCTGTCAGGGTGGTGCCCTTCCCGGGGCTGCTGATCACCTCAAGCCCGCCGCCGGTGGCCACCGCGTTGTTCTCTGTCAGCGGGATGCCCATGCCCACCTTGCGGGTGGTGCGGTGGGTGGTAAAAGGGCTGTGCACCCTGCCCAGGGTGTCCGCGTCCATGCCGTGCCCGTCATCCCGGATGACCAGCGTCAGCTTTCCCTCATCCGCCAGCGCCAGGCTGACCTCCACCAGCTGTGCCCCCGCCTGGATGCTGTTCTGGCACAGGTCAGTCAGGTGAAGGGACAGGTCGCGCATCAGTCCTCGTACTTTGCCAGGATGGCGGGCACGTCCTCAGGCGACAGGCGCCCGTGAACATCCTCGTCCACCATGATGACCGGGGCCAGGCCGCAGGCGCCGATGCAACGGGTTGCCTGCAGGGTGAACTTGCCATCAGCCGTGGTACCGCCGGGCTTCACCCCCAGGGATTCCGACAGCTTGTCCAGCACCGCCTGGGCGCCCTTCACATAGCAGGCCGTGCCCATGCAGACGTTGATCACGTGAGTCCCCTTGGGCGCCAGCGCGAACTGGGAATAAAAGGTGGCCACGCCATACACATCGCTTAATGTGATGTTCAGCCCATCGGCGATCTTCTCCTGCACATCCTGGGGGAGGCAGCCGAAAATCTCCTGAGCAGCCTGCATAACAGGCATCAATGGCCCCTGCTGGTCCTTATACTCGTCGATCACCTGTTGAAGCTGTGCGTACTTGTCCTGTGTTACTTCCATGAGCGCCTTTCCTTCTTTCTTTGATGATAGGGTGGATATTTTGCTAAACCTTGTGGTCAAGGAGAAACCCCAACACCGCCTGATTGGTGCGCGCTGACACCGGCAGCGCGTGCTCCCGCTCCGCGATGGCGCCCAGGGTGTGGGCGTCTGAGGAGTGAAGCGCTACCATGCCCGCTGGCAGCTGTTCACCCGGCTTGGTCTCCGCAGTCAGGAAGCCTGACTCAGCCGGGAAAAACCCCAGCACCGTCATCAGGCCGAAGCTCCTGAACACATGGGCCGGCACCGGCACCCCGCCAAGCCCCCGGGCTTTTTTGCAGACCTGGCCCAGGTCGGCCGCCAGGGCGCCGATGAGGAGGGCTTCCTCCTCCCCCCTGGGCTCGTCCCGGCTGCCAAAAAGCCGCTGTGTGCCAAAGAACTCGGGCTTGTTGCGCTGCCCCATCAGCTGCTCCCGGCACCAGGCCCCCATGGCTTCCGCCGCGTCCACCGTGGGGAAGTAGGTGAGGATGTGCACCTCCTCGGCCGTGGTCACCTCAATCCCCGGCAGGAACATCAGCCCCCGCGCCAGCGCCGCCTCCTCAAAGGAGCGCAGGTTGCCCGCGGCGTTGTGGTCGGTCAGGGCGATCAGATCCAGGCCCTTGAGCGCCGCCATGGCGCAGACATTGTGGGGCGTCATCTCATCCTCAGCGCAGGGGGACAGCGCCGAATGGATGTGGAGGTCGTAGTAGAGCACCTCAGCGCGCGGGCGCCGCCAGCCCCCCGGCATACATGAGGCCGCAGAGCTCATAGGCAGACAGCTGTGAGCTGAGGACCACAATCCCCTCCTCCCGGGCCTTCTCAAGGGGCGCCTCATCCATCAGGATGCCATCCGGCAGAATCACGCAGGCCATCTCGTGCAGGCTTGCCACCGCCACCACGTTCATGTGGGTCTGCACCGTCACCCAGGCCATGCCCGCCTGGCCCCGGGCCATCACCCAGCTGAGCAGGTCGCAGACATAGCCGCAGGTCACCCCGCCGTCAAGGGCAAGCCCCGGGGTCAGCTCCCGGGCCTGGGCCAAAGCCATCAGTTCCTGTACTGTCAAGGGCGCTCGCCTCCTATTCCCGCTTGGTCTTGGAGATGTCCACCATCTTCTGGGCCATCACCTTCAGGGTATCCTTGAGGATATAGATGCAGTCGTGCTCGGAAGAATTGCCCCTGACGATGTCCTCGGCAAAGGAGCGGCAGGTGGGCGACCCGCAGGAGCCGCAGTCGTAGCCGGGCAGCTCCTCGATGATGCGGTTCATCTCCTCCATCCGCTCAATGGCCCCGGCGATGCTCTCGTGCAGCTTCATGCTGTCATTGGGCGGGATCTCCTGGTCAAAATACAGGCTGTCCCGCGCCAGCTCGGCTGAGCGCACCAGCTGCTCGGGCTGGGTTTTGGGCATCGCGTCCTGGATGGTCTGGATGGTGTTGCGGGCCAGGTAGTTGTTCTCAAAGTTCAGCGGCCCTCCCACGCAGCCGCCCAGGCAGGCGGAGCCCTCGAAATAGTCAAAGCCGGTGATGGTGTTGTTGTCCATCTCCTCCAGCACCCGGATGACGTTGTCAATTCCGTCCACGGCGATGCTGTTGCGGGGGGCCGCCGCGTCAAGCTCCCCGCCGCTGCCCGCCCAGCCCATGCCAAAGGGGGAGAACTCAGGCACCTTGCCGGCCGGCTTGATCTTGCCCACCAGGGGGGCGATGTGGCCGTAGATCTCCAGGATGGAAATCGCCCCGTCAACCGCTGACTTCGCGTGCCCGATCGGGCTTCTGATAGAGGTCATCTTGGCAGCGCAGGGCGTGATGAAGAAGATGCCGATGTCCTCAGGCGCCACCCCGTGCTTGCTGGCGTAGTCCCGCCTGGCAATCTGGGCCGCGACCTCCATGGGCTGGCGGAGGTTGATGATGTTGGGGATCAGCGCCGGGTAGCGCACCTGGATGATGCGGGTGATGGTGGGGCAGGCGGAGGAGATCAGGGGGCGGGGCCGCTGGGGGTCCCGCAGCGCGCGCCTGATGGCCAGCGTCACCACGTCAGCGCCCCGGGCCACGTCGGCCACCTCTTTAAAGCCCAGGGACAGCAGCGCCTCATAGATGACGCTGATGTCCGTCAGATGCCGGAACTGGCCGTAGAGGGTGGGGGCCGGCAGCGCCACCGGGTGGGGAAATCGCTTGATGTCTTCCAGCGTGTCGGTTTGGGCCACCTTGGCGTGATAGTCGCAGATGCGGATGCACTCGCCGCAGTCAATGCAGCGCTCATCAATGATGTGGGCGCGCTTGTCATACACCCTGATGGCCTCAGTGGGGCAGTGCTTGAGGCAGTTGGTGCAGCCACGGCACTTGTCCTCAATCAGGCGGACCGAATGGAAACGGCTGGTCATCCTCTCTCCTGCTTACATCACCTTGAAGGTGATGGTGATCTGGGTGCCCTCCCCCAACTGGCTGGTGATCCTGAAGTCGTCGGCGTTGCGCTTCATGTTGGGCAGCCCCATCCCCGCGCCAAAGCCCATGCTGCGGGCGTCATCATCGGCTGTGGAATAGCCCTCGCTCATCGCCAGCTCCACATCCTCAATGCCGGGCCCCTGGTCCTTTGAGGACAGGGTGATCCAGTCCTTGTCCACGCAAAGCCCCATGGTGCCCCCCAGGGAGTGGATGATGATGTTCATCTCCATCTCGTAGGAGCTCACCGCCACCCTTCTGAGGGTAACAGGGCTGATGCCCAGCTGCTGGAGCTTCCGCTTGATATCAGCAGAGGCCTCGCCGGCTGAGTTGTAGGCGCCCTTTTGGATGTCGTATTCTGCGTGGACCATGCCCTTAACTGACCGCCTCTTCCCGGCAGGGCCAGCCCATGGGCGCGCCGCGCAGGCCGTTGTCATACAGAAGGCCCGCGCAGGTGAACATGGTCTTGTTCACCGTCATGGTCACCAGGCCCTGCTCTCTGGCCATCTCCAGCACCTCATCAGGCGGCACCTTGCCCCGCACGAAGATGATGCACTTCAGGTCCAGTATCCCTGCGGTGCGCACCACGTGGGGGTTGGTGATGCCGGTCAAGAGGGCGGCGTTCTCATGGATGAAGGCCAGGGCATCGCTCATCAGGTCTGAGCAGCAGGCGCTGGTCACAGACTGGTCAAGCCTGTCCTCCCCGCACAAAACGCGGGCGTCCAGGCAATTGGCTATTTCTTTAATCGTCATTTTCCACCTCTGTAAAACGCTCTGTTCCTGCCGGAAAACGGCGGCCGGTCCGCAGCGGTTGCCGAGCATTTATCCCGCCGGGACGAATCCGTCCCAATCCTACTTTATTATAACATGGTTTAAAGGCCATGTGAAGAGGGTATCATTCTTTTTTTGTTCTTGTCTTTCATTATTATGCCCTCATCATCATACGCTGTTTTATGAATATGTCAACCGCATTTTTCTTTCAATACAGCAGGAATCGAGGCCCGTCAAACGCCAAAGGGCTGCCGCGTGTCTCAGCGGCAGCCCCAAGAATTATGCAGAGATGTATAGATTGACTACTTGGGCTTGTACACCGGGCTGGGGCCCATCATGGCCGCCCAGGTGGTGGGGCCTACCACGCCGTCAACCTTCAAGTTGTTATAGCGCTGGAAGCTGCGCACTGCCTGGTAGGTGGTGTAGCCAAAGGCGCTGTCAACAGCCCCGCCGTAGTAACCCAGGGCCTTGAGCCGCTCCTGCATCTGTCCCACCAGGGCGTTTTTCATGCCGTAGCTCAGCTTGATGCCAGCCCCCGGCGCCGGGGTGGGAGTGGGCTTGGGGGTGGGGCCGACAGGTGTGGGCGCCAGGGTAGGCACGCCGGGCACTGGGGTGGCTGTGGGCTTGGGCAGAGGCGCGCCGCCAAACAGCTTGTTCCATGTGAGGGGGCCCACGATGCCGTCAGCCTTCAGGCCGTTGGCCTTCTGGAAGGCCCGCACAGCCACCACTGTGGAGTAGCCATATTTGCCATCCAGGGGGCCGCTGTAGAACTTCAGCGCAATGAGCTTCTCCTGGAGCTGCTGCACCTGAAGGCCGCTGGAGCCCATCTCAAGCCTCAGGGTGGAGGGGGCCGGGGTTTCCGGCACCACCGGGACACCTGTGGGAGCGGGCTTGGCCGTGGGCACGGGGATGGCAGTGGCAGCCATCATCTTTTCCCAGGTGATGGGGCCCACCACGCCGTCTGCCTTCAGATTGTTGGCGCGCTGGAACCGCTCCACCGCCTGCTTGGTGGTGTAGCCAAAGGCGCCGTCCACAATGCCGGTGTAGTATCCCAAAGTCTTCAGGCGGGTTTGCACATCGGTGACCAGATTGTTGCGGTCGCCATAGGCGATGCGCACATTCTGCTGGCCGGGGGCGGGGGTGGGCAGGGG
>ENA-UOOM01003245-UOOM01003245.1-fermentation-metagenome-genome-assembly--contig:-NODE-3245-length-12099-cov-5.309864_pt1 | contig 12099 bp, 13 predicted proteins | sample MGYA00245781_ERZ724031 | MGnify/ENA primary metagenome ERZ724031 (study PRJEB28704, sample SAMN03018317) | fermentation metagenome | biome: anthropogenic terrestrial biome; feature: soil; material... | reverse complement strand
AAATTCTAAACTATAATTTTAAATGCTATTTAAAAAAGTTTGCTCCTCATCGCTGGTTCGGATTTTTTATTTATTGACATTATGAAAATGTTAAATTATAATTAGTTAAAATTGAATATTAATATTTTGGTAACAATCATTGTTTTAAAAGGGAAAACAGTAAAAGCTGTTACAGCCCCCGCTACTGTGAAAGGTGATGATGCTCTATGCCACTGTGCTATGCATGGGAAGGTGAGTGTCAGATGAACCGAAAGTCAGGAGACCTGCCTAAATATTTGTTTATAGATTTTCGGGAGGATTATCTAAGAATATTTAGTTATATTGTATATGTGTTTTTAAACTTCCGTAAATCAGGGAGTTTTTTTTATGTCCTAACCCCATTGCTGCGAGCGTCAGCGAAGCAGGAATGGCTGGTAGGTCAAACGCAACGAGCACCAAATTTATGCGACTGAAAGGAGCAAATAAATTTGAGTGCGGAGACTGCGATATGTCCTAACCCCATTGCTGCGAGCGTCAGCGAAGCAGGAATGGATGGTAGGTCAGATGCAGCGCAATTCCAATTTGCACGGGCAGAAGGAATGAAAAGATTGTTAATAAGAATAGAGGAGACTAATATGGTACATTTTGTAGGAGCGGGACCGGGAGCAGCAGACTTGATAACCTTGAGAGGACATAAATATTTATCCGAAGCCGATGTAATAATTTATGCCGGTTCCCTGGTTAATAAAGAACTGCTGAGCTATGCAAAGGAAGAAGCTGAAATTCACAACAGCGCTCATATGACCTTGGAGGAAGTTATCGATTTGATGAAAAAGTCCGAAAAGGAAAACAAGGATACAGTCAGGCTGCATACGGGAGACCCAAGTATATACGGAGCAATCAGAGAGCAAATTGACATTTTGAAATCATCGGATATAAATTTTGATATTGTGCCCGGGGTCAGCTCCTTTTGCGGAGCTGCGGCATCATTGAATGCGGAATATACATTGCCCGATGTGAGCCAGTCCTTAATTATAACCCGGATGGAAGGGAGAACTCCCGTTCCCGAAAGAGAGAGCATACGCTCATTTGCGGCACACAAGTCCACCATGATTTTATTTTTAAGCTCGGGATTAACGGAGGAGCTGTCAAAAGAGCTTATTGCGGGAGGATATGAAAAGGATACGCCCGTTGCTGTGGTTTATAAGGCTACATGGCATGATGAAAAAATATTCGGATGTACCGTTGAAAGCCTGCCGCAGACAATGAAGGATAACAATATAACAAAGACAGCATTAATTTTAGTGGGCAATTTTCTCGGGAATGATTATGAGAGAAGCAAATTGTACAGCCCCAAATTTACCCATGAATTCAGAGAAGGTATAGAATAATGCAGGTGTGTATTTTCGGAGGAACATCGGAAGGGCGGCTGTCAGCCGAATTTCTGAGTAATTCTCATATAAAGGTTGATTTGTATATAGCTACCGGATATGGCCGGCAGTTTGTTGAAGAGCTGAAAAATGTAACTATTCATCAAGAAAGACTTAACAAGGAGCAAATGATTGAATTGTTTCAAAAAAACGGCTTTGACTGCATAGTTGATGCTACTCATCCATTTGCAAAAATTGTTTCGCAGAATGCAAGGGAAGCAGCGGAATGCTGCAAAATAAAATATTACAGAATTATAAGAGAAACTGCTGAAAATGAATACTGCATTTATTTTGACCACATTGAAGATATCATAAATTATTTGAATAAGACCGAGGGAAATATATTGTTAACCACAGGCAGCAAGGATTTGGACAAGTTTACCGGGATAACAAATTATGAAAAAAGAGTTTATGTAAGGATTCTCCCCATGGAAGACTCCTTGAAAAGGGCTATAGCTCTTGGATACTCCAACAAAAATATAATTTGCATGCAGGGACCCTTCAGTCAGGAGCTGAATGCTGCAATGATAAATTCAGTTGGTGCGGAATCACTTGTAACAAAGGAAAGTGCTTTGTCCGGGGGCTTTGAAGAAAAAGCGGAAGCATGCATTAAAACAAATGTAAAATGCCTTGTAATGAAAAAACCTGAAGAGGAAGGAATTTCATTGGAGGAATTCAAGGGAATAATAAGAGGGGTTGTATGAAAAAGGTTTATATTATCGGTTTAGGTATAGGAAATTCAGACTATATGCACAAAAAGGCATTGGATACAATAAAAGCTTGTGATTGCTTAATAGGTGCCAAAAGAATGCTTAAAAGCTTTCAGGATTTAAATAAACCTGCTTACGAATGCTCTAATGCCGAAAATATCAGGGACTATATAAATAATAGCAATTATACGGCTTATGGAATTTTAGTATCGGGAGATTCGGGTTTTTACAGCTTATCCAAGAAAATTACAGAATTATTGATGCAGAAAGATAATATGCATATTGAAAATATTCCGGCAGTCAGCTCCCTTCAATATTTTGCATCAAGCTTGAATCTTCCCTGGGACAATATAAAATATGTCAGCGCTCACGGCAGAAGCTTAAACATTATATCCGCTGTTATTTTCAATAAAAAAACATTTATTCTTACATCCGCTGATTTCAGCCCCGGCAAAATATGTGAAATTCTTACAAGCAAAGGCTTGGGACATTTGCGCGTAAGCGTCGGTGAAAATCTGTCCTATGAAAATGAAAGGATATTGGAGGATGAAGCGGCAGCTGTTGCTAAAATGAAGTTTGACAGCCTGACTGTAATGATTGTGCATAATGATGATTTTATATCCGTGGATGAGGGATACAGCTCAATAAAGGACGAAGAGTTTGTAACCGGCAAAGCTCCGATGACCAAGAGGGAAGTAAGAGCTGTAAGTATCGGAAAACTGAAATTAAAGGATGATTATACAGTATACGATATTGGCGCGGGAACCGGCTCGGTTTCAATTGAAGCAGCATTGAAGCTTCACGGCGGAACACTGTATGCGGTGGAAAAGGATGCTGAGTCGGCAGCTTTAATAGAAAAGAACATAGAAAAATTTAAAACTAAAAATATTGAAGTCATAAAAGGCAGAGCTCCTGAAGCAATGGCGGAGCTTCCAAGTCCGGACGCCTGCTTCATAGGAGGAAGCAGCGGAAATATGGATGAAATAATTAATGCCGTATTAACAAAGAATCCTCACGTTAATATGGTTATTAACACAATTACTCTTCAAAGCCTGAATGAAGCAGTGAGCTGCATGGAAAAATATAAGCTTGATGATGTTGAAATAATAAGCATATCAGTGGCTAAGTCAAGAAAAACAGGCAGATATGATCTTATGATGGGGCAGAATCCTGTTTATGTAATCAGCGGAAAAGGAAGCGGTCTCGTTGTATCGTGAGTGTCATGTTAAAGGATATAAAGGTGAGAGAATGAAAATTGACATATATGCATTTTCGGGCAACGGTGCAAGACTATGTGATAAATTAATAGAAAATCTAAAGGATGATGAAGTTAATGCATATGTACCTGAAAGGTATTTAAGCTGCGGACGGTTTGTTAAGCTGCGTGAAGAAAATTTGTACAAGTCTGCGGAAAAATCATTTAAAAATGCAGACAGCATTATTTTTGTCGGCTCGGCAGGCATAGCCGTAAGAGCTGTAGCTCCCTTTGTAAGGAGCAAAAAAACCGACCCTGCCGTCATATGTATGGACGAAAGAGGAAATAATGTTATTTCTCTTTTAAGCGGACATATAGGCGGAGCTAATAAGCTGGCATTGAGAATTGCGGAAATTGTGGAAGGAAATCCCGTTATAACCACGGCTACCGATGTAAACGGAAAGCTTGCGGTTGACGAATGGGCTCATAACGGCAAGCTTCACATTATGAGCTTAAAAAGAGCAAGGGACATTGCCGCCCATATATTGGAAAACAAGAAAATCGGATTTGCTTCAGACTTTAAAGTAAGCGGCAGTCTTCCTGCGGAAATGGATTCAGCCGAAAAAGAAATCGGAATATGCATAAGTCTTGATTGCGATAAATCTCCTTTTAAAAATACGCTGAACCTTGTTCCGCGGATTGTATCTGTGGGCGTGGGCTGCAGAAAAGGAAAAGACTTTAATGATATTTATACTGCCGTAAAGGAGGTTTTAGGCAAAAATAATATTTCGCATTTTGCCATAAGCTCCATAAATTCAATTGATTTAAAAAAGGAAGAAGAAGGAATAAAAAGAGCGGCAGAAATTTTTAAAGCTCCCTTTCATACCTATTCAAGGGACGAGCTTAATAAGATACAGGGACAGCTTTCAAATTCGGATTTTGTAAAAAAGATTACAGGGGTCGATACCGTATGTGAAAGGGCTGCAATTGCCGGGAGTCAATCAAAAACGCTGATTATCAATAAAACGGTTGTTAATTCCGTTACGGTGGCGGCAGCCATAGATGATTATGAAGTGATTTTTTAACAAAGGTGGGCATTGTTTGACCGGGAAGAACCGTCCCCGCTGGGTTCCGTCCCCGCTGGGTTGCCGTCCCCGCTGGGTTGTCCCCGCTGGGCGTTTCATATGGCTTTCAGAGGAGAAGAAATGAACAATATTAAATTTATAGAACCAAACAACATCGAAAAGCGAAGCTTTGAAATAATACAGGAAGAAATGGGAGCAATACACCTTGAGAAGGAAATAGAGCCCATAGTAAAAAGAGTAATACATACATCGGCAGATTTTGATTATTTAGATAACATGTGCTTTTCAAAAAATGCCGTAAAAAGAGCCAAGGAAGCTTTAAAAAACGGAGCAACAATAGTTACCGATACAAATATGGCATATTCCGGCATAAATAAAAAGGCAGTCGCAAAATACGGGGTAGACATACGCTGCTTCATGGCAGAGGAAGATGTGGCTGAAGAAGCAGCTGCGCGGGGAGAAACAAGGGCTGCTGTTTCCATGGAGAGGGCAGCCAAGATACAGGGTCCCCTGATTTTTGCCGTAGGCAACGCTCCCACAGCTTTAATTAAGCTTTATGAAATGATAAAAAGCGGCATATTTAAGCCGGAGGTTATTATCGGAGTTCCCGTAGGCTTTGTAAATGTAGTTGAAGCAAAGGAGCTGATAATGAGTCTTGATAATGTGGAATACATTGTTGCAAGGGGCAGAAAGGGAGGAAGCAATATAGCTGCGGCAATATGCAATGCTTTATTGTACAACCTGGAGCAATAAGCAAAAGAGAATCAATTATTAATAAATTTATTTAAACCAGGAGGTTTTATGTTTTACGGTATCGGAGTGGGTGTTGGAAACAGCCTGACAGTTACAAAAAGAGCAATAGATGTAATAGCCAGATTAGATATTCTCTATGTTCCCACAGCTAAAAAAACAGAAAATTACAGTACGGCACACAGTATTGTAAAGGATTATATAAATGAAAGAACAATAATAAAGGATAGGCATTTCCCCATGAATTACAATAGCTCAGAGCTTAAGGAAGCCTGGAGCGGAATTGCTTCCGAAATAATCCGGGATGTATCGGAAGGCAGGGAGGTAGGCTTTGTAACTATAGGGGACCCTATGGTTTACAGCACCTACATTTATCTTTTGAAAATTTTGAAAAATAAAATTAAAGTGACAACAATACCCGGAATAGCATCATTTTTGGATATTGCCTCAAACAATAATTTCCCCTTGGCGGAGGGAGATGACCCCTTAATAATTTTGCCTGCAACCATGGGTGCGGAAAAGCTCAGAGGCTATATAAAAAGTGAAAAATCACTTGTTTTAATGAAGGTATACAACAATTTTGATGAGGTTATAGGAATACTTATTGAGGAAAATCTTCAGAACCATTCTATAGTCGTAAGCAATTCGTCAAAGGATGAAGAAATAACATATAAGAATATAGAAGATATTAAAAAATCTGATGTTTCTTATTTTACCACCATATTAATAAATAAAAGATGGGAGTTATCATGATATACGTTGTGGGCATAGGTCCGGGAAACAAGGAAGCAATGACATTTGAAGCAATGGAAGCAATTGAGCAATCGGATGTCATAGTCGGATATAAAACATACATTGATTTAGTTAAGGATTTAATCAAAGGCAAAGAAGTGGTTTCAAACGGTATGAAGCAGGAAACAGAAAGAGTGAAAAAAGCCGTTGAAATTTCAAAGACAGGCAAAACAGTGGCAGTCATAAGCTCGGGAGATGCAGGTGTATACGGCATGGCGGGATTGGTTTTAGAATTGGCTGAAGATGAAACAGTCGGAATAATAAGCGGAGTTACGGCGTCGACAGCCGCCGCCGCAGTCTTGGGAGCACCGCTGATGCATGATTTTTGCCATATAAGCTTAAGTGATTTATTAACACCGCTGAATTTGATATATAAAAGAATCAAATTGGCGTCAGAGGGTGACTTTGTAATATGTATTTACAATCCAAGGAGTAAGGGGCGGCCGGATTATCTGAAAAATGCCTTTGAAATAATGAAAGAATACAAATCAGGTTCAACACCGGTGGGCATAGTCAAAAATGCATGCAGGGAAAATCAGGAGGTGCGTATTTGCACAATGGATACGATTGATTATGAATCGGTTGATATGTTCAGCATAGTAATAGTGGGCAACAGCTCAACCTATGTTAAAAATAACAGAATTATAACAAAAAGAGGCTATGAAACAAAATATTAATATCCGCATCATTGTCCGCTTTTTATTCCCAGGAAAATCAGCATAGCAGGGAAGTGATTAAATGATTGAGATACGAAATCTCAGCAAGAAATTCAATGATTTTACGGCTGTAAGCAATATTGATTTAGTAATAGAGCAAGGGGAATTCATCGGAGTTTTAGGGCCGAACGGAGCCGGTAAAACCACCATGATAAAAATAATTACCGGCTTGCTTAAACCCACTGCCGGAAATGTATACATTAACGGAAGCTTAATGAACAGGAACAACAGGGAGGTAAAGGGGATCATGGGTATAGTTCCTCAATACTCCAACCTGGACAAGGAGCTTACCGTATACGAAAACCTTGTTTTTGCCGCAAAGCTGTTCAGGGTTGAAAATTATAAAAATAAAATATATGAGCTCTTGGATTTTGCTGAATTAGCGGAATTTAAGGACAGGACAGTGGCTAACTTATCAGGAGGTATGGCAAGAAGGCTTACTATTGCAAAAGCTCTCATAAATGACCCCGATATAATTATATTGGACGAGCCTACCGTAGGAATAGATTTAAACGGAAGAAGAAAGATATGGGATATTTTAAGATATCTAAAGACAAAGAATAAGACAGTGCTGTTGACCACTCATTATATTGAGGAAGCAGATTATTTATGCAGCAGAGTATGTCTTATTGACAAAGGAGCAATTATTCAGGACAGCACCCCTAAGCTTTTAAAAGAGCAGTTAGGAGCTTACACCGTTGAATATTTTGATGAAGAATCGAAAACAGCATACAAATTCTTCAAATCAAAGCAGGAAGCATTGGACTGCTCCTCAGGCATAGAAAGCCTGAGCCGTACAATAAGGGAAACAACCTTGGAGGATGTTTTTTATAATTATACAAACAGGAAGGTAATGTAATGGAAGCAGTTACGGTTTTGTGGAGAGAATATTTGTTTTTTAAAAGGCGTATTGGGAGAATTACCTCCTCCGCCATCATGAGCCCTGTTTTATATCTCATTGCTTTTGGCTGGGGATTCGGCAAGGATGTTGTAGTGGAGGGAGCCACATACATGCATTTCCTCATACCCGGGCTTATAGCAATGACAACAATGAATACAGGCTTCAATGCTGTGTCCTCAAGAATTATTACATCAAAGCTGTTTGAAAGAAGCTTTGAATACTACCTTACATCTCCCATAAGTATGCCCCTCATGTCCTTTGGATATATATTATCGGGAGCGCTCAGAGGGATTTACGCAAGCTTTCTTATTATATTAGTGTCGCTGTTATTCGGAGTAATAATAAAAATTAATTTTTATTTCTTAATAGTTTGCTTTTTAAACAGCTTTCTGTTTTCCGCCTTGGGATATGCGGCTGCTTTATCGATTGAAAGTCACTATGATATGGGAAGGTTTAATACATATATAATGACACCAATGTCATTTTTGTGCGGTACATTTTTCTCTCTGGAAAACCTGCCGTCTGCCGTAAAATCCATAATAGGCATACTGCCTCTTTCTCATGCATCCGCATCCCTCAGGAGCATTGCATTAAAGGGCAGCTTTTCCTACAGCTCAATTATAGTTTTAGCTGTATACGCAGTTTTATTATACATAATCGGCATTTACATGAGTTACAAAGAAATGAAATAAAACATAAATTGTTAGGATTCACAGCCAACAGAGAAAAATGATAAAAATAAAAGCGAACATTTGCAGGACACGATTATAATTCCTAATAACATTGTGATGTTATTTGCGAATGGAGGTGAAAAATCCGTTAAGCTGCTTGCGTTGTTTGAGCGGAGCGAGTTCGCAAGCAGTAGGATTTTTTACCGGAATGAGCTCATAGAATTATTCGTGTCCGAAACCGAGAGCGTTATTTTTAGCATTTTTCGGCTCCCGTGAGGCTCTCACGAATGGTAAATAAAAAATTTTGGAGGAAATATGAAAAAAGCAATAATTGTTGCCAGCTTTGGATGCTCTATAAAGGATTCAAGGGAAAGATTTATTGAGACTATCGAAAATACTATTATGAATACATATAAAGATATTGACTGCTTTAGGGTATTTACATCGGAAATTATAAGAAAGAAGATGAAGCGTGAAGAAAATTTAGATATTGACAATATGAAAAGCTGTTTAGAGAAGCTGAAGGAAGAAAAATATACTCATGTTTACGTGTCTGTAACTCACGTAATACCGGGGTTTGAATATGAGAAGGTTTTAAATGCGGTTAATGAATATAAAAAGGATTTTGAAGAAATAAAAATAGCAAGAACATTTTTAGACGGGCAAATGGGAGAAGATGAAGTAAATGTTATAAGATCCTATATAAATACCGGTTTAAAGGATGATGAGGCCGTAGTCTTAGCAGGACACGGCACAGAGCATGACTCTCATAAATACTACGCTCAGATAGAAAAGCTGCTTAGAAAGGATGTTAAGAACCTTTATATAATAAATATCGAAGGGCGCCCGGGCATTGATAATATAATGGACGAATTGAAGGAAAAGAAATACAAAAAAGTCCATCTGTATCCTCTTTTAATAGTTTCGGGAGACCATGCGCTGAATGATATAGGCTCAGATGATGGAAATTCGATAAAAACTAAAATTACTTCCGGCGGAATTGACGTAAGCATGCACTTTACAGGATTAGGCGAACATACAAATGCTGTCAATCTATTTGTTTACAGATTGGATGAGATTTTGACGACTCCTTAAAATTCAGTTGCGGCTTATACAAGAAAGGTGGAAAAGTATTCAATGCGCACTCAGATTGCAAAAAAAAATTATACAAAAATAATAGCAATAGCAATTTTCCTTTTAATCGGAATAAGTGCATCCATAGCTTCAATATGTATGGGTTCTGCAGTATTCAGTGTTCAGGATTCCTTAAAAGCCATATATGTGGCGGATGATTCCGCTGCAAGATTGATTATATGGAATGTGAGATTACCAAGAATTATCGGGGGCGGTATGGTTGGTATTTGCTTATCCCTTGCCGGGTGTCTCCTGCAGGGTGTGATGAGAAATCATCTTGCATCACCGTCTACCATTGGGGTTACAAGCGGTGCAAGCTTCATCGGTTATTTAACCTTGGTAGTCTTCCCCCATTTGTTTTATTTGCTCCCCATGGGAGCAATTATAGGAGCATTTTTCACCACACTGGGAATTTACCTGCTTGCTTTTGAAAAGGGTGTGAGTCCTGTTAAAATGATTCTGTCAGGTATGGCTGTATCGGCTGTGTTTGGAGCTTTCAACGACATTATCCGCAGCTTTTATCCCGATAAAATTATCAATGCAACCGGATTTTTAGTGGGAAGCCTGAATGGTATTGCATGGAAGCATATTCATCTTATTTTTCCCTATGTATTAGCAGGCTTGATAGTTTGTCTTTTTCTTCCGTCAAAAATGAATATTTTGATGCTGGGAGATGAAATGTCAAACTCATTGGGAGTAAGAACGGAGCGTTTCAGATTTTTATTAATAATCGTTTCATCCCTTCTGTCGGGAGCGGCAATTTCCATCTCCGGATTAATCAATTTCGTAGGGTTGATAGTGCCCCATATAGCAAGGCTGATAGTGGGCTCCGACTATAAATACCTGCTGCCTGCATCTATGACATTGGGATATTCCTTAGTGGTAATGTGTGATTTAATCGGCCGGATTATTCTGCCCATAGGAGAGATTTCTGTCAGTATAGTTATTTCTTTTATCGGCGCACCATTTTTCTTATATCTTTTAAGAAGCAAATCTGCAAAAGCGTGAGGTTACTATGTATTTTGGATTTAAGGACATAACGATAAAGTATGGAAAAAACTTAGTTGTTGAAGACGTTGATATTGATTTCCCCAAGGGAAAAACAACTACAATAATCGGTTCAAACGGCTGCGGTAAGTCAAGCCTTTTAAAGACAATTCCCCGTGTTGTTGTGCCGGAGAAAGGTGAAGTGATTTTCTGCCATAAATCTATCAGGAAATACAATCCGAAGGATCTCGCAAAAAGAATTGCCTACCTCCCTCAGGTACATCAGTCACCGTCTGACATTGATGTTAAGACGCTGATCTCCTACGGCAGATACCCTCATAAAAAATTCACAGGCGGATTGACTAAAAAGGATCGTGCTGTAATAGAAGAAACTATTGATATAACAGGATTGAAGCATTTGTCGAACCGCATTTTGACAACATTATCCGGCGGTGAGCGGCAGCGTGCGTGGATAGCAATGATTATCTGCCAGCAGCCGGAAATTTTGGTTTTGGACGAGCCGATTACTTATTTGGATATTGGTTACCAATTAGAGGTTATGGAGCTGATTAAGAGCTTAGGTGAGCGATTGAATATCACAATTGTTATGGTGCTTCACGATATTAATTTAGCGGCACGCTATTCGCACCATTTGATTTCTATTGAAAATCATCATGTCCATATGCAGGGCAGCCCCCGGTCCATGATGAATGAAGAACATTTAAACAAAATATTTCGTATCGGGGCACAGGTTTATGAAGATGAAAAAAATAACTGCCCGTTTATAATACCCGAAAGGGCAGCTGATTAAGTACACAAAGCACTTTAGTGCTTATTGCACATAGTGCGTGTAAATATAAATGAAAAGAATGAAAACAGGAGAAAAAAATGAGAAAAAAATTATTGAAAATTACAACAATTTTAGCCTTAATGCTGTTAGTTTTATCGGCTTGCGGAAGCAATGAAAAACCCCCGCAAGAATCTGAAACAAATACGGAAATAGATAACGAAGCTGAGGTTGAAAAGGAACCGGATGCCAAGGAACCAAAGGTTCCTGCGGAGGATGATAAATCGGAAAGTATTTTGGCAGAGCTTTTATCTGCGGCTGATGAAGTAGTTGTAAGCGATACGGAGGTTACCTTTTTAGACGATTCCGGCAGGGATGCTATTTCAATTAAGAAAAATCCTCAAAAAGTAGCGGTACTGTACGGAAGCCATGCATGCCTGTGGGTAGAAGCAGGAGGAGATGTGAAAATCGGTATAGGCGGCGCAAGTGCCATAGAATTATATGAGGAGCAGATTGGCAGAAATATTTTGGAAGATGAAGGTGTTATAACCGCAGCAACATCATCCTCGGGAAAGAACTGGGATGTTGAAACAATTTTGGCGGAACAGCCGGACTTAATTATTTGCTCTACGGCAATGAGCGGTTATTCAACAATTTCGGGACCTGCGGAAGCAGCCGGCATACCTGTGATAGCTTTAACCTACAGCGGAGTAGGTGATTATTTAAAATGGTCTAAGATATTTTCAAACATCAACGGTAAACCGGAGCTATTTGACGAGATTGCAATGGATGTAGCTAAGGATGTTGCAAATACGCTTGCAAAAGCTCCCACGGAAAACAATCCGAGAGTACTTTCCTTACTTCCTCAAAGCGATGTGGCAAAAGCAAATTTAAGGGCATCCGATATGGGGGTTATTATTGAAGAGCTTAACGGATGCCCTTAAATTTGCTTTTGCCACATC
>ENA-UOOM01003244-UOOM01003244.1-fermentation-metagenome-genome-assembly--contig:-NODE-3244-length-12103-cov-16.582669_pt1 | contig 12103 bp, 14 predicted proteins | sample MGYA00245781_ERZ724031 | MGnify/ENA primary metagenome ERZ724031 (study PRJEB28704, sample SAMN03018317) | fermentation metagenome | biome: anthropogenic terrestrial biome; feature: soil... | reverse complement strand
GTGGCGCGGATGGCCAGCGTTCGGCCGCCCTCATTGGCGCTGCAATCCACTGCCTTTTCCACCCCGTGGCCGCCGGTCAGGTCGAGGATATACTGCAATGTTTCCTCATTGGGGGAGAATACGTGGTCCGCCAGGCCCAGTTCCTTGGCCATCAGGCGGCGGTCCTCCTTGACCTCCACGCCGATGGTGAGGTTGGCGCCCATGGCCTTGGCCAGCTGCAGCGTGGCCAGGCCCACCGGGCCCAGCCCCACCACCAGCACCGCGTCGTTGCCGGAGACCAATATTTTCTCCAGCGCCTCGTACACCGTGCCAAAGCCGCAGGCAATCTGCGCGCCGTCCAGGTAACTCAATTCATCGGGCAGCAGCACCAGGTCCTTCTCGTCTGCCAGCACATAGGGGGCCATGCCGCCGTCGCGCTGCCAGCCATAGGCCGCGCGCTGTGAGCTGGAGCAGGAAATGGCGTAGCCCATCCGGCAGTCGTGGCACAGGCCGCAGCCGGAGATGTGGTACACCACCACGCGATCGCCCTTTTTGAAGCGCTTGAGGTGGGTGCCCTCCTCCACGATGATGCCGCAGGGCTCGTGCCCGGCGATGGTGCCGGGGATATATCCCTCCGCCCCCTTGCCCACATGCTCGCGGTAGATGGCGCGGATGTCGCTGCCGCAGATGGTTGAGGCCATGGTCTTAATCAGTACCTGTCCCACGCCGGGGGTGGGGATGTCAAACTCCCTGAGTTCCACCGTGCTGTTGCCGGGCAGAATGGCGCCCATCATTTTCCCTTGCATGCTGATGCCTCCTTTATTGATGCCGCCGGTTGATGTCCCGGCGGGCTATGGATTCAGTCAAATACAATCGTATGCTTGAGCCCTCGGGCCGACTTGGCGTTGTCAAAGGCGGTCAGCACATCGGCCAGGGGGTAGCGGTCGGTCACGATGCCGGCCAGGCTGATGAGGTTCTGCTCGACAAAGTTCAGCGTCTTGCGGAACTGGGCAATGCTGGAGCGTGTGGAGCCGGTCAGGTACAGCTCCTTATAGTGGATGAGGTTGGTGTTGATGGGCACGGGCTGCTTGCTCTCGGGCACGCCGCCGAAGAAATTGATGCGGCCGCCGTAGTTCATCATGTCCAGCATCGCGGACTGCACCTGCGGCACCGGGTTGGCGGTGATGGCCACGTCCAGGCCGCGCCCGCGCGTCTGCTCCATCACATAGCCCTTGAGGTCGTCTCCCCGATAGGTCAGCACGCCGGGCAGCAGGTCGCGGCAGATGGCCAGGCGCTCCTCGGACAGGTCGTTCATCATGACGGTGGCGCCGGCCAGCTTGAGCAGCATGGCGTGCATCAGTCCGATGGGGCCCGCCCCCACCACCATGGCGTAGTCACCGGGCTTTACAAAACACTTGCTGAAACCATTGTATACGCAGGAGAAGGGTTCCGCAACCGATGCCTGGTCAAAGGGCACATGTTCGGCCAGCACCATCAGGTTGCCGTGGGCGATGGCGGCGGCGGGGATGCGCACATACTCGGCGAACGCGCCGTCCATGTTGATGCCAAAGGCCTTGTAATCATCGCACAGGTGCTGGTTGCCCGCCACACAGCGGTCACAGATGCCGCAGCCGATGTTGGGCTGCAGGGCGATGTGCATGCCGGGCTGATAAAAGGGCACCTTGGCACCCACCCGCTCGATGACGCCAGCAAACTCGTGCCCCAGCGTCAGGGGATGCTCCTCGTCCACGCCGCGGTAGCCATTCTGCCACATGCGGATATCCGTGCCGCACACCGAGGCCGCTTTGGTGCGCAGCAGAATCTCGTCCTCGCCAATCTCTGGAATCGGTACCTCTACCAGCCGGATATCCCCCGGCCCATACAGCCTCAGCGCGCGCATATTCTCTTCCCCCTTCATAGTTCGATCACTTCACCCGTCAGGATGGAGTGGTTGCCGGCCTCCACGATGGCCACCGCCATCAGGCCGTCATAGCCCGTCACCGAGGGCTGCTTGTCCTCCAGAATGGCCTGCACGAAGGAGATGTCCTCCCGCAGGTAGGCATCCAGAAACAGGGTCATCCAGCTGTTGACAAAATGGGAGGCCGTGCGGCCGTCCTGGGTGGTCACCACCACCGAGTTGGCGCGGTCGCGCCCCACGTGCAGCAGGCCCTTGGTGCCAATCAGCTCCACATGGGAATCGTAGCCGTACTGGGTGTAGGCCGACCCGTCAATCTGAAACTGCGCGCCGCTTGCCAGCGTGCCGGTCATGACCACGTTGTCATAATAGTCCGGGTATTCGTCCCGCACCTCGGGGTTGCGGTAGTTGCCGCCGATGGCGTACAGCTTCTTCACGTCGCTGCCCGCGAACCAGCGCACCGCGTCAATGTCGTGGGAGTTGACTTCCGCCAGGATGCCGTTGGATTTCTTCAGGTCGTACATCCAGGGCCGGGGCTTGCTGGGCCCGCGGGTGTGGGATTTGATGAGCACCAGGTCACCGATGGCGCCTTCATCCAGCAGGCGCTTGGCCTCGGCAAAGCTTTCATCGTGCCGGCGCATAAAGCCGATTTGCAGCTTGACGTTGTTTTCCTCGCACACGTCAATCATGGCCTGGCACTCCTGCACGTTCATGGCCATGGGCTTTTCGCACAGGATGTGCTTGCCGTGCTGGGCGCAGGCCGTCACAATCTCGCAGTGCAGGTCGGTGGGCGAAACCACGATGACCGCGTCCACCCGCGGGTCCTCCAAAAAGGTGCGGTAATCCGTGCTCCATTTGGTGATGCCCAACTCCTCGGCCGCCGCGATGGCCGCGCTCTCCTGCACATCGGCCACAGCTTCCATCCTGGCGCCCGGCACCTTGTTGTGAAAATTGCGTGCGTGAATCATGCCCGCCCGGCCGCAGCCAATCAGACAAATGCCCAGTTCCCTGTTTTTCATCTCATTACCCCTCATGGCCCGCGGCGATACGACAAGGCGCTCCCGCCCGCTTGCGCCGCAACAGACCGCAGTTGTTCCTCGCTCGCCACGCCAAAGACATGCCTTGCGCTATGTACCCGCCTGTGCATGTCTGACATCAGGCTCTCGATGCCACATTATAGCACAGTGCATCGCGGGGGCGCAATCGTTTTCTATCGTTTGTTACCGTTTTCTTTCTTGTTTAGCCGGGTGGTGTCTCAAAACCAAAAATCCCCTCGCCGCCAGGCAAGGGGATTGCTTGTACGAATGTTGTCAGCCCTTGGGCAAGATGCCCTGGACGGCCATCTCCTGTTCAAAACTGTCGGCCGCCAGCTCCACGGTGGTCAGGCAGCGGGTTTCATCGGTTCGGTAGCGGGGCTTGAGGTCGGCGCACAGGTCGCTGCCCAGGTCGCGCTCGAAGGCCTGCACAAGCTGCGCGCATTTCGCGCCGAAGTTTTCCGCCGCGTGCGCCTTGTCCGTCACCAGCAGGGGACCCAGGGCCGCGATGCCGCCGCATAGCGCGCCGCAGGCCTTTTCACAGCCCATGCCGCCGCCAAAGCCGGCTGCCAAGTGCAGGCTGCCCTCGGGCAGGTTGAGCCCATAGGCGTCGTTGATGGCGCGCAGCATGGCCTCCGCGCAGTTGTAATCATTTTGGTAGTAGGCCTTCGCCCGCTCTCTGAGTTTCATACGTATCTCCTATCCAATCGCTTATCCTGCCGGCTGTTATGGCCGGGATGCCGCGCGCCGATTTGCGAACCAATCCCGGGCATACTGTACATCCTGCTCCATCTGGCGGCGCAGGTCGTCCTTGTTGTCAAACTTCATCTCCGGGCGCATGTAGTGCAGGTAGCGGATGACGATGGGCCGGTCGTAGAGGTCTTCATGGCAGTGGAGCAAAAACACCTCCACCGTGGGTTCCCCCTCGGGCAGCGTGGGGTGAAAGCCCTGGCTGAGCACCCCTTCCTCCACCCGCATGCCGTCATCGGGAAACAGCACCTCGGCCACATACACGCCGTTGGCCGGCCGGTCGCCGCCCTGCGGAAAGGGCAGATTGGCGGTGGGCACGCCCATGGTGCGCCCCTGGCGCTTGCCGCGCATCACAATGCCTTCCACCACCGCAATCGGCTCCATACGCCCTCCTGATTCGTTCCTGCGGATGAATATAGCCCGCGCCGCAGGGGATGTCAAGGAAACATGATAAATACAGCCCTCTCTTTGCATCCAGGCAGGCGCATGGCTACAATACGCCTATCCGCAAAAAGGGAGGGGTTATGCATGCAGACGCAGACCAAAGCGGCCTTTGTCAAAACGCTGCCGGTGATAGCCAGCTACCTGGTACTTGGCTTTGGCTTTGGTGTGCTGATGGTGTCGCGCGGCTATCCCTTCTTCTGGGCGCCGCTGACCAGCCTGATGGTGTACGCCGGCTCCATGCAGTATGTGCTGGTGGATTTGCTCACCGGCGGCGTGGGGCTGCTATCCACCGCGATGATGACACTGCTGATCAACGCGCGCCACCTATTCTACGGCATCTCCATGCTGGAAAAGTACCAGCACGCCGGGCGCAAAAAGCCGTACCTCATTTTCTCGCTGACGGATGAAACCTACAGCCTGCTGTGCGGGCAGGACCCGCCCGAGGTGGTTGACCGCTACAAGTATTACTTTGATGTGTCCTCCTTTGGGCACTTTTACTGGGTGCTGGGCAGCCTGATTGGCGCGCTGGCGGGCGTTGCGCTGCCGTGGGACTTCCGGGGGGTGGAATTCTCCATGACGGCACTGTTTGTGGTGGTGTTTACCGAGCAGTGGATGACCGCGCGCGACCGCCTGCCCGCGGTGATTGGGCTGGGCAGCTCGCTGGTGTGCCTGCTGCTGTTCGGCCCGCAGCAGTTCATCCTGCCTGCCATGGGCATGATTCTGCTGCTGCTCACGGCGCTGCGCGGCTACACGATGGCGGGGGAGGCCAAAACATGAGCCTGCACGGCGTGTTGACGGTGCTGGTGGTGGCGGCGGTGACGGCGCTGATTCGCTTCTCGCCCTTTCTGCTGTTCCCGCCCGGGCGGCCCATGCCGGCCTACATCGCCTACCTGGGGCGCGTGCTGCCCTATGCCTCCATCGGCATGCTGGTGGTGTACTGCCTGCGGGCGGTCAACCTCCAGCCCCTTGGCGCGGCCCTGCCAGATGTGATAGCCGTAGCGCTGACGGTCATCAGCTACCGCAAGCTGTGCAACTCGCTGCTGAGCATCATCCTGGGTACGGCCTGCTATATGCTGCTCATCCGCGTCATGGTATAATGCCGCTATCAACACACAGGAGGCCCAAGATGAACCCAGTCCGCGTCACCGTATGGAATGAATACATCCACGAGGTGGAGGTGCCCCGCATCGCCCAGATTTACCCCAAGGGCATTCACGGCTGTATCCGCGATTTTTTACAGGCGGCCGGGCACCCGGTGCAGACCGCCACGCTGGCCCAGCCCCAGCACGGCCTGACCGATGAGGTGCTGGACGCCACCGATGTGCTCATCTGGTGGGGCCACGCCGCCCACGACCGGGTGGCCGACGAGGTGGTGGAGCGCGTGTGGCGGCGGGTGGTGGCCGGGATGGGCCTCATCGTGCTGCACTCGGGCCACGCCAGCAAAATATTCCGCAAGGTATGCGGCACGCCCACCGGTTACCTGCGCTGGCGCGAGGCCGGTGAGCAGGAAATCCTCTGGGTCATCGAGCCCGGCCACCCCATCGCCCGGGGCATCGACAAAAACATCATCATCCCCAACGAGGAGATGTATGGCGAACGCTTCAACATCCCGGCACCGGACGAGCTGGTGTTCCTGGGCTGGTTTGAAGGCGGCGAGGTGTTCCGCTCGGGCTGCTGCTTCCACCGGGGGCGCGGGCGCATTTTCTACTTCCAGCCGGGGCACGAGACCTTCCCCATCTACCACCAGCCGGAAATCCAGCAGGTCATCAAAAACGCCGTCCAGTGGGCAGCGCCTCAGGGCGACATTCTGCCCGGCACCGAGGAGGGCAACTTCACCCCCAACGCGCCGCTGATGCCGCTGCGCGACCGCGGCTATGAAGCCGTGGACGAGTTGCACACCAAGAAGTAACGCGAACCGTCTACAAAAAACTTTCCCCTAACGGGGGAAGTTTTTTTCGCACGTCATATTGACATATAGCAATTCGTCTATTATATTCAATTCATCAAAGGAGGTGGCAGCCGCGATGAACATGGAGCAGTTCTCCGCCATTGCCCAGGCATTGGGCAATGTACACCGGGCGCGGATTGTGGAGTTCCTGTCCTGCGGGCCGCTGTGCGCCTGTGAGTTGCAGCCCTTCTTCGGGTTTACACAACCCACGCTGTCCAACCACATGCGGGTGCTGCGCCAGGCCGGGGTGGTGTTGGCCGAGCAGGTGGGCAAGATGCAAATCTACTCCCTCAACCTGCCCTTGTTGGATGCCTATACGGCCTTCGCCAATGGGCTTTTTCATGGGGATGCAACCTGCGTATGTCACAGCGTTCGCGAGCGGCTGGCCACCCGCACCAATGAGATGGTGAGGCAATGACATGAGACCTGCATGGGATTTCATACAAAACCAGCTGCTGGGCATGCGCTGGCTCAATGACCTGGTAGGGCAGGGGCTCTCCCTGCTGGGGTTGGATACGGCGGGCCGCCTGGGCGGCAGCGTGCAGTTTTTCATCTACGATGTCATCAAGATTGTGGTGCTGCTGTGCCTGCTGATTTTCGTCATTTCGTTTATACAAAGCTACTTTCCGCCCGAGCGCAGCCGCAAAATCATGGGCCGTTTCCGCGGCGTGTGGGCCAACATCATCGGCGCGCTGCTGGGCACGGTGACGCCGTTCTGCTCCTGCTCCTCCATCCCGCTGTTCATGGGGTTCACCAGCGCGGGCCTGCCGCTGGGGGTTACCTTTTCCTTCCTCATCTCCTCCCCGATGGTGGATTTGGGCAGCCTGGTCTTGCTGATGAGCATCTTCGGGCCGCAGGTAGCCCTGCTGTATGTGTTCTTTGGCCTGGTGATCGCGGTGATTGGCGGCACACTGATACAATCCCTGCATATGGAAGACGAGGTGGAGGATTTTGTGCGCAACGCGGTGATGGCCGATTTGTCTGCCCCGCAGCTAACCGTGGCCGACCGCCTGCGCTACGCCAAAGAACAGATGGTGAGCACCTTCAAGAAGGTGTTCCCTTACATCCTGATTGGTGTGGGCATCGGCGCCATCATCCACAACTGGATTCCCCAGCAGTGGATTGAGGATATTTTGGGTCAGCAGAACCCCCTGGGCGTGGTGCTGGCTACGTTGGTGGGCGTACCCATGTACGCGGACATCTTTGGCACCATCCCGGTCGCAGAGGCGCTGCTCCAAAAGGGCGCGCAGCTGGGTACGGTATTGGCGTTCATGATGGCGGTCACCACGCTTAGCCTGCCCAGCCTGGTGATGCTGCGCAAGGCCATCAAGCCCAAGCTGCTGTGGCTGTTCATCGGCGTGTGCACGGTGGGCATCATTCTGGTGGGCTACCTGTTCAACCTGATTCAACCCCTACTGACCTAATCACAGGAGGAAAGCATATGGCACTCTTTGGCTCAAAAAAGAAACCGGAAACACAAGCTCCTGCCCAAGTTACCCCGGGCAACACCCCAGTTCAGCCTGCTGTCAAAATACTGGGCTCCGGCTGCGCCAACTGCGACGCGCTGGAGAAGGCCGTGCGGGAGGCGATGGCCGAACTGGGCATCCAGGCGCCGGTGGAGCATGTCAAGGACTTCGCCCAGATTGCCGCCTACGGCGTGATGAGCACGCCCGCGCTGGTCGTGGGCAGCCAGGTGCTGTCCTATGGCAAAGTGCTCAAAAAAGAAGAAGCCGCCGCGCTGCTGCGCCGCGCCTTCCCGTCATGACAGCCATGTGCTGTGATTCGTACTTACAGGAAAGGAGATGACCATGACCCGTGTATTGTTCGTCTGCGTGCATAACGCCGCGCGCAGCCAGATGGCGGAAGCCTTTCTCAACCGACTGGGTGAAGGCCGCTTCACCGCCCAGAGCGCGGGGCTTGAGCCGGGTACGCTCAACCCTTATGTGGTGCGCGCCATGCAAGAAATCGGCTACGACCTGAGCGGCAATCAGACCAAGGGCGTGTTCGACTTCTACCGCGAGGCCCGCGAATTCGACCTGGTCATCAAGGTGTGCGACCAGTCGGCCGGCCAGCGGTGCCCCATCTTCCCCTCCGCCAAGGCCACTTTGCAGTGGAGCTTTGATGACCCCTCCGCCTTCACGGGCAGCGATGATGAGATCATGGCCCGGGTGCGGCGTGTGCGCGATGACATCAAAGCGCAGGTGGAGGCGCTCATCACCGTGATGGTGATGGAATAACCTGCCCTACTCCGCGTCCGTCGGGCCCTTGCCCGCCGGGCGCTCTTTGTTTTGGCCCAGCCCCAGGATGCCGTAGCGGTATAGCTTCATCACCTCGTCGACCACATACTCCAGGTCGGACTTCTTGTCAAAAAAGACATACTTGAGGCCCACGAAGTTGGCGATGCCCATCAGGGCGTAGGCCAGCACGGTGCTGTCCATATCGGTCAGCTCTTCCTGGGAATGATCCAGCTGGGTCTTGTAGCGGCGGGCGAATGTCTCGTAATAGTCGATGAACAGCTTGGGGTTGATGTGCAGCGACTCCCAGATGATGTTGTACATATGGGGCTGCTTTTTGACCAGCTTCAGGAAGGACAGCAGGCCGACGCGCTCGATCTCACCGCGGTCGGTCAGGTCCTTGGTGTTCTTGGCGATGTCCCGGCGGATGCGCTCGCCGTACTGGGTGAGCAGGTGCACATACAGCGAATATTTATCCGTGAAATATAGATAGATGGTCCCCGAGGCCACCTTGGCGCGCTGGGCAATATCCGTGATGCCGGTGTAGTGGTAGCCCTTGCGGCCAAACTCCACCTCGGCAGCCCGGATAATCCTGTTCATGGTGGTCAGCCCACGGGCGGTCTTGGGTGTGGTGGTAAGCCCGCGAGCCATCTTTGGGCTGGTGGTCATCAAGCATCCCCTCTCATTTTTGCTGAAATGACCTGGCTTGTATACCTTGAGGCTTCAAGTTCATTCAGCGTGTCCGTGCAAACTGATAAAACAATCGTGTCCCATAGCCCCACTCCATTTTGGGTTTTACAGCATAATACCTGCTTATAATACACCAAATACCCTCAGAAATGTATCCATGAAAAGCAACGATGGATATTTTATGTCATTGGCTATGTTGGTCACATGGGCCCCACTGAATAATATTAGCAGCCCAAGTATACCCAAAACCGGCGGCCAGCATGCAGATGACCGAGCCATCCTTTACCTTGCCCTGTTCAAGGGCCAGGTGCAGGGAGAGAATCTGGTCAATCTGTCCGATGTGGCCATAGTCTTCCAGGTAGATGGTCTGTTCCTCGCTCAGCCCCAGGTCCTTGAACATGCCCAGGTGACCCGAGCGCTTGATGTGCAAAATGGCCAGGTAATCCAGGTCGCTCAGCTGCAGCTTGGCCTTTTCCAGGGATTTTTCGATGCAGGTAACCCAGTTGGGGGCGCTGACTTCGTTGAGTCGCGCCTTCATTTTCTCCGGCTCAAACAGCCGCAGGGAGTGACGGGCTTCCTCCAGATTTTCGCAGGTAATGGGGTTGGCGGTGCCGCCGTACGCCACCCCCGCGGTGCGCGCCAGCGACCCGTCCGACAGGATGTGGCTGCCCAGCAACAGGTTGCGTCCCAGGTTTTTCTGCAGCAGAATCGCGCCGCCGCCTGCGCCCAGATCATACATCATGGACATGTTGCGGTCGGTGTAATCCACAAAGTCACCATTGCGGTAACCACCCACCACCAGCACCATGTTGATCTCGTCGTCTGCCAGCAGCATATCGCGGGCAATCTTCATGGCTGATACGCAGGTGCAGCAGCGGTTCTGCACATCAATGCCCCAGGCGTTGACCGCACCGATGCGATCCTGGATGTACAGCGCCGAGGTGGTCAGGGGATACTCCTTCCACTCCTCGCCGATGCACAGGATGACATCAATGTCTTTGGGGTCAACGCCTGTGTTCTTCAGGCAATCCAGCGCCGCCAGCGCGCCCATTTCCTGCGTGCCGTCGGCCACGGGGTCCTGGGGCACATACTTCTGGTTGATGCCCAGCTTGTCGCGCACAGCCTCTTCACTCCACACGCCATTGGTGGCCGCGGAAATGTCCGCCGCGGTCATCACACCTTTGGGCAGATAGATGCCCGTGCCTACGATACCCACATGATTGCCTTGCAGCATTGATTGGCTTTCTCTTATGGTCTTCCTCTCAGTATTACAGGCGCATGCCGCCGTCTACCTGCAGGGTCTGTCCGGTGATGTAGCTGGATTCCTCGCTGGCCAGGAACAGCGCCGCGCTGGCGATTTCATGCGGCTGGCCCAGGCGGCCCAGCATGGTCATGGCGGCGAACTTGTCCAGCAAGTCCTGCGGCACGGTCTTGAGGATGTCGGTCATGGTATAGCCGGGGGCGATGGCGTTGACGCGCACGTTGCCGCCCTTCATGGCAAACTCCTTGGCCCACGTCTTGGTCATGCCCATGATGCCGGCCTTGGTGGCGGCATAGTTGGCCTGGCCCACATTGCCAAACACGCCAACGACGCTGGAAATGCTGATGATGCTGCCGCCGCCCTGCTGCTGCATGTAGGGGCCCACCAGGCGGGTGAGGTTGAACACACCCTTCAGGTTGACGGCGATGACGGCGTCCCACTGGTCGTCGGTCATCTTACGGGTCATGGCGTCGCGGGTGATGCCCGCGTTATTGACCAGCACGTCGATGCGGCCATATTTATCCTTCGCGTGGTTGAACAGCGCCTCGCAGGCGGCGGTGTCCGTCACGTTAAGGGCGAAGTATTCAACATTTTCTGCCTGGTAGCTCAGCTCGGTCACGTCCGCCGCGATGACCTTGGCGCCTTCCTTGGCGAACAGCTGTGCCATCTCACCGCCCAAGCCCTTGGCGGCGCCAGTTACGATTGCTACTTTTCCTTCGAGTCTCATGTTTTTGGTCCATCCTTTGTTATTTATTTACCGGGGCAATCCTATTATACACGTTTTATGATGATAGCGGTACCCATGCCGCCGCCAATGCACAGGGAAGCCAGGCCAATATTTTTGTTCTGACGCTTCAGGCCGTACAGCAGCGTCACCAGAATGCGGTTGCCCGACGCGCCAACCGGGTGGCCCAGCGCAATCGCGCCACCAAACATGTTGGTCTTCGCCTTGATGGCGTCCTCCGTCATCCCGTGCTCCTCGCTCAGCTCCTTCACCACGCCCAGGGATTGCGCCGCGAACGCCTCGTTGAGCTCAATCAGCTCCATGTCATCCAGCTTCATCCCGGCCTTCTTCAGCGCCTTGCGGATGGCCGGCACCGGGCCCAGGCCCATCACCGACGGATCCACGCCGCCCTGACCCACAGCAACAATCTCTGCCATGGGCTTGAGGCCCATGTCCTTCACGGCCTTTTCGCTGGCCAGCACCACGAAGCTCGCGCCGTCGTTGATGCCCGACGCGCTGCCTGCCGTCACCGTGCCGTCCTTCTTGAAGGCGGGGCGCAGTTTGGCCAGCTTCTCCGGGTTGGTGCCGCGGTTGGGGAACTCGTCCCGCTTGAACTCAACCTCCTCGCGCTTTACCTTGATGGTAATCGGCACGATCTCCTCATCAAAGGCGCCCTCGTCCACCGCCTTGATGGCCTTCTGCTGGGATTCGTAGGAGAAGGTATCCTGCTGCTCGCGGGTGATGCCGTGCTTGGCCGCGATATTCTCTGCCGTGATGCCCATGTGGATATCGCCGAAGGCATCCGTCAGCGCGTCCTTGATCATGTGGTCTTCCACCTGATAGGCGCCCATCTTGATGCCGGTGCGGGTGCTCTTGGGCAGCAGATAGGGGGCAGCGGACATGTTCTCCACGCCGCCGGCAACGATGATATCTGCGTCACCGTTCTGGATGCTGTTGACGCCGTTGAGCACGGCCTTCATGCCCGAGCCGCACAGCATGTTCAGCGAATAGGCACACACCTCCACCGGGATGCCTGCCTTGATGGCAATCTGGCGGCCCACGCCCTGGCCCAGACCGGCCGACAGGATGTTGCCGCAAATCAGCTCATCCACCTGCTCGGGCTT
>ENA-UOOM01003243-UOOM01003243.1-fermentation-metagenome-genome-assembly--contig:-NODE-3243-length-12103-cov-21.445385_pt1 | contig 12103 bp, 14 predicted proteins | sample MGYA00245781_ERZ724031 | MGnify/ENA primary metagenome ERZ724031 (study PRJEB28704, sample SAMN03018317) | fermentation metagenome | biome: anthropogenic terrestrial biome; feature: soil... | reverse complement strand
TGCACTTTTTTATCGAGTTTTTCAAGAGATTTCACTCTGTCTTTTCCGGGATCAAAATTATCAGAAAGTAGGATGATCGATATGGATTCCTCATCGTCGTTCATCACCTTAAAAGCAACTGTTTGGTTTTCGATAACGTTATCTTTAGCAAGTTTAACTAAGAAATCTTTTCCCTGAACAACGTCAAAAACAATATCATCGTAACCTAAATTTGATGCTTTTATCTTTTTTATTTTTTGATCATTGGGTTGTTGTGATATGCCCTGATCGTTGGTTACGTATCTCTTGATAGTTTTATCGGATTCAGAGAGAAATTCCGTTAAAACTCCTTGAATAGAATAATTATTCAGATCAACAACTTTAACAACTATAGTATCTTTTTTAGAACTGCTTATTGGCTCACAAATCGATTTTTCACCTGAATAATCGGAAGTGTTTACGAGCAAATAATCGTCGAAGTATTCGTATTCTCCTTCACCCACTATTCGTGTAAACAATGCTCCAAAACCACTTACATTGAATATCACTTTTCCGTCTGAAAAAGAGAGGGAATCGGTTTTGTCTTTGTAATTACCATCAAAGTCTTGAGACAGAAGAGAAAATGAGATAGAGAAGAAAATAACAATAGCAAAATATTTTTTCATATTATCGTATCGAGCTATGAATTTGTTCAAAGTTACAAAAATAACATTTTTTATACATAGAAAGTGTTAAATTTTCGACTATTTTGCAAGTTTCAGTATCCTTAGCGCACCTCTTATGACAATGGCAAAAACGATAATACCGATTAACAAATCGGGGACAGCGGATTTGAGCAAATAAACCAAGATGCCACTCACAATAACTCCCAGATTGATAATAATATCGTTTGAAGTGAATATCATGCTCGCTTTCATGTGGGCTTCGTTACTTTTCGATCTTTGTAAGATATAAAAACAAATCCCGTTAGCAATAAATGCCAGAATAGAAATTCCAATCATATATTGAAAATTTGGAATAGCTTCACTAAAAATAAATCTACGCAGTACTTCTGTTAATCCTATCAAAGCAAGTATAATTTGAAAATATCCGGCAACACGGGCAACATTTTTTTTGGTTGTTATAACTTTTCCTACAGCAAAAAGACTGATAGCGTATACAAACGAATCGGCAAGCATATCGAGACTGTCAGCAACCAGCCCCATAGAATGCGAAATCAATCCGGTTGTCATTTCAATGACAAAAAAACCAAAGTTGATAAAAAGCACTGTCCCCAGAATTTTTTTCTGTTTCTTATTTTCCCGTTCTCCGGATATATCTTCTCCTATAATCTCCGATGAAACAAGCGACGAACCTAGTTGCAGCTCATTCAGCGATTTTTCAATTTCGGAAGTCTTATCTTTGTGAAAGATAGTTGCTTTTCTGTCCCGGATATTGATGTCTATTTTAATGATTTCAGGAATTTCTCCTAATTTCATCCGAATCAAGGCCTCTTCCGACGGACAATCCATTTCCTTTATGTGAAATATTGTTTTCTGCATATCCTTTTATCTACGTCACACAACGTTTGCAGGCCGGTTTTGTTTGTGATGAGCACGTTTATTTCGTATCTTTAGCCACAAATTTACGAAAATGAGCTATAAGCATATTATTTTTGATATCGATGGAACCATGCTGAATACTGAGACTGCAGATATGCTTGCAACACAGGAAACAATATTTCAGCTAACGGGTGAAAAAAAGAGTATCGATTATTTTCGTTTTACTTTTGGTATTCCTAATTCTGTTGTATTTCCACAATTAGGAATTGAAGATGTAGAGAAAGCGAGTCTGATGTGGGCCGAAAATTACAGTAAACATCATTCAACCCTAAAACTCTTTGATGGGATCCAAGATGTCTTAAATGTATTAAAAAGCAAAGGACACATTCTTGGAATAGTAACATCCAAAAGCAGACGTGAATTTAATGCTGACTTCGCAACTTTTGGTTTGGAACACCTTTTCGGTACTGTTATTTGCGTAGACGATAGTCCGCGCCCAAAACCCAATCCCGATCCTGTTTTAGAATATCTGAAACGTACAAAAGCCGAAAAGTCTGAAACAATTTATATTGGTGATACGGCTTACGATGCTCAAACTGCGCATTCTGCAGGAATTGATTTTGGATTGGCAGTTTGGGGAGCACACAATTGGGAGCAGATAAAGGCAGAATATTATTTGAAAAAGCCGGATGATATATTGAACTTGGTTTAATTGTTATTGCTCGAGTGACTATAGCAGTTCAGTCGGAATACACAAGCAAAATAAGCTTTTTGATTATTTTTGTTAAGTTCTTTTTTTTGAGGTCTTGTAGAATATATTGTTAAAAACAATTGTAGAATTGTTTCTGTCGGGGAGAAAACCCTTGTTTGGTGACTATACAATAGTTTGATATTTTTCGATCTTAAATCAGTGTAAGACTAACATCTTTTTTGTTTTTCGGTATAATTATTTTAGTTTTGCAGTTTGAAAAATATTTGATAGCTGAAAATTCCATATTTTATCCTCAATCTCTTGATACAAATGGAATGAAATAGTGATTTACGTTTAGAATGAAAAAGATATGTGCAATAACAATGGCGCGAAACGATGCTTTTTTTCTGAAGCATTGGATTGAGTATTATGGTTCTCAACTGGGCAAAGATAATTTATACATCTTCCTGGATGGAACTGATCAGCCTATTCCTGAAAATGCTGAAACAGCAACAGTTACGCACTGTGAACGGATTCCCGGACAAGTTGTCTCTGCCGAGAAAAGACGTTTAACACATTTATCTAATGCTGCAGCTGAGCTTTTAAAGAAATATGATTTAGTTATCGGTACGGATGCAGATGAGTTTTTAGTCGTTGATCCTGAGTGTAATGAGACATTACAATCTTATTTAAGTAAGCTTGATATAAAGACATCCGTTTCCGGTTTAGGTTTGGATGTAGGACAAAAAATGGAAGAGGAACAAGTTATTGATGAGAATTTACCGTTTCTTTCACAACGATGCTACGCAGTGCTTTCCCCACGATATACCAAGCCTGTTGTACTTGCCAAGCCTTTACAATGGGGTTCCGGATTTCACAGAATAAGAGGTCATAATTACAAGATTGACAAAAATCTATACCTTTTCCACTTTGGGGTTTTTGACATGAAGATGGTACAAGACAGGTTTTTAGATAAAGATCGAATGTCGGCAGGCTGGGAAAGACACATGAAGAAACGTGCCAAAACTATAACTTCCATTACTGAAAAAAAAGCATTGCATGGCGAATCTGTTCTCGGGTTGATTCGATTCTTTCAAACGATTTTCCGGCCTGTTTTTGCATGGAACAAACCCACTTTGTTTGGTTTTAACCCTGTCGTAAAAATACCGGAACGATTTCGTAAGAATCCGGTTGTTTAATATTGTAACTCGAAGTAAATGTCTGAACCTATTGATGTGGTAATAGCATGGGTTGATGGAAATGATCCGTTGCATAAAAAGAAAATACAACCCTATTTAAGTAAAACTGCAGAAGCATCTGATGATATTGCAGGGCCCACACGATACCGCTCCGAAGGAGAGATATTTTATTGTGTAGCTTCTGTTTTGCGTTTTGCACCTTTTGTCCACAAAATTTTTATTGTAACAGATGAACAAGACCCTCATTTGGATAACTTCATTCAAGCAAATTTTCCCGGAAATAAAATTCCTATTGAGATCATAGATCATAAAGTTATTTTTAGGGGTTACGAACAGTACTTACCTGTCTTCAACAGCAGGGCAGTAGAAACATGTATTTACAGAATTCCTGAACTTAGTGAGAACTATGTTTACTTTAACGACGATTTTTTTCTGATAAATCCAATTCAGAAAACTGACTGGTTTGTGGATGACAAAACGATTGCTTACGGTAATTGGCGAAATCTTATTTTAGATAGATTGTTGTGGCTGATCAAACCTTTGAAAAATGGACATAAGCCTGTTGGTTTTAAAGATGGAATGATAAGTGCTGCCCGAAAATTTGGTAAAAGATGGAAATATTTTCATCTTGATCATACACCACATGCTTTGAAAAAAAGTGTAATAGCCGATTATTTTTCAAAAAACCCACATCTCTTCCTCTCCAATATATCATACAAGTTTCGAAGTGGAAAACAATTTAACACGCATGAGCTTTATTATTTATCGATGTTGAAATCCAATAAAGCTATTGTTAAACCGGCTTCAGAACATCTGTTGTATATTAAACCCGTAAAAAGAGGTGATAATTATTTGAACCGAAAACTTAATATGTTCAAAATAAGCAATAATTTAAAGTTTTGTTGTATCGGTTCTCTTGATTTGGCAACTGAAAAAGATCGAAATACCTTATTAGACTGGCTGAGAAACACCCTTAATATTAAATTCTGAAAATGGCATATAAAGCATCCGTTATAGTTTCTGTGTACGACAATACAGAATTTCTAACAATCGTTTTGGATTCTTTGAAATTACAAACCGAAAAAGATTTTGAAATAATTATTTCAGAAGACGGCAGAAGTGAGAAAATGCGGTTATTCATCGAAAATTATTCGTTTGAAAATGACATGCAGCATCTTACCCAAGACGATATAGGATGGCGGAAAAACAGAGCACTTAATAATGCTATTCGACATGCGAAATCAGACTGGCTTATTTTTATCGATGGAGACTGTGTGTTGCACAATCGTTTTGTAGAGATGCATGTTCGTTACGCAAGAGAGAACGATATATTAGCAGGTAAACGGGTGAAATTAGATACTGATACATCTTTGTTTTTAGAATCAAATTCACCACAGTCCATTTCTGATATGCAGAAAATGCTTTCAAAAAGACTTTTATTCCGGAAAGGAAATATAAAATTTATAGAAGAAAGTGTGTTTATATCTCCTGACGGATTTCTGAGATTTATTCCTAAAATTAGGAAAGCCAGGCGATTGGTTGGATGTAATATGTCATTCTCGAAAAAAGCAATTTATGCTATAAATGGCTTTGATGAGGATTATGTTTTACCTGCCGTAGGTGAAGATACAGATTTGGTCTGGCGGTTTCTCGCTGCCGGATTTCAACTTAGGTCGGTTAGAAATCTTGCTGTACTATATCATTTATATCACAAAGAAAATTGGGTGGACAGAACGATAAATATGAACAAAATGATGGATAATCAGCAAAAAAACAGGTATATATGTAAAAATGGATTAATAATCCAAAATCATGACAGTACAATTTAATGAAAAAAAGGTTTCAATTCTATCAACTGAAACCATTTTTAATTTTTTCTCGTTTGTTGCTAATTCGTCTTATACTTAAATTTAATACCCGCCAGTTCTTCATTGGCCTGGGTTATCTTACTCTTTAAATTTTCTTTGTATATTGCCAGTTTTTGTTGAAGCGATTCATCGCTGGTGGCGATCATTTGCAGAGCAAGAATAGCCGCGTTTAACGATCCGTTTATTCCTACTGTCGCCACTGGTATTCCGGGAGGCATTTGCACGATAGCAAGCAATGAATCCATACCATCCAACGATGCATTTATGGGAACGCCTATAACGGGAAGTGTGGTCATTGACGCAATTACACCTGGTAAATGTGCTGCCATTCCTGCCGCGGCAATAATTACTTTTATTCCGCGGCTTTGAGCGTTTTTGGTGAATTTTTCTACCGCTTCGGGTGTACGATGCGCTGAGAGCGCATTGATCTCGAACGGAACCTCCATTTCGTCTAAAAATTTGGCAGCTTTTTCCATCACTGGTAAATCGGATGTACTGCCCATAATTATACTTACAACCGGGGTCATATATTGTAAAAATAGAAATAGAGACGGTGTACGCACCGTCTCTATAATTTTGTTTTACTGTCCAATCAACGCTTTGTATGCTTCACTGGTGAGAAGCTCATCGAGTTCATCTTCACTTTCGATGCTCACTTTTACTATCCATCCTTCTCCGTAAGGATCTTTGTTTACTAATTCGGGTTCGTCATCCAGTTTTGGGTTTACTTCAAGAACCTCTCCGGTTATAGGCATCAAAAGGTCTGAAACGGTTTTTACAGCTTCTATACTACCGAAAACAGCTCCTTTATCAACTTCCTCACCTTCTGTTGTAATATCAACAAAAACAATTTCTCCGAGTTCACTTTGTGCAAAATCAGAAATTCCGATGTAAGCTTCGTTTCCGTCAACTTTCACCCATTCATGGTCGCTTGAATACTTTAAATTTTCAGGGAAATTCATAGAAATTAATTTTTAATTTAAGTGGTTTTAATTGTGTGGTAAAAATACTATATATTTTCTTTACTGCAAAATCTTTTACGTTCCAATCCATACAAACAGAAATGATATAATGAAACCGAGAAAGAAGCCTGCTACTACCTGCCCGAAAGTATGTCTTCGCAATATTAACCTTGATACGCCAACCAAGCCGGCTGCAACAAAAATTGCCATAAACAGGTAAAACGGATTTGCTTTCTCTATGAAATAGCTAACAGACATTACACCTCCCAGTAAGCCGCCAACACCAAACATATGAGCGCTTATTTTCCACCAGATAGTGATAAATATGGCGATGAGAATTACTGCAATAGAAGAGGCAGCAAGCATGAGAAACCAGTTTGGCATCCCAATCCGATAGTAGTAGAATATCATGATCAGATAAGAAACCAGAACGATGGAATAGGGAATAAAACGCTCTTTTCTGATCTTGAGTGACAGGTCAGAAATCAATTTTAACTTATAAACCACGTAAATGAGGATACCGGGAATTGCGAACGAAAAAAGAATCACCGGCACCATTATTGTCCAAAACTGATTGGCAAAAATTAATTTGAAATGTGTATAGACAAATAGCAGTAAAATACTGTAAATGGGCATTAACAGGGGCTGAAATACGGACGATATGATGCGGGCAAATTGATTCATTGCTGGATTTGCTTTGAAATGGCAAAGTTAAATTTTTTTTCTTAAACGCGCGACAGGAATGTTCAACTGTTCTCGATATTTTGCTACAGTACGACGGGCGATAATGTAACCTTTATCGTTTAACAACAATGTAAGTTGTTCGTCGGTAAGTGGTTTGGAGGGATTTTCGTTCTCAATGCACTCTTTTAGAAGAAACTTCACTTCCCGTGATGAAATATCTTCTCCTGCTTCGGTCTGCATTGCCTCAGAGAAAAAGAATTTCAGCGGGTAAACGCCACCATTGGTTTGTACGTATTTGCTACTGCTTACACGGGAGATGGTTGATATATCGAATCCGGTTTTTTCGGCGATATCTTTTAGAATCATGGGCTTTAGCATTGTTTCATCTTCTGTGATGAAAAAATCATATTGAAAATTAACAATGGCTTCCATCGTTCGCTGGAGTGTGTTTTGTCTTTGCCTCACGGCATCGATGAACCATTTTGCCGAATCTACTTTTTGTTTCATAAACAAAACGGCTTGTTTGGCATCACTGCTCATACTCTCTTTGTTTTGAGCGTACCCTTGCAGCATTTCAGAAAAGTCGTGATTGATTTTCAACTCAGGTATATTTCTGTTGTTCAGATACATGCTTATTTCCCCATTATACGATTCCACAATGAAATCGGGTGTGATGTTGCTCATGGCTACTTCTATCGAATCACCCAACGTGTTTCCGGGTTTGGGGTTAAGAGAGACAATTTCGTCAATGATATCGCGTAATTCGTCTTGCGAAATATTCAATTGTCGCATGATTTTATCGTAATGTTTTCGCGAAAACTCTTCGAAATAATCAGAAATAATCTCTAAAGCAAGCTTGTTTTCTTTTGTAGGTTCATTCCGTTGCAGCTGAAGCTTAAGGCACTCCTGCAGATCACTTGCGCCAACACCTGCAGGATCAAGATCCTGAATGATCTCTAAAATGGATTTCAGTTTCGCTTCATCAATATCGAGGTTTTGTTGAAACAACAAATCATCTGATACAGCTTGCAAGTTTCGTTGTAAATAACCGTTCTCATCGAGATTACCAATAATGTACTCGGCGATTTTCTGATCACGCGCATTCAGCTGGCGTAAGCCAATTTGTTCAAGCAAAAACTCATTGAGGCTTTTATCATTTGAATACGTGGCCTCAATGAAATCCGGTTCGTTTCTTCTATAAGATTTATTTAGTTGATAATCAGGAATATCATCTTCTGAAAAATAATCACCTAGTACAATATCCTCTTCCGATATATTGTCTCCACTATCTAAAAAATCATCAGGATTCTCGGAGTTAAGTTCTTCATTTCCTTCCTCAAGAGCAGGATTATCTTCTAACTCCTGTTTAATTTTATCTTCCAATTCAACCGAATTCAATTCAACCAGTTTTATCACCTGCATTTGAAGAGGTGATAACTTTTGAGTTTGTTTGAGTTCTTGTTGTTGTTTGAGTGCCATAAATGACTACGAATCCTGTTTTAAGAAAGCAAAGATAGCTAAATTACCCTTTTGTTATTTAACTTGGTTGCTTTTTTAATGAGTATTGATGGAACATTACGGGTTTTTTTGTATTTTAGGCGATAAATACTGGTTAAGTGAAAAAATGAAAAATAAAGCGCAACTTCTTCCTTTTCTTTTTGTAGTTATGGTTTATCTTGTTGCTATGTTTTTTGGATTTGATACTGTGAAACTCTTTTTTAAACCGTTAATTGTAGGAAGCCTGCTTTTGTATTTCGTGATCGAGACAAAAAATAAATTTGTGAGATTCAGGTTATGGATGATTCTTGCAATGGTTTATTGCATGGCAGGAGATACTTTTTTAATGTTTGACAGTAGAGATGAACTTTTCTTTATATTGGGTTTAGTTTCCTTTTTAGTAGGACATGTTTTTTACATTTTGGTTTTCAAAAGAATTGCAAATGACAAGTTTATCTCATTTCATATCCTCAAAACGATACTTGTAATTGCTTACGTTACAGTATTACTCTACCTGTTAATTCCTCGCGCGAATACGCTTTGGCTGCCTGTTGTGCTTTATTCGTTAGTGATTGGGACGATGCTTGTTTTTGCATTTCACCTCACAAAAATCGGGAGAATCGGTTGGCTGATTACTGCAGGTGCTTTTTTATTTGTGATTTCCGATTCGGTTATTGCACTGAATAAGTTTTATGTATCCATACCATTAGATAGTTGGATTGTGATGATTAGTTATATTGTTGCGCAATTCCTTATTGTACACGGTGTGGCGAAGTATATTCTGCAACGATAAAAATTTTGTAGAAAGCTACACTTAACAGTCGTCATCGTCATATCCTGCTTTGCATGTGAGCGGTGCAAGTGCATAAGCATCGTATTCGTCGTACGCCGGTCCCGGCTTGCCGTTGTAAACTACAATTCGATCGAGGCGCACTTCAGCTCCGTTATCGAAAACCATAAATTGTCCCGATTGCTTTCTGTCAACTATTCCGGTTGCTTTTCCCTCAACTTCTTCCAGTTGTGGATATTGTTCTATGTCGAAATAAAAAACTTTTACCGAATCTTTTTCTATTTCTTTCTTAAATAAATCAAAAAAATCGGGATCGATGGGTATATATGCTGATTGTTTCATATTTTATTCTCCTTTCAAATGTAGAACAATCACTGATAGGCTTGAGTTCATTTTGGAAGTTGACTGATATTGAGTGAAGTTTAAAAAACGAAGAATAAATTGTTTGTTCTCAATTCATTTTTATATCTTTGGTTTCATTAATTCTAAAATAAAATCAATAATTATGAGAAGATTCTTAATCGTTTTTGGATTGTTACTTATAGCCGGAACATTTTTCAATGTAAATGCTCAAAGCCTCAAAACCGTAGTTGGAGAGTGGAAATACAGTGTTCCACAGGCGCCTTACGGATACGAAAAAGGAGTTATTTCTCTTACTGAGAAAGACAAAGCATTGTCGGGTGATCTTATTTTCGACTCCGGATATAAAGTAAAATTATCCAGTGTTTCGTTGAAAGCCGATACATTGAGACTAGGCGTGTATGTGGAATCGGAATACGTTACGGTAGTTTCAAAGGTAAAAGGGAATAAAATGGATGGTACGGTGGATTCATCGCAAGGAAAAATGACGCTGAAAGCCGATAAGATCGCACCGGACGAAAAGAAGAAATAGATTTTTTATCTCCATTTTTTTACTACCACTACTCACTGCTTACAAAAAAAGAGATTGGCTTGAACTTTTGAGGTTCAAGCCAATCCTAAATTGAAGAAGTTCAGAAAAACTGATAAAATTTAAATTGTAAAAAGTAAATAAAATTGTCTCGTGTAATAAAATTAATTGTTTAAAATAAAATTGAGACAAAAGACAAACTTCATTCAATTCATATATATAACATCAAGGTTTGAATTTTGGTTCACAAAAATGTAATATTTTTCTGAAAATATTTTTTTCATTTGTGAGTTCTAATCAGGTGAGTAATATTTTCTATCACATCATCTTTGTTATCCGAAAGATTTATCCAGTTGATTTCCTTGTCTTTATTAAACCAAGTCATCTGTTTTCGGGCGTAGTTTCGGGAGTGTTGTTTTATTTTGTCGATAGCAAAACCAAGCGTCCAATTTCCATCGAAGTACTCAAAAAGTTCTTTATACCCTACGGTATTCAGGGAATTCAGATGACGCTTGGGATAAAGTTTTTTAGCTTCTTCTAACAATCCGGCGGCAACCATTTGATCAACGCGTTTGTTAATGCGATTGTAAAGTTCCTCTCTTTCGCGTTTAAATCCGATTTTTGCGATATTAAAACTCCTTTTCTTAGTGGAGTTTGTCCGAAGCGAAGAATAAGGCTTACCGGCCATAAGACAAATTTCCAGTGCATGAATCACCCGTTTAGGGTTTTTAAGGTCAACTTCGTTGTAGAAATCCGGATCAAGAATTTTCAATCGGGCACGAATAGCTTCCAGACCTTCTGTTTTGTAAAGTTCATGAACTTCTTTTCGCAACTTTTCATCTATGGTAGGAATTTCATCAATTCCCTTGCAAACAGCATCAATATACATCATCGATCCACCTGTCATTACCACATGCGGATGCGTTTGCAGCAGATTTTCGATAAGCGGAACGGCATCGTCTTCAAACTGGCTGGCGCTGTAATAATCTTCCGGTTCGAGCATTCCTATAAAGTAGTGGGGAACCCTCTTTAACTGCTCATCGGTTGGCGCTGCCGTACCAATGATCATTTGCTTGTAAATTTGTCGGGAATCTGCCGATAAAATCGGACTTTTAAGCCTTTCGGCTATCTGAAGGCTCCATTCTGTTTTGCCCACGCCGGTGGGTCCAAGCAAAACGAGCAATGTGTTCATTATAAGTTTGTGTAAACGATTTAATATAAGTCACTTTCTTCAGCAGATATTTCGATATCGTCCAATCCTTCAAAGCCTTCTTTATCGAGCTCTTCTAAGTCATAACTTTCATCTCCGAAGAATGATTCATCCACATCCAGTGAAGTAGTTGAACTTGCCATTTCATCAAAATCAAGCGATTGTTTTGGTGCTTCGCCTATTGAAAGGGTGCACAGTGGTTTTTTTAGATTTTTACCGGTTATAATTTCCGATAACTCTATAAACAAAGCCCTCTCCGTGAGGTAGTCAAAAACGAAAAGAAGCTTTTGCTTTTCATCTTCCAGATAGTCATTTAGCACACATTCTTCCATTGTATAGGGATCTTCATCCGAGTAGGTATCCATTTCTACGAGAGTGATCTCCTGTTTTTTGCGCCAATTATCGTCGCAAATAAAGAACGAAGCCATCTCGTTTTCATCGAAGCCGGTGCAGCTGACAATCGCTTTGAATAAATCCAAAAATGTATCGTCGGCATCTATTTTTATTTCTCTCTTGAAGTTTTCTACTTCATCGGATATTATTACGAATCTGAAAATCATAAAAAAGCGTTTTAATACTCGTTTATTTGGTTTCAAAGTTAGTAAAAACTTTTTTAAACAAAAGATGATTTTTGTACAAAAACGTGTGTTGAAAACAAATTGCGTAATTTTATATCAAAGCTGTTGTATTATTTGAAAATTTGTAGTACTTTTGCATCACTTTTCTGAGAACGATTGTTAAATTCTTCAGTAGCTCAGTCGGTTAGAGCATCTGACTGTTAATCAGAGGGTCG
>ENA-UOOM01003242-UOOM01003242.1-fermentation-metagenome-genome-assembly--contig:-NODE-3242-length-12104-cov-18.829280_pt1 | contig 12104 bp, 11 predicted proteins | sample MGYA00245781_ERZ724031 | MGnify/ENA primary metagenome ERZ724031 (study PRJEB28704, sample SAMN03018317) | fermentation metagenome | biome: anthropogenic terrestrial biome; feature: soil... | reverse complement strand
ATAATTTTTTGAATTTTTATTTGTTAAGAATGTTCCTAAATACTATCTTTCTAATTGAGTTGCAAAATTACTAAATGTTTTTATTTTAACGAAATTATTCGTCGTAAAAACTGTGAAATTTTAGCACAGTTGGTTTGCCATGAATTAGTTTGAATGAAAAAACGAAAAGGGAAAATGTTATTCAGAAACAAACCTTTTGTGAATAATTGTTCAGAAACAGGTAAGCACGATCTCTCTTTTTCTTGCAACAACGGTAACAATATTGGAGAAGATTATTTCTCTTAAGCCTTATTCATGTGGCTTCACTGCTCAGTATTTTCCCCTATCCATTTCAATACCAGATCAGCAATTTGCAAATTGTTTTTGTCCTGCATTAACATATGGCTGTTGCCTTTGATCCCTTCTTCCGATAAACGCAGGACTTTTGCGTTGCCTCCCGCCTTGTTTAAATTCTCGGAGAATGATTCGCAATCCTCACACGCATTCAGCCAGAATGCCTCATCTCTGATAGGTGTTTCCAAATAATCACCAAAAACGATCAGAATGGGAATGCCGGCTAAAATTTTTACTTGTTCGGCGTTTAATCTCATCGAACACCAGCCCGGTTCCAGTGAAACTATAGCGGCGATGCCTTTAGGGTTGATAAGGGCAGCCTGCATAGGAAAAACACCCGATTGCGAATGACTGATAAGCACTGCTTTCCCCAATTCGCACGCCAATTCGGCCAAAGACTTGTAGTTGAGACTGTAATCGGGCAACGTACCGCTCAGGTCGGGCACGCCCTGTTTGGAGAGCTCGCCCATATAATCTGTCGGAAACAACGTATTGCTGTACGGTTCGTTTTCTTCCAGACCCACCCGAAAGTTAGGCCAGACCCACTCATCTGAAAATCTTCGGACAGGCAACAGGCTGTCGGCAGCTACCTTTTTTGTCCGAATATTATTCAGAATAGCCTGATTGAAGCCTGAACGTCCTCTCGCCACCTGATCGACTACGAAAGTCGGATGTTTTTTACGAACAAAATATTCATCCCAACCCATTCTGCCGTCGGGAGTGGTTTCCCACGATTTGCCCGTCAGCGCCATGCCGTGGATCATCACTATGGGAAGTTTTGGCTTTCTGACGTTTGGGATCATGTATCGTACATACATCTGATTGACGGTAATGTTGTTGCCGGGACCGAAACTTCCCAATTCATCAAAGCTTTGCGACACTGTTTCTCCACCAACATAAAAACTCCCTTGTGCTTTCAGTGTTAATGGACGTTGAAAAGATGATTTAACATCTTTCCATTCCTGGGCAATTATTCCATCGGTTATTCCTGAGAAAAGAATTGAAATTAAAAACAGAATTTTCACAAAATGTTTAAAAGTCGAAAATTTTATCATCGTAGTTACATTTAGAGAATTGTTTGTTAGCGGCATTTTTGATCTTTCTGATTCGTGCATTTATAGAAGCAATATTTTCTTTTTCCACTGCCGATAGTGTCAGATTAAAATCCTGCAACAATTCGGGTCTTTGCTGTAATAAGTTATATAGTCCCTGAATGGAGTTTACTCTTACAATTTTACTTTCTTTCCTGTCCGTTGCCCACCCGGTAAGTGTCGTCCAGGTTTTCCCGAATTCTGTTTCTGTCAGTTTAACCCTGGAAACGATCAGCGCCAAGTGCCATTTCAGTTCAATATCGGTTGCTGTCCGACAAAAAGCTAAAACGTCTTTCTTATGTTTTTGCAGATAATCGGAATGGTGAACGGTTATCTTTTCAACCGCATCAGCCGTTCTCATTACCACCTTTCTGTCGGGGTTGGTCATTCCGGAAAACAATTCGTCGAAATCTTCCTGTGAATTAACAGAAGAAACTACTTCGTTTGCTTTCCCGATAGAACGCAGGTCGCCACCCTTTAATATGTCCTGATATTTAGTCATTCTACGGGTTTTTCGGCAAATGCAATTACATGTCCGTCAGGATCGGCAAAGTAGCAAGCTTTATCTCCCCAGTTTCTGTCAGAAATTGGACTGATAAGTCTTGCGCCGCTTTTAATTGCATTTTCAAATTCAAGCTCTATATCGTCAATACATAAGTAAAGCTCACACCTTGGAATTCCGGTTCCGGTTGAAGGGTCAGGCATTGAATCGCTTAGAATTTTTGCTATACCCTTGTTTGGCATAAGTCCAACTATGTACTTATCGGATATTTTAAATTCAGTCATACCTTCAACATCTAAATCAGGTGGTTTACGAAAAATCTTCTCATAGAAATCCCTGCTTACTTTCTGATCTTCAACGTATAGTATTATTTCGAAGTTGTTAATAGCTATAGACATTGTTATCCTGATGGTTAATGTTTTGAAAATGGAGTTTATAAAGTTGTTAAACGGAAAGTTGACAGAAGGATGTAATTTTCCTGTTTGTCAGGTACGTGTTAACGATCAAAGCAACGTGTCGTTCCAATCTTTAATGATAAACGATTTCACCAGACCCTCAAGTATAAAAGGGTCTTCGGTTACATATTGCTCTGCCGCCTCACGGGTTTTGAAAATGGCCATGTTGCCTCTGTCGGCAAAGGGTCCGATACCGATTACCTCACCTTTAGCAATATATTTCTCTACTATGGCCTTGTGTCTTGGATACACACTCATGATGGTTTCCATTGTCACGTCCGATGGTTCTCCTATAACTACTGCTTTCATTTATTTGTTGTTTTTAGATATAATTTTCATTGCATCTGCCTTGTAGAAGTATGATTAATACTTTGCAAATATAAGGCTTATGTATGTTATTATGCAAAAGGATCAACTAAAAAAGCACACCCTGAAACGCACGATGTAATGCCTTTCCTATCAGGTCGCGCTGGCAGGCTCGTGTGGAAAAAAATGGAATTTGTAACTGAAGATCATGTTGCAAAACTTTTTTGAAATGTTGCTTACGCGATATCATGTTGCCTGATTTTGTTTACTTTTGCTTTTGTTTATCAGATTCTTCGGGGAAATGAATCACAGTTTAAACCCGGATAAGGCAAATATGTCTGATACGTGACGAAGTCTGCTTAAATAGTTTCAAAAAAATGTTCATCGATTATTCTATCATTGATGTAGCCGTAAGCATAGTCTTATTCTTGATTATGTTTGGAATTGGTTTATCGCAAACGACTTCAAATTATAAAAAATTGTTTACAGCTCCAAAATCACTTCTGCTGGGTTTGTTTGCTCAAATGATCATGCTCCCTGTAATTGCTTTTTTAATTGTTGTTTTTGTCAATATACCTCCTGAGTTTAAGATAGGATTTATCATTTTGTCTGCATGTCCCGGCGGAACTACATCGGGGCTCGTCAACTATATTTTTAAAGGAGATGTAGCTCTTTCCATTTCGTTGACTTCGATAAACGGATTACTGACGCTTCTGACCATTCCATTCATTGTGAATCTGGGATTATTATTTTTTCTAAAGGAAACTGCCAAAATCTATTTACCTTATGCTGATACCATAATTCAGATATTTGTTGTAACTATTATTCCTGCAATGCTGGGATTGATTTTGAGAATGAGAAATGAAAAATTGGCATTGAAACTTCAAAGACCTGCAAAAATTATTCTCACCGTTTTATTGGCTGCCGTGTTTGCTGTGGTTTTATTTGCAAAAGAAGATCAGGGAGGTACCGGCATTACATGGCAACAAGTTCAGACCATATTGCCTTATGCTATTTTGTTAAACATTGTTGCATTCTTTGCTTCCTATTGGTTAGCATTATCCGCAAAATTGAAAGAAAAAACTTCTTTTACTATTGGCATCGAAGTAACCATGCAAAATACATCGCTGGCATTTCTTATAGCGGGAGCCTTGTTGGATAATCAGGATATGATGAAACCGGCTCTGGTCTATTCTCTGTTTTCATTTTGGACAACCATAATCTTTGCCCTTATTATAAAGAAAAAAATGGGATTGAAATTGTTTTCGGATTTCAGATAATGGAATAATTTAATCGTATTTGAATTTCATTGTTGCCTTGTATCCATCCACATTGATCTCTATTTTTCTAAATGAACGTGAGTCCGGTATAAAACCGGATTTATATCGGACTCACGTTAAGCTGAGTAAAAGTTATTCAGTAATTGGTGATTAACCTAACAACTAGTCGAGTGGTTTAATGAAATTCATCAACTTTCTGTCGTGGTTATTTACAATTTTACTTTCATTGTCAAAATACATGGTAGCACCGTTTTCAGCTGTATAAGGCTCCCACTCCGGCAGAATACCCTCAACGTTGGGATTACCTGTTTTCGCAAAATTTAGCCATGCAGAGCTCATTTTGTCAGCTAATTTCCAGGCTTCTTCGGAATTTCCGGTCCAATCCGGTCTCAAATCAACATTGTTGAACGCCAACGGAATGTCAAGCCCATGAAATGAACCTCTCGATGCACTGTCAACCTGACTTTTCCACGCTAAAAGATAGGCGTATAATGGCGCGTTTCCTTGCTCAGCCCATGCATCGGCCGTTCTTATCGTAAAGGGTCTGAAAACATTATCAATAGAGAGAAGATCCTGAGGTGTATAATCGGGATAAGCCTCTGCGAACAGCTCAACATACTGATTTGTTCTGTCACCATATTCTTTGGCCAGCCGTTCTTTTGCCTGTTCCAGGGTCAGGTCTTTTTCGCCGTAAACAGTTCTTATCAGTTCATTGAGAGTCGTGCCGATCATCAGGGGTATATCTTTCGAAATATCGGCAAAGCCCGGGCTGAACGGTTGCTGGAGCAATACAACGCCATCGGCTGAAGGTGAGAACCCAAACATGGTTGGCGATCCGGGTCTTCTTGGACCGGAGATTTTAGCTATCGCATCGTTTCCTGCCTTTACGAGATCCGGATAGGGGATAGTATTCAGTTTTTCTACTTCGTCTGCCGTGAGTCCCAGACCCTCAAGTACGGCCGCGGCAAGAGTTTGCGATTTTTCTTTAGTCATGACGTTAAGTAACGTTCCACTTTGAATAATTGCCTTGTGAAACAATCCTTTTGCCGCCGGCATACACATAAGTGTGCCTACTTTTCCACCACCACCCGATTCGCCAAAAATGGTTATATCGGAAGGGTTACCTCCAAAATTTTCAATATTACTTTTAATCCACTCCAGGGCTTTCACAATGTCAAGCATACCAACATTTGCCGATTGCGCATAGTTGGGACCATATGCCGATAAATCAAGAAAACCGAGAATATTCAACCGGTGATTTACGGAAACGATCACCACATCTCCTTTTTTCGCCAAAGCTTTCCCGTATGTCATCGGGTCGTTGCTGCTTCCCACATGAAATCCTCCTCCGTGCAACCAAAGCATCACCGGACGTTTTTTACCATCCGATATTCCTTGTGTCCATACATTCACACTAAAAAGTTTGCTTTCATCCATGGTCGAATCTGAGATCCAGGCCACTACCTGTTTAGCAACAGGTCCAAATTCGTTGCATTCGAGAACTTCGTTCCATGTATCAGGATCCTGCGGAGGCATAAATCTTTCGGCCTTGGCATATGGAATACCTTTGAAAGTAAATACACCATCGTCAATACTGCCTGAAACAGTACCATGGGTTGTCTTCACAACCGGTTCCTGATTTTGATCAGCTTTTGAATTACATCCTGCAAAATATAATCCGGTCACAATTAAAGAAAAGTAAACTAAGTTTGTTAATAGTCTCATAGTATGAAAATTTATTTGTGTTCAATTTCAGTTTTTCGATGTCTTATGTTGTGTATCAATGCTTGAGAAGAGTGCAATTACACGTATTACGCTTAGAACAGATCCAACAATGATTTCCCGAAAAGGGTCGCGATACTTTATCGGCTGATTAAAAAACTCACTTATCTACTGCGGTTGTTTATCCCAGGCTTTTACTTAGATAGAAAGCACACAAAAAGCCGCACACCGAGATAATTCCTGTGGCTGTCCTCGTTTTTTGAAAAGCTTCAGGGATCATCGTATCTACAATCATTGTGAGTACTGCACCTGCCGCCAAAGCTGTTGTTGCTGCGGAAACTTCCGGGGTTACATTATCAAATAATAGATATCCGGCCAGGGCTGCTACACCGGAAATGATCATGATTCCTGTCCATAACCCAAAAATGTAGGTTTTGCTTTTACCGCTTCTTTTCATTCCCACCGAACTTGACAGACCTTCCGGAACGTTGGACAGAAATATACCGATCACAGCTACCAGGCTCACTCCGGTTCCGCCGAGCATACTCAACCCGATGGCAATCGATTCAGGTATTCCATCCAACAATGCACCCATGGCAATTGCGAGCCCATTGTCTTCTTCATCTTCATTTTGTCTGACTTCAGACTCGGAGCGTTTACGATGCCGCGCGCCAAACTTGGCAAGCAGTTCGTTAGCACCGGTGTACAACAGGGCGCCTGCTAAAAAACCAAATGAACTGGCAATTATTCCACCTGATGTAAATGCTTCATCCATCAAGTCAAAGGCCAGTACGGAAATAAGCACGCCACTCCCAAAGGCCATTATGCCTGCAATCCAGCGCTGGCTGAATTTTAGATAATAACCACCCGCAGCACCCAATAAAAGAGCTGATCCGGCAATGAGTCCCCAGAATGTAACTTCAATTGTTTCCAGTGTTATCTATATTTTTGCAACATACAAAAGTAGCACCTAACAAAGGTAAACAGAAATATTTATATTTTTATAATGTTTTCTCAAATTGTATGTATTACAATATTCGAAAGGCGGTTTTGAATTTTTCCTCCGGATGGGATCCCGGGGTACAAAGCTTCAACACAGGTTGGAGTATCTGTAGCTTTTGCTGTTTTGTTTTGTGTTAAAATGGTTGTGCAATAATCACTTTTTGAAGTATTGTGCCTGTTGATGCTACTCCATAACGATATACGCCGGCCAGGACACCTGATCGGGTAAATCGAATTCTTCGTCAAACGGTTGTGTTCCCGTACCGTTATTATACAACAAAACACGTTTTACGCCGGTTGCAGTGCTTCCGCCCGTACCGTTGATGACGTTGAGAATATTGCCGGGTCCGGCAAAACGGGTTACGTTCATTTTCTCAATTTTTACGAGCGGAGTATTGGGAACTTCAAAGGCATTTTGTTTGTTAACGTTTCCATCTGTTCCGGTAAAAACTGCATATGAGCCAAACCCGATGCTGTAATGCTCCTTTACGGTATTCGCCACTTTAAAAGCGGCATAGCCGTCAACTCTGCCTCCCTGGCTTCTCCATTCTGCCTGAACAGGCGGATCGTAAGGCGGTTCGTTCTGAAAGAAATAAACTCTTCCGCGCTCGCCCAGCCAGATCACTTCGTATTCCTGATGATGTTCAGTAAACAAAGCGTAGAGTGTTACGTCGTTTCCGGTAACGATAAGTCCGTTTTTGCATCGATCTCTCGTCCATCTTGCGGGACCGCCGGGTTGAGTTCCATGATCGGCGCGCCATAACCAGAAATGGTCGCCCACAACGTTGTTGCTGTTAATCTGCATCGAAACGTGCAACTGTACATTCTTGGATTGTACGCCGCCAACCCTGCAGGTAATATCCGATAATAAAACCGGATTTGCGGAATGACTGGCTTTTGCGCCTTCTTCGCCCACACGAATTTGATAAGTGGTACTGTTGAACGAATCCATCAGCAGGCCGGCAACAATAATTCCGTCCTTGTCATCTACATAAATACAACCCCAGGTGTTTTTTTCAGTAGGTTCAAGGGTAACCGAAGCAATACCGGCGCCCAGCAGTATCGCATTTTTTCTGTTCACCTGAATGGGAGCGTTTAACGAATAATGACCGGGAGTGAAAAAGATGTTTTTACCCGATTTGAGCGCCGCGTTAATTTCAACTTCCGTATCACCCTCCTTTGCCACGTACCAATCGGTGAGCAAGTCCTGAATTTCGCCTTTTCCCATATCGGTAGCCGACCACGAAGGCCCGATTCTCTCTTTTTGCCACGACGGAACAAAAATTTTGTATTCACCATCGTCACCCATAAACAAAAAAGGTTTTTCCCTGATAACTGGCGTGTGCGGTACGGGCGAATTGATTTCATCCGCATCGGGAGCATTGATGCAGCCCTGCCAAACCATGTTGTATGCGCCCCCCATAGCACCGGCTCCTGCGGGGAAAACGGTATTTCTGGTGTACCATTGCTGCTGGCCTCCCCAATTGGGACGCGACGATGAAGTATAGCGGCTGTCGGCAATAAATCCGCCGCTTCCCCAGAAATTGGATGTGCCGACATCGGATATATATTTCGAAGTACTTTCAATCTGCAATCTTCGTGCGCTGGTGGATTGCGAAACCGTCCACCCGAAATCCCGCATAACGGTTACGTTTTCTATCGAACGCCAGAAAGTACACGTGGCATTTGCGCCTCCCGATAGATGCGGACGGGTAAAAACCGAACCTAATTTTACATCTGCAGGCAATTTACCCAGGCCTCCGATGTGGGAATAAAATCCCAGCTCTATCGAATTTGCTTCCGTAGATGAGGCGGATCCGGAACCACCCGGATCATAGGTTTGTTCACCGATGTTTGGCTTAAAATAATATGCCTGACGCTTTGTTGTCCACTCGCCGTTGGCTCCGCCTTTACCGATAGTGGCAAAATGGGCGTTCATCTCGTTTCGCGCCGTAGCCGCTTCTTCGTATTTACGGTCGTAAAAATATACGTTGTCGCCAAAAAGTTGTTTTTCCAGCGAAAGCACAATGGTATCTGAATCGCGGGTGATGCGGTAGTAATTCTCATACTTACTGGTATTGGGTTTGGTATCGGTAAATTTTCGGTTTGAAGTCGAGCCGATGAATGTAAATTCCGTTGCCAGCCGGCTGCCACCCCTTTCAACGGTATAATCACCCGAAAAACCGAACTCGGCCCACGAAAGTGTCATGGTTTTCTTCGATTTATTATAAACAATGCTATTATCGGTCGCGGATGTTTTTTCTCTGGCTGGAAATGAAGTGGTTACACCGCAGTCGCTCATCAAAAATGCAAGCACCGCGATAATTAGTATAATCTTTTTATTCATGCGTTTGTTTATTGACTTCAAAATACTTTTTTTCCTAAACAAATATACACCATTTTCCCATAAAAAAACCTTTGTCAAAGTGTAACTTGTCCGCCCACCGGCGGAAACTTTGACAAAGGTTTATATTTCATACTTATAAGTCTTACCAACGCTGTGGTATTGTATCTGTTTGATATCTCCTATCTACCATTGTAGCGGAAGAGTATAACCTGTCTTGTCGAAGTTGCGGGTCATTTCACTCCATGAAGTAGGCGTGTTTCCGGACTTTATGGTTGGGAAAGCTCTGAATGGAAGCTGAGGAATGTTCAGAGAAGTAGGAGTTTCTCTACCGAATAATATAATGTACTCACCTCCCGGAACTGTCGCCTTTTGAGGAGCCGTCAGATCAGCAGGGTCAGCCTGCATAAAACCATTCTGGTTATCACTTCCGAGACTTTGTGTGCTGAGGATAAGCCGGAGTCTGTTACCGGGCTTCAGCCCATACTGAATAGGCTCCATTGCCATCTCGAAAACCTGCACTTCCCCGGGAGTTAAATACACATCCTTGTCGAGAAGTGGCCATGGCCATGAGGTTTTTCCTTTTCTGTCTTTCCATGATGCCACCTTATCCAATTGGCTCAAGCTTCCCAGTATTGCTCCTTTGGTAATCATTGTTGACTTTCCGTCGGGGGCTACATCATACAGCCTTGCAAGAACCACCATGTTAGTATTACTCGACTTTGCATAGAGCTTCATGGAAAGAGGTCCTGCTATGGTCATACCAGCCCCGATGACCTTGCTTTCGAACTGAATCTTGCCGTCTTTTTCTTCCGGTTTACCCCAATGGAGAGAATTCTCGCTATCCCTTGCTTCTTTTTCGTCAAGGCTTCCATCTCCGCCAAGAAACCACGACGTATAGGTGTCCACTGCCGGATAGATGTCAAGGTTGACCCATCTGTCGCTACCAACTTCATAAAGATGCAGAGGGGTAGAAGTGTCTGTGAGTCCCGTGTCCTCGTCCTTAAGCCATGTGTCGAACCATTGAAGATAGACACCTATGTCCATCCCGATTCCATGCCCCCAGTCACCGATGATGAGCTGATAACGTGGGGATATCTTCTGGTTTCTTTCCATAGGAAGGTTGATGTCGCGTCCATTCATGGCATTCTGGAAAGCCACATATCCACGAATAGCACCTGTTTCATTCAGGTCCTGCCATCCACCCCACTGGAGAACAGGGATTCCGTTTTCAACAATGTCTTTGCTCCATTCAATCGGAATACGGTCTTTCCAGAAGTCGCTGTCGTAAGCAGAATGACCACCTGCCCAGAAATCCTTGTCAAAAGCCTCAAAATGCTTCCCTGCTCCTTCGTTTCCTCCCATTGAATTCTTTGCCTGTGGACCATATCCCATCATCAAGATAGTCGGCAGCCCATTGTTGGTCCAGGCCTGACGGTATTGGGCTCCAAGACCTATGCTTGCCGCTAATATCGCTTTCAACGGAGAATCCTTGCCCACTTTGGCTGCAGTAGCCAGTGCAAGCGCTCCCGGATAGGATGCTCCGAAGAATCCCACCTTGCCATTGCTGCCTTCAAGTTTGGCCGCCCAGTCAACAACAATCTTTCCGTCAAGTCCGTCACGGCTTGAGAATTGCTCAAGGATTCCGGTTGATTTTCCTGATCCGCGGGGATGAACCTGTGCGACAATATAACCATGTTCTGTCAGGAATGTATGTCTGAGACCTTCTGTCCCTTCACGCACGTATGGTGTGAATTCCACAAGCACAGGAAACTGGCCATTTGCTCGCTTTCCCGTTTTAAGGTCGGTTGGGAATGAAGCCTTTGCTTCCAGCACAATGCCATCATCCATTGTAATTTGGAATCCTTTTACGATTTCAAATCCATATTGAGCCGTTCCAGGCTGCCATCCTTTGTTTCCGGGATATTCATTGGAAGTTTGTCCTGTCACATTGATTGTCGATAATGCCATTATGAGTATGGCAGTAAGCGTTATTCTTTTCATTGTGTTCATTTTATATGATGCAAATTTAAAAAAAAATCAGACAAATCATAAAACCGCGATAATTACGATAATCTTTTTATTCATGTGATTATTTTATTGACTTCAAAGAATACTGTTACACCAAAACTCCGCTCCGATGGTGTTTGGTTTAGAAATTCCGATTGTTTGTATTCACTTAACACGCAAATATATAACTTTTTCAAGAAGTAAAAGGGGGGAAAGCCACAAAAAAAACGTGCGCCCGGAAACGCACGTTATACAAGTCTCTGAAAACCTTTGTCAAAATTCTAACTTGTCCGCCCACCGACGGAAACTTTGACAAAGGTAAGAGTATTTTATTCCGCCGGAACCTCGCCCTCTTCGGTAAGTTCTTTGCCTTCGCGAATGGCACGTTTGGCGGCCTTTACCACTTCGCTGAGGTCGGAATACAGATCCTGCCAGCCCTCGATTTTACGCATGGCGGTGATGCTGTTGAGCCAGTCTTTTAGCGCGCCCTCCACTTCGGGACGGGCTTTTGTTGCGCTGTCCGTCTGTCTCAGTGCAGAGTCGGCATCCAGGCGGAGCGTGTCCTGCTCATCGTGTCGGGCTTTGGCATCGGTCAGTGCCTGCAATTCATCGGTCAGCCCCAGCGCGGTAATGTACGGTGCATTCTCGGGTTTGTTTAGTTCGGTAATAACCGATGTAGTCGAGAAATCGGCTTCGCCCACGCGCTGGGCGTACAATTTCCCTCCTTTGGCAATGATCTCCGCCACTTTGGCGCCCGCAACACCCTTTTCGGTATTGGGAAACTGGGTGGCTCCTTCGGCTATCTTGCGGATCCCTTTCAGGTATCCGTACACTTCGGATGCCAGCTGGCGAACCATGGGGCTCATTCCGCTTGTAGCGCTTTTGGGAATAAGCGGCACAAAGTTGTTGTACGACGTAACCATTACCGCGAACAACGGATGGTTTTTGGCTTCCTCATTGTCGTTGAGGTTGGTTACGTTGATCACTCGTTTAATAGCTGCACCCAGCGATCGGGTGGATAGCTTTCTCCAATTTGCTTTCATACTGTTTCAATTTAAT
>ENA-UOOM01003240-UOOM01003240.1-fermentation-metagenome-genome-assembly--contig:-NODE-3240-length-12112-cov-24.458572_pt1 | contig 12112 bp, 11 predicted proteins | sample MGYA00245781_ERZ724031 | MGnify/ENA primary metagenome ERZ724031 (study PRJEB28704, sample SAMN03018317) | fermentation metagenome | biome: anthropogenic terrestrial biome; feature: soil... | reverse complement strand
GTATAATCTTCATGGATTATTTTATAATTTCCTCTTACTTTAGGCAGTTTTTCAATATCGCTTTTTAGAATTCTTACACCTACTCCTGAGCCTATCATCAAAAGATAAAATAAATCCCTGAATGAATGGAAATCATTAATCACCTCAAATGCACAGTTGAAATTAGCCATAGGATAGTTGTATGATACCGGAGTTCCCCCAACCCAAAATGTTCTTCCCGATAAAAACTGTCTCAAATTAAAAATGTTATCGTACAATTGCTCTGCTTCTTCTCTTTTTGTAGGAACTAAGCTGCAGTTGTATTCAACTGCTCTTCTTACTGTTTCCCACCAATATTCTCTTCTTCTTTCTTCCGGAAGCCATCTTGAATAGGTTCTGTAATAAACAAAGCTGCCGAGCTGATTCATAGGTGAGCCCCTGTGTTTATACTTGCTGATAAATTCTTCGCTGAGAAGTCTGATATCTTTTCTCTTACGAGAATCTCTTGACTTATCCCTTTCATATCTGTATAAAATGTATTTCTTGGCAACATCCTTCCTGACGCTGTCCATAAGATGATTTTCAACCAGGTCCTGTACCATTTCCACAGGTATGGGGAAGTTCTTATTTGAAAGCTCCTCTTCAATTTTCAGGCTTATTTCCTTAGCCAATTCCTCATCAACGCCATCCTTTGTTTCTTTCATTGCCTTCATAATGGCATTGCTGATTTTATCGGCATTAAAATCAACAAAGTTTCCCGTCCTTTTTAATATTCTTATCATATCCCTTTTCTCCCTGTTATTTTATGTGGTACTACATATTGTAGCAGTAACCCTAAAATATGTCAATCAAATACTATATATAGGTGCATTTTATAATAAACACAGGATATTATTGAAATATCATTGTTTTAAAAATTTTATCGAAATTTGTAATCACATTTAAAAAAATCCCTTTGTTGAAATTTCAAGGAATTTTTATCTTATTAAAAAATCTTAACATTTCTTGTAATATATTAAGATTTTATATTATAGTCTCCTGAATCCTGCGGACCTTGGAGCTCCGGAGCCATTGAATTAAATAAATGAGTCCTCAATCCTTCCAATTAATTATATCCATTGTATCCTTGAAGCAATCGCTTCTTAAAAAGTCATCTTCGTAAGCTTGCGAGCACATCATTGGATGTCTGCTTATATAATATTTGCCGTATTTAATGAATTGCTTTTTATCTTCAGCCATTCTTCCCCATAGAAACCAGTTAATATTTCTATTTTCTTCAGATATAAATTTTAATAACTCTTCGCTGAATTTCTGCCATATGGATATATGGCTTCCCGTAATGCCTGCTTCTACCGACAAATATGTGTTAAGCAAAAGCACTCCTTGGTTTTCCCATGATTTAAAAATCTTATCGGGAGGAAGAATTGAAAATTTTTCATCCTTTATTTCTTTTTGTATTTCTGAAAATTTCTTTATATCACTGTATTCACTTATTCCATTATAACTTTTGTAAATTAATCTTATAATGTTTTTTAATGAAACTTGCCTGAACTTTTGATTCCAAGACTGCAGGTCTCCTACTTCAAACGCACGACCTGTTGCTCTTCCATTTTCCGGATAAGGGTCTTGTCCCAATATTACAACCTTTATATCATAAAGATTGCATTTCATAAAACGAAGCACATTTTCAGGAGCAGGATTTATATTACTGCCTATTTTTTTTTCTATATCTTCCAATTCTAAAATAATATCATCAGTTAAAAATTCATTCCATGATGGATGCAAGTCCTTTGGTATTAAGCTCATATTCCCGCCTTATCATTTATAGTATGCTGTTATGTTTTTCTTATAGCTTTTTAGTTTACATATTGTACATTATGTAAAGTAATTCAAAATTATTATTAATTATTCCTCTTATTTACTATATGACATCATATTTTTATCTGATAGCTTTTCAGTTAACATAATTTTCATTATATAGAGCTCTTCTGAGTAATCTGTTTTCGATTCATCCTTATCATAATCCAAAGTTTCAAGAATTATAATATCAAATTTATCCTCTCCGAATCTCTTCCATTCCTGTTGCAGCTCACTGTTGGGATGCCCCCCGCTATTTAGCTGGAACCTTACTCTGTTAATCATCCCTTTTAAATTTTGAGTAGTTACCAAAAGATATTTATTGTTTAGTTTATTCTGAACAATAAATACTCCCATTTCAGTTTTCATTTGTTTATATTGTTCCTTTAATTCCTTTTTTCTGTCCATGCTATCTACCGCTATACCCCATTTCATTTAATAATCTTGCTAAAATGACTAATCTTTCTCCAATTATTTCGCCATCATCGCTTAGTGCTTGATTAAACAATTTAATATCTTCATCTATTTTTTCATTTTCAGTACATACTTCCACGGTCATTGCATCCCCTTGCATACCGACCCTGTCAATAACAGTATTTTCCGCATCATATAGTTTTTCATATCTATATGCTTCTCTAAAATGAAGCAGTGCTCTCAGTATTAATATTGCCAAATCCAAAACCCTGTGCAGGGGAAGCTCTTCTGACTGCCTTGACCATTTTTCTCCCGTATATCTCCATACCTTTGCAGATATATCTACCTTTCCTCTATCATTCCATTGGGCAAGTCCCAATGATAAACCCTTTGCGTCGGAATTATACGCATTTCTTCCGTCTACATTTTCGTAGTTTTCCGAAACAATTACAGGTTTATGTTTTAAAACTGTTGGTATTTTCATTTTTAGTCTCCCTCACCATGTAAATATACCGATTTACTTAATTACTAATTTACTAATTTACTAAAATTAGTATACTGCAAAATATGCCGGCTGTCAATGTACTTCTCTTCAAATGTAAATATCTTCTGCCCATGCCAGGCACACATAAATAAAGATAATTGATATTTCAATTATCTTTATTTATGAATTATGAGGGAAAGTGTAAAAACTATATTAATAAATATGGGTTTTCTATTACGTCTACAATTTCTTTCAGGAACTTAGCAGACAATGCACCGTCTACTAAGCTGTGGTCTGTGGTTAAACTCAAATTCATCATAGGTCTTATTGTTATTTCTTTATTTATGACTACAGGCTTATCTGTAATTGTGTTTATGCCTAAAATAGCAACTTCAGGTTTATTGACTATAGGTGTAAATGACTCTATACCAAACATTCCGATATTTGTAATTGTAAATGTTCCTCCCGTTAAATCATCAGGATTTAATTTGTTTGTTCTGGCGTTCTCAATCAGCTTTTCAGTTTCCGATGAAATCTCTTTCAACGTCATTTTTTCAATTCCTTTTACATTTGGAACTATTAATCCTTTTTCCACGTCAACCGCAATGCCCAAATTCACATTATTATGATAAATTATTGTATCATTTTCAAAGCTTGCATTTAAGTATCTGTATTTAATCAATAATTTTGAAAGTATTTTCATAATAATATGATTGTAAGTAAGCTTGAGACCTTCGCTATTATATATTGGTTTTAATTTTTCTCGTAGAGCAATCAATTCTGTCATATCTGCTTCGATATTAAACGTAACCATAGGTGTTCCTGCCCAAGTTGTTTTCAACCTTTGTGCAATAATCTTTCTCATGGTGCCGGTTTCTTCAACTTCAACGCTGTCTTCTGCAGGTTGTTTTTCTTCAAATGCCAATATATCAGATTTTCTAATTCTAGTTCCGGTATAAATATCTGTTAGCTCTATTCCTTTCTGTTCAGCCATTATTCTTGCAGTAGGTGTTGCTTTTATCTTTGCTTCCTTATACTGCTCAACATCCTTGGCAAGCACCACTCCTTTGTAACCCGTCGGATAAATCTTTGACAGCTCAATATTTTTTTCGCGGGCTAATTTTTTGGCATAAGGTGTTGCTAAAATATAATCGGTTTTATTGGCTGTGCTCACCTTCTCAGTGCCGGAACCGGCTTCTTCAACAACTTTAGGTTCGATTTCATCATTTGTTTCTTTAACTTCACCTATAATATTTGATATATCCTCGTTTTCTTCTGCAATAACGCCTAACAGCGATTTTACAGGTACAGTTTCACCTTTATGAACTAATATCTTTCTTAATATCCCGCCGGTATCAGCAGCAATTTGATTGGTTAGTTTATCAGTTTCAACTTCATACAGGATATCTCCCTGATTAACACGGTCTCCTTCATTAAAAAACCATTTGATTACAGTACCTTGTGTCATAGTTAAGCCTAACTTAGGCATTACTAATTCTCTAGCCATATTCACCCTCCTTTTTTATTTTATTACCTTACTGATAGCCTCAGCTATTTTGTTTGGTTTCATTCTATATTCATTCTCTAACGGAGGTGAAAAAGGAACAGGGGTGAATGGAGCACCAAACCTTAGTATGGGAGCATCTAAATATTCAATTGCTTCTTCTGCCGCAAATGCTGCTATTTCAGAACCGACTCCGCCTTGTTTTACTGCTTCATGAATAATTGCCAATCTGTGTGTTTTCTTTACAGATTCTAATATAGTATCCTTGTCATATGGAACCAATGTCCTTAAATCAATAATTTCAGCATCAATGCCATCATTCTCCAACAGTTTAACTGTTTCATAAGCAGTCTTCATCCCAATTGAGTATGAAATTATCGTAATATCCTTACCCTCTTTAACTATATTAGCTTTTCCGATAGGTACAAATACTTCTCCTTCAGGAACAGGACCTTTTTCGCGGTATAAGATTTTATTTTCAAAATATATTACAGGGTTATCATCTCTTAATGCTGCAATTAATAATCCCTTTGCATCTGCAGGGTTTGAAGGTGCTACAACCGTTAGCCCCGGAATATTCATAAACCATGCTTCAATACTTTGAGAATGCTGTGCGGCAGCACTTATGGACAAACCGTCCGGTGCTCTTACAACCATTGGAAGTGTTGTCTGTCCCCCAAACATATATCTGATTTTGGCCATTTGATTGAAAACCTCATCCATGGCAACACCCATAAAGTCTGCAAAGTGCATGTCGGCCACAGGTCTTAACCCGGCTAAGGCAGCTCCTATGCAGCTTCCTACTATGGCCGTTTCAGAAATCGGAGTATCCATAATTCTGTCTCCAAACTCGTCGGGTAAACCTTTGAATTGACCAAAAATCCCGCCTTGTCTTACTATATCTTCACCCATTACAAAAATATTTTCATCTCTTCTCATTTCTTCAGCCATAGCTTCTAATGTGGCTTGTGAAAATGTAATCTGTCTCATTTTTGCCTCCTATACATACAAATCATCATACATTTCTGATGGTTCCGGAAATTCACTGTCTTGTGCAAATTTTAGAGCTTCTTTTATTTCAGTTTCAGCCTTGCTGCTGATTTCTTTCAGTTCGGTTTCTGATAATAAATTTTCCTTTAATACTTTGTTTTCAAACCTTGTTATAGGATTATTTTCATCATAAACCTTCTGAACCTCTTCCTTTGTTCTGTATAACTCAGGGTCACCTACAAAATGACCTTTTATTCTATAAGTTTTTGCTTCCAAGAAAAACGGCCCGTTTCCTGCCTTAACATGTGCCAATGCTTCCTTAAATCCTTCATAAACATCAAATACATCATTGCCGTCAACAATTTTTGACTCCATGCTGTATCCTGCAGCTCTTTTAGATATATCTTCCACAGATGTGGTTGTTCTGTATGGAGTTGTGGATGCCCACTCATTATTTTCACAAACAAATATTATAGGAAGCTTCCAAACAGATGCCATATTTAATGCTTCATGAAATGTGCCCCTGTTTGATGCTCCGTCTCCGAAAAATACAACTGAAACATTGTCTCTTTTTTGTTTTTTTATAGCAAGTGCTGCTCCTGTTGCGATATTAAATCCGCCTCCGACTACACCGTTAGCCCCAAGCATCCCGACTGAAAAATCCGCTATGTGCATGGAGCCGCCCTTGCCTTTGCAAAATCCTGTTTTCTTACCAAATATCTCTGCCATGGCACGATTAACATCTGCACCCTTGGCAATTGTATGCCCATGTCCTCTATGGGTACTTTGAATATAATCGTCATTTTTAAGACTTGCACAAACACCTGTTGCTATTGCCTCTTCACCTATGTATAAGTGTACAAAGCCCGGTATTTGACCATCTAAAAAATACTTTTCTACAGTTTCTTCAAATTTTCGAATTTTTACCATGGTATAATAAAACTTCTCCAATAATTCTTTGCTGTATACCGTCATTATTTACCTCCCATTAATGACTATGTGTCAATTTTATTGTGCTTTAAATAAATTAAAACCTGTTTCTTCATCAAAACTACGTATATATTTTGTATTCTTTAGTTCATGTATAACAATTTCAGCTGTGGCAGCAACCTTACTGCCGCCTTCAACCAAGTGCCCTCCAAATATTCTCATATATTTGTCGCTTGCAAGAATATGGGCATGAATAGATTGCTCCGAATTTTCATCTATGCCGATTAAGCCTTGCACATTAAGAAGTTCTAAAGGTCCGTTGATTTTTGTATTTTCGCTGTACCTTATATTAAGCTTTTTGGTTTCATCCGGTACCGCATAAATGATGGTTAAATATTCAAGGCTTCCTATAATCATTGAAATATAACCATGTTTAACATTAAATTCACTGCATATTTCTTTGATCCCCGTTATTAAGTCTATACCAGGCGGTATTCTGCCGGTTATAATTCTATTGATGGTTGTTTCTTTCATGTTTTTCATTACATCCATACTTTACCTCATTATAATTTCATAAATTTAGGTAAGAATAGTATTATTTCAGGTATATACGTAATTAGAATAAGTATTACCAATGAAGCAAGTATAAAAGGTATAGCCGCCTTTGAAATTTCTTTTAAACTTATTTTCGATATACCGCATGCTACATAAAGATTGACGCCAACAGGAGGAGTTACCTGCCCTATGGCTAAATTTACTGTCATAACTACGCCTAAGGCTATCGGGTCATATCCTAATGCAACGGCAACAGGAAGCATAATCGGTACAAAAATATACAAAGCCGAATTTGCTTCAATAAAGCAGCCTGCAATAAGTAATATAATATTTATAATAAACAGAAACATATATTTATTCCCTGCAACATTTAATAAGATATTGCTTGCCATTTGAGCAATTCCCTGTGTCGTAATAAACCAGGCAAAGAAACCTGCACATGCTACTATAAACATAACTACTGCGGAGCCCAATGCTGATTGAACCATTAATTGATGCAAATCCTTTATAGTAATTGTTTTATAAATAAATAATCCAACAAGAATTCCATAAACAGCTGATACTGCCGCTGCTTCTGTGGGCGTAAAATATCCGCCGTAAATACCTCCAAGAATGATAACCGGCATCATAAGTCCCCAAAAAGCTTCCTTAACAGATTTCATCTTTTCTTCAAATGATGCTTTTTCCTGCTCCTCTATGTCCATTCTTTTAACCATTATTAAACTTGCTATTATTAATGCAATACCCATTAAAATTCCGGGTATTATACCGGCAATAAATATTTTTCCTATGGAAACTCCTGCAATAGCACCGTATACAACAAATGCAATACTTGGAGGGATAATTATGCCTATACTGCCTGCAGTAGCCATCAAAGCCGATGACATGCCTACAGGATACCGGGCTTTAATCATAGCCGGAATAATTATTACGCCAAGAGCAGCAACCGTAGCGGGACCTGAACCTGAAATTGCAGCAAAAAAACAAGATGTAATAACTCCAACTATTGCCAATCCGCCTTTTTTGTGCCCTACAAACTTATTGGCCATATTTATGAGCTTCTCTGAAATTCCGGCCCTTTCCATCGTGTTGCCGGCCAATATAAAAAATGGTATTGCTAATAATGCAAATTTACCTATATTGGCATAAACCTGCATAGGAAACATGTCAAGAGGAAGACCTGCCATAATCATTGCTACTACTGATGAAACACCTAAACCTAATGCAATCGGAACGTTAAATAACAGCAATATCACAAAGCTTACAAACAATATTGATGCAATCGACATATTATTCCACCTCCTTTGACTGCCTGAATACATTAACTATCCATTGAGTATATCTAATAAATATAAATATACCTCCGACCGGAACAAACATTCCAAACCACCATTCAGGCCAGCCTAAAGCGGGTGTTCTCATATTCATTCTTATTTCTGACTGAACCATTGCAATTCCATATCTGATTAAGTAATATGAAAAAAATGCCGCTGCTGCCCAGGTTATTAAGGCAGCATATTTTTGAAACCTTTTCGGAATAAAATCTGTTAAAATGCTTAAACCTAAGTGTCCTCCTTTTTTAGCTACCTGTGCAGCCCCGAGCAAACTTACCAAAATAAACATTGCTGTAGTTATTTCTTCTAAAAATGACATGGAAAGTCCTAAAAACTTCCTTGATATAACATTTATAACGGTTATAAATGTCATTACAGTTAAACCAAAAGACATTATATAATTCTCAAAATTGTCTAAAAACTTTTTCATAGTACCTCCATTCTTAAATGTAAGATAAGAAGTCCTGCCAAAGCAGGACTATCTTATAAGGCCTTATTTCTCTTTGAACAAATCTATTAGTTCTCCCATTATCGGCTCATATTCATCATATACAACTTGAACTGCTTCTCTAAACGGCGCCTTTTGTTCTTCTGATAATGTAATAACCTCCATACCGGCATCTTTGAATATTTGAAGCTGCTCTTCGCCTAATTCTCTGTTAATCTGTACTTGATATTCACAAGCTTCCTTTGCTGCATCTCTAAATATTTGTTGAGTTTCTGCATCAAAACTATCGAATTTATCCTTGTTGATGCCAAGAATAAGTGCATCATATGAATAATCCCACAAAGTTATATATTTTTGAACTTCATGTATTTTTGCTGCATAAATTGTATCAAGAGGGTTTTCTTGACCGTCTATTGTTCCTTGCTGTAATGCTGTGAATACTTCTGCAAAGTTCATGGTTAACGGGTCAGTACCTATTGCTTGGAATAATAGAGTATACATTTTCATTCCGGGGATTCTTATTTTCTGGTTTTGTATATCTTCAAATGATCTAACTGCTTTCTTTCCGGTTGTTAATTGCCTGAAGCCGTTTTCGCCAAATCCAAGACCCACTACGTTTTTATCCAACAATAACTCATTGATTGCTTTTCCGCCTTCACCGGCTAATGCTTGGTCTACAAAGTCAACAGATGAGAACAAGAACGGAAGACTAATTACGCCAAATCTTTCATCCATAATAGAATAAATTATATTGGAGTGATAAGATAAATCAGTAGCGCCGGACATTAACATTTCAATACCCTTGCCTTGATTTCCCCCTGAAAGCTGCTCATTGGGATAAACTTTAATTTCAAACGCTCCATCAGTTCTTTCATTTACTAACTCAGCAAATTTAAGGGCTCCCTTTTCCCATGTTGAACCGCTGGCAGATGTTACACTCATATTTAATGTTACTTTATCTTTTGGTGTTTCACCATTCGGTGTCTGCGGTTGCGAAGGTGCAGGTGTACATGCCGTCAAACCTATAGACATTATCATAATTACCACTAAAATTAAAGAAATGGTTTTTTTCATTTTATTTCCTCCTAAGAATAAAATTAATTTTTCAAAATAATAAGCATGCAATTGCCATGCCAATTTTTAAATTACAATATAAAATCCTTTTTATTTGAATATATAGTATTTACTATTATTGTTATCTAAAAATCGTTTTTTATACAGATGCTAATATTTTGAGCATGTATATGCCAAAAAAATTAGCAGTGCTTATTTTTTTAGCACTGCCGTCTTGTAACTATAATATGGTGGAATTCTTACGGAATTAATAAAAATTAAAAGAGAATGTTTGAAAGGTTAAGTTAAATTATACTTTTTCATTTTATTGTAAATTGTATTTCTGGTAACCTTTAAAAGGGCAGCAGTGGTTGTGATATTTCCATCTGATAAGTTCAATGCTCTTTCAATAGCCCTTTTTTCTAAGACTTCCAAAGGTTCAACATCATTTCCTGAAAGAATATCAGTATTTTTATGTTGAGAACTTCCACTGAACGATTTCGAATTGAGCGCATCTATCATATTGTCTGTTAATATTTCCTCCTCGCTGATTGTATTGATACTGCATAAATTAACTGCCCTTTCCACAGTATTTTCAAGCTCCCTGATGTTTCCCGGCCAGTCATAGCACATAATTCGGTCCATTGCAGTTTGTGATATATCTTTTATTTCCTTGTTTAACTTTACGCTAAGCTTATTTATAAAGTGGTGAACCAGAAATTCTATATCCTCTTTTCTCTCCCTCAATGGCGGCAAGCTTATATTAAGAACATTTATCCTATAGTATAAATCTTCTCTAAATCGACCCTTCTTGCATTGCTCAAACAAATCCCTGTTTGTAGAAGCAATAATTCTTACATCTAAGTCAAATATGTGGTTCCCGCCTATCCTGGTTAATTTTCTGTCCTGGATTACTTTCAATAATTTTACCTGCATATCAATAGGCATTTCTCCTATTTCATCAAGAAATATTGTTCCACCGTCAGCAAGTTCGAATTTTCCCATTCTTCCCTTGTTTGATGCTCCGGTAAAGGAGCCGGGCTCATATCCAAAAAGCTCGGATTCCAAAAGTTCTCTTGGTATTGCTCCGCAGTTTATTGAAACAAAAGGTTGGTTTTTTCTATCACTATAGCTGTGAATCGATTGTGCTATAAGCTCCTTGCCTGTACCGCTTTCACCTGTTATTAAGACATTAGACATACTTTGTGCAGCAATCTTTCCCTTGCTTATGCATTCTTGAATTTTATCACTTGAACCGATAATATCATCAAAACAAAAATTTGCATAAGCTCCGCTTAACTCATTCAGCATTTTATTGACACGCTTAATTTTTCTGAATGTGTCCACAACAGTTATAATATTACCTTTTTCGTCCTTAATCGGAACTGCAGTCTTTATAAAATGAATTTTTTCTCCGTTTCTTCTTGTCACCAAAAATTCCTTGTCGATATAACCCTTGCCGGTTTTTAAAACGTCCAAAATAACAGGCTTAAAATCAACCACATCAGAAACATGCCTTCCTATGGAGCTTTCTCTGTCAACACCTAGTATTTCTGCTCCTATCTGGTTCAGGAATGTTAAAAAGCCGTCCTTATCAACTGTAAGAACTCCATCTGTCATAGTTTCAATTACTGCACTTTCAGACTTATGTTTTGAAACAATCTGCTTATTTATTATATCTGATTCACACTGGATACTTATTGCTCTTGCTGCAGCTGCTATCATACCCAAAGAATGATATGTAACTTCGGAATTTAATCCTATGGCTGATAATGTACCGACTATTTCTGAATTAATATAAATGGGAGCACTTAATGTAGAATAATCATAATATGATTTGCAGAAATGTTCTTCACCGGTTAAACAAATTGGCTTGTTTTCATAAATTGATGTGCTCATTGCAGTATTGCCGTTAAACATTTCAGTAAAGCGCCCTCCCACCGGCAGATTAACATTGCTGCATACAAAAGGAGCATCCTTGCCTTTCTTTTCTTTTATAATATATCCGTCCTTATTTACCAATAAAACAGAAATGAATGAATCCATGTACTCACTGATACTGTTTATTACTTGCTCTGAATGTCTTATCAAATCCTTGTTCTCAAATAAAAGCGTATTAAGGTCAAATGCAGAAATGTTGAAAAAACACATATCACTGTTAATATCAGTCTTTGATTTTTCACATCTTGTCCATCCATTTATCACGTAATCTTCATAAACCTTTAGTGTATTTACCACAAGCTCACTCCCTAAACGTTTTCTTTGTTTAAATATAATACACCAATATGCTTAAAAAGTCAATAATATATGGTTTTTGTCCGATTAAATGCTTATTTGATGACATTTATCAGCAATTGTCCTATTTCAGGACAATATAGAAATTTTCATTACTTTCATAAGTATAACAGCTGAACCTTTAGTTTAAAATTCAGCTAATATTAATGTTATTTATTTGGGCATGTGTATTGCGTTGTTGTGAACCGCACGAGCTGCTTCATGGAGAGCTTCTGCCACTGTGGGGTGAGCGTGTATGGTTGATGTGATTTCATCTATAGTTGCTTCCA
>ENA-UOOM01003237-UOOM01003237.1-fermentation-metagenome-genome-assembly--contig:-NODE-3237-length-12118-cov-7.323634_pt1 | contig 12118 bp, 9 predicted proteins | sample MGYA00245781_ERZ724031 | MGnify/ENA primary metagenome ERZ724031 (study PRJEB28704, sample SAMN03018317) | fermentation metagenome | biome: anthropogenic terrestrial biome; feature: soil; material... | reverse complement strand
GGTACCGTTGGCGTGCCTGTGTGTCTGAATTGTTGGTTATTCAGGAGACACTATGGTATAATCCACCCATCACACAGGAGAGGGCGGCTGCGCTGGCTGCCAGGGCTGTTCAGTGAGATAAGGAAGTCGTTTAATCTAGAAGTTTTAGAAATTAAAGTCCAAAACTTCTTTTTGTTTGGAATTTATGACTTGAAAGTACGAAAGTCTGAATTATTTTGTTTTTCAGACATGAAAGTCAAAAAGATTGACAGGGTTTGCGTTTTTCGCTATGCTGATGCCAGGAGGGAATATGAAGCAAAAGATGATCAAGCGGCCCGAAGCCTTGGCGCGTTTGCTGGCCCATCGGGATAAAGATCTGGTTAAAATCATCACAGGGGTGAGGCGCTGCGGCAAATCCTCCCTGATGCTCCTATATGCCAAGGCCCTCCGGGAAGAGGGGGTGCCTGAAAGCCATCTTCATCACATGAACATGGAATCCCTCACCCAGCACAGTTTTTTGGATTATTTGTCCTTTTACGAGCATGTGAAAGAACTACTGGCCCTGCCCGGCAGGCATTATCTGATGGTGGATGAAATACAAGCGGTCAGCCAGTGGGAACGGGCCATCGAATCCTTCCGGCTGGACTTTGATGTGGATATCACCATCACCGGCTCCAATGCCTACCTGCTCTCCTCTGAGTTATCCACCCTGCTCTCCGGACGCTATGTGGAAATTCGCCTGCTGCCCCTTTCATTCCGGGAATTTCTGGATTTTCATGAATTTCCCCAGGCCATCACGGTGGAGGAGAAATTCCAGAAATACCTGCAAATTGGCGGCATGCCCGTTTTAAGCCAGTTTGATCTGAACCTGCCGGGTATCTTTGAGGCTTTGGAGGGCATCTACGCCACGGTAATCCTGCGGGATGTCCTTGAGCACAACAACATCAGCGATCAGGCGCTGCTGAAAAAAATCGTGGCTTTTCTCAGTGGCAACATCGGCAGCATCAACTCCCCTAACAGCATTGGCAAGGTGCTGGCCCAGGAAGGGGCGCTGGAAGAAAATGGCAAAGCCCTCACCAAAGCAGGGGCAGCTGGGCGCACCATTTCAAAATACATAGAGATGCTGGAAAACGCCTATATCTTTTATGGGGTCAGCCGCTATGACATCAAAGGCAAGCAGCTGCTGAAAACCCTGGGAAAGCACTACATTGTGGATTTGGGCTTTCGCAACATGCTGCTGGGCCTGCGGGATGCGGACAGAGGGCATGTGCTGGAAAACGTGGTGTATCTGGAGCTAATCCGCCGGCAATACCGGGTTCAGATTGGCAAGGTGGGCGAAACAGAGGTGGACTTTGTGGCCCAAAGCCCTCAGCACAAAGTCTATATCCAGGTGGCGGAATCCATGGCAACGCCCGAGGTGCGTGAGCGTGAGCTCAGGCCGCTTAACCAAATCCCTGACCATCATGAGAAAATCGTGCTTTCCATGGACAGAAGCTTTATCAATTCTTATGACGGCATCAAAGTGATCAACATCCTGGATTTTTTGCTTGATATGGTATAATCCACCCATCACACAGGAGTGAATGCGATGGCTGAACTGACCCCCATGATGCGCCAGTATCTGGCGCTCAAAGAAGAAAACCCCGATGCCCTGCTTTTTTTCAGACTGGGGGATTTTTATGAACTATTCTTTGAGGACGCCAAGACCGCCAGCCGGGAGCTGGAGCTGACCCTCACGGGGCGGGACTGCGGGCTTGCAGAGCGGGCGCCCATGTGCGGCGTGCCCTGGCACGCGGCGGATGGCTACATTGCCCGCCTCATCGCCCGGGGCTATAAGGTGGCCATCGCCGAGCAGACGGAGGACCCGGCCCAGACCAAAACCCTGGTGCGCCGGGAAGTGGTGCGCATTGTGACGCCAGGGACGCTTGCGGACCCGGGGAGCCTGGCGCAAAAGGAAAACCATTTCATTGCCAGCGTTTATTTGACGGCCCGGCAGGCCGGGGCGGCGCTGTGCGATGTGACCACGGGGGAATTCTTCGTGCAGGCCTTGCCGGAAGGGGAGGCGGCTCTGGCCTCCTTTCTGGCGCTTCACGCGCCCAAGGAAGTGATTTGCAACGAGCCTGAGCGCTTGCGGGCGCTGTTCCAGGGCTATGTCAGCCAGGTGCGGCCGGAGATTTTCCGCCCCCAGCGGGCTAAAGAGGCGCTGCTTGCCCACTTTGAGGCGGCCAGCCCCCAGGCCCTGGGGCTTGAAAGCGGTGAGACCTTGGCCATAGCGCCTGCGGGCGCCCTCATCCGCTATTTGGGGGACACCCAGAAGGTGGCGCTCAAGCACATTGCCCGGCTTCAACGGCTAAGCCGCGGGGATGCCATGCCCCTGTCGGCCAATACGCTTAAAAGCCTTGAAATTTCAAGCACGCTCAGGGGCCAGCACCATGGCCATGTGCTGGGCGTTTTGGACAAGACCCGCACCGCCATGGGCGGGCGGCTGCTAAAAACCTGGGTGGAAGGCCCGCTCACTGACAAGGCCCGCATTGAAGCCCGGCTTGACTGCGTTGAGGCGCTGGTGGGCGACCTCATCCGCCTTGAGGAAACAGGCAGCCTCCTCTCCAAGGTCTATGACATGGAGCGCCTGCTATCAAAGCTCAGCTATGGAAACCTGGGGCCAAGGGACTGCCTGGCGCTGCTGCGCAGCCTGGAAGCGGCGCCTGAAGCCCGGCAGCTGGTGGCTGATTTGCCCCAGGCGGGGCTTAGAGAGGTCTATCAGCTGCTGGCCCCAATGCCTGAGGTGGCGTCACTCCTTTCCCAGGCCATTGACCCGGAGGCCCCGGTGCTGCTCTCAGACGGCGGGGTGATTAAACAAGGGTTTAATGGGGAGCTGGACGAGGCCCGCCTGGCCGCCCGGGACAGCAAGCAATGGATCAGCGACCTGGAGGCCCGGGAGCGCGCCGCCACCGGCATCAAAAACCTGAAGGTGCAGTACAACCGGGTCTTTGGCTACTATATTGAGGTCACCAAGTCCAACTATGCCCTGGTGCCGGAGCGTTATGCCAGGCGGCAAACCCTGGCCAACGCCGAGCGCTATACCACCCAGGAACTAAACGACCTGGAGAAAAAAGCGCTGGGCGCGGCGGATGAGATCACACGCCTGGAAAACGCCCTCTACCAGGGGGTGCTGGCGGAACTTGCCGATAAGCTCCCCGCGCTTCAAAGCCTGGCCCTGGGGTTTAAGACCCTGGATGCCCTGCAGGCCCTGGCCAAAACAGCGCTGGAAAACCATTATCAAAGGCCCCTCATCAACCTGGAGGGCCGCCTTCAAATCAAAAACGGCCGCCACCCGGTGGTGGAGCGGGCGCTGGCGGAGGGCAGCTTTGTGCCCAATGACACTGGGATGGATGAAAGTGAGCGGGTTATCATCATCACCGGGCCCAACATGGCAGGCAAATCCACCTATATGCGCCAGACCGCGCTCATCGCCCTGATGGCCCACATGGGAAGCTTTGTGCCGGCGGAGGCTGCTGATATCCCGCTTCTGGATAATGTGTTCACCCGCATCGGTGCCCAGGATGACCTGGCCGGGGGCCAGTCCACCTTCATGGTGGAGATGACCGAGCTGGCGGACATTTTACGGAATGCCACGCCAAAATCCCTGGTGATCCTGGACGAAATAGGCCGGGGCACCAGCACCCTGGATGGGCTATCCATCGCCTGGGCGACGGTGGAGTACTTGGCGGATCAGCAAAAATCCGGCGCTCTCACCCTCTTTGCCACCCACTACCATGAACTCAGCCGCATGGAGGGGGCGTTGCCAGGGGTGGTGAACCTGAGTGTCCTCACCAAGGAGCTGGGGGATGAGGTGGTGTTCCTCCACCAGATCAGGCGGGGCGGGGCCGACAAGTCCTTTGGCGTGTATGTGGCCCGCATGGCAGGCGTGCCCAAGGGCGTTGTGGCCCGGGCCCGGCAGATCCTGGCCCGGCTTGAGGCCAGTGAGATCACCCAGGACACCATCGGGCAGAACATCCTGGAGGGCCGGGGCAAGAAGAAAAACGAGCAGATGGCGCTGGGCGAATATGCCCGGGTGGAACTGGTGCAGGAACTGGCGGATCTGGACGTGCTCCAGATGAGCCCCATGGATGCGCTAAACGCCCTGTTCCTGCTCAAAGAAAAAGCAAGGAATTTGTGATGAGCATACATGTGTTGCCCCAGGAGGTGGTGAGCCTCATCGCCGCGGGCGAGGTGGTGGAGCGGCCGGCCGCCTGTGTGAAGGAATTGGTGGAAAACAGCCTGGACGCCGGGGCCACCTCTGTCACCGTGGCCATCACTGGCGGCGGGCTTGATTTGATCCGGGTGACTGACAATGGCTCGGGCATTGAGCCTTCTGATCTGCGCCTGGCCTTCGCGCCCCACGCCACCAGCAAGCTGGGCCGGGCGGAGGACCTCTCCAGCGTGGCCACCCTGGGCTTCCGGGGGGAGGCGCTGGCCTCCATCTCCCGGGTGAGCCGGATGGCGATCACCACCCGCAGGCGGGGGAGCGAACTGGGCATGCTGGCGGAAAACACGGGCGGCGAGATGGGGCAGATCAGGGAAGCGGCCTGCGCTGAGGGCACCCAGGTGCAGGTGAAGGACCTGTTTTTCAACGCCCCCGTGCGCAAGGACTTTATGAAGCGCCCCCAGCGGGAGACCGCCCTGGTGGCTGAGATTGTGCAGATGATGATCCTCGCCCGGCCCGATGTGGCCTTCCGGCTCACCGCTGACGGCAAGCAGGTCTATGCCAGCCCCGGAAACGGCGAGCTCTCAGGCGCTGTGCTGTCGGTGTTTGGGGTGGACGTGTTAAAGGGCCTAAAGGAAGTGGACGGCGGCGAGCAGGGTGTACTCATCAAGGGCTTTGTAGGCGTGGGGGAGCAGGCCCGGGGCAGCCGGGCGCAGCAGCACTTTTTCCTAAACGGCCGGGCGGTGCGCTCAAGGGTGCTGAGCCAGGCTGTGGAAGAGGCCTGCCGCCACCGGGTGATGATTGGCCGCTTCCCCCTGTGCGCGCTGCATTTGACCCTGCCCTTTTCCAGGGTGGATGTGAACGTGCACCCCAACAAGTGGGAAGTGCGCTTTGCAGATGAGGGGGCGGTGACCTCTGCCCTGATGGGCGCTGTGGCGCAGGCCCTTCAGGAAGCGCCGCTGTTTAATCCGCCGCCCCTGTTTGAGCGCCCTCCCGCCCCGCCGCCAGCCACCATCATGCGGGCGGAGCCGGTTAAAACAGATTTCCCCCGGGCGCTGGTGGCCCGGGACAGCGTGACGGAAGCGCCGATACCTCCCCCTGTGGTGGAGACGCCGCCCCCGCCGCCTGAGCCGGTGCCCGCGCCTGAGCAGACCGTCCATGAGGCGCTGGCCCAGACCCCCCTTCAGGTGATCGGCGTGGCCTTTAACACCTACATGGTGGCCCTGCATGGGGAAAGCCTGCTGCTGATTGACCAGCACGCCCTGCACGAGCGGTTGCTGTTTGACCGGATGATGGCGCGCCAGGGCGAGGCCCAGGATGTGCAGACCCTGCTGGCCCCCCGGGTGATGCAGCTGGATTACCCCAGCTACCAGACCTTTCTCAATTTTCAGGAAGATCTGGCCCGCGCGGGCTTTGAGGCGGAGGACTTTGGCGAGCGTTCGGTGCGCTTAACCGGTCTTCCCCTGGCGCTGGGGGAGCCGGTGGCCGAAGCCGCCTTCCTGTCGGCGCTGGATGAGCTCCAGGGCCAGGGGCAGTTAAAGGGCAGGGAGCGGCTGGAAAAGGTGATCCTCTCCGCCTGCAAGCATGCCATCAAGGGGGGTGAGCGCCTGCCCGAGGGGGCGCTTCAGGCGCTGGCGGATGAGATGGTGCAAAGCGGCATCACCCCCACCTGCCCCCATGGCAGGCCCATTGTGCTGGCCTTAAGCCGGGGGGAGCTGGAGCGCCGCTTTGGCCGGATTCAGAAATAAATGGGGAACAAAACAGACAATAGGCCGATAGTTGTCGGATTTGTGGGGCCGACGGCATCAGGGAAGTCGTCATTGGCGATGGAAGTGGCGGATGCCCTTGGCGGCGTCATCGTCTGCATGGACGCCATGCAGGTATACCGCGGCATGGACATCGGCACCGCCAAGCCCACACAGGCCGACAGGCACAGGGTGCCCCACCGGATGCTGGATGTGGTGTCCCCCGATGAAGCATACTCCGTCGCCGCCTATGTGAAGGATGCAAGGGCAGCCATTGCGGAAACACTTGGGTCCGGCAAGCTGCCCCTGTTGTGCGGGGGCACGGGGCTTTATCTGCGCGCCCTGAGGCAACCCTTGACCTTTGGCCACACCCCGGGGAACGAGGGCGTCCGGGCGCGCTACCAGGCCTTGGCAGAGGCCCAGGGGGCGGCGGCTCTCCATCAGCGTCTGTCCGAGGTTGACCCGGCCTCAGCCCGGCGCCTGCACCCCAATGACCAGCGCCGGGTGATCCGGGCGCTGGAGGTATTTGAGCTGACCGGCGCCCCCTTTTCGGCCCAGGAATTGCCGGGCGAGGAGGAGAGCCCTTACCGTTTCCTCCTGTTTGGGCTTGATTGGCAGCGGCCCATGCTGTATGCGCGCATTGACCGCCGGGTGGACCACATGGTGGAAGCGGGGCTTGCCGATGAGGTGAAGGGCCTGCTGGACGCTGGCATATCGCCGGAGGCCCAGAGCATGCAGGGCCTGGGCTATAAGGAGCTGGTGCCCTATCTGAAGGGCGCTGCCCGCTATGATGAAGCCCTTGAGACCATCAAGCGGCGCACCCGCAACTACGCCAAGCGCCAGGTGACCTGGTTTAACCGGGAGCCGGGCATCCAGTGGCTTGCGGGCGGGGGCGACATCAAGGCGCACACCACGAATGCCATCAGCATCATAAAGGAGCAGCGATGAAGGATTTGCAGCATCTGGCACACCAGGCGGAACGGGATTGCCAGGAGGTATTCAAGCGCTTTGAGGCGGTGGAAGCCGCCTGCACAAGCCGTGTGCTGGATGCCTTTGAAAACCACCGGGTGGAGGCCCGGCATTTCACCCCCACCAATGGCTACGGCTATGGCGACCTGGGCCGGGACACCCTGGAAGCGCTGACGGCTGAAGTTTTCAGGGCCGAGGCCGCCATCGTCCGCCCCCACATCACCAGCGGCACCCACACCCTGGCGCTGTGCCTGTTTGGCCTGCTGCTGCCGGGGGATGAGCTGCTGTCTGCCACCGGCAAACCCTATGACACCTTAAGCGAAGTGATTGGCCTGGGGCAGGAGCCGGGGTCGCTTCATGAGATGGGGGTCAGCTACCGCCAGGTGGAGCTTGGGGCGGACGGCGGGCTTGATGTGCCCGCCATCATGGCAGGCATCAGGGAAAACACCAGGGTGCTGTTCCTCCAGCGCAGCCGGGGCTATGCCCTGCGCAATGCCCTTGTGCCCAGCGACATGGCGGCGCTGTTTCGTGAAGTGAAGGCAACAAGGCCTGACATTTTTATCATGGTGGACAACTGCTATGGCGCCTTTGTGAATGAGGATGAGCCCACCTTCTACGGCGCTGACGCGGTGGCCGGCAGCCTCATCAAAAACCTGGGCGGCGGCCTGGCGCCCACCGGCGGCTATATCGTGGGCAGCGAGAGGGCCATTACCCGCATCGCTCACCGGCTCACCGCCCCTGGCATTGGGCGGGAGGTGGGCAGCTATGAGGCCAGCTACCGCCCCTTCTTTCAGGGCTTTTTCATGGCGCCCCACACGGTGTGCCAGGCGCTTAAGGTGGCCGCCTTTGCGGCCCGGATGGCGGAGCTTTTGGGCCTAAAAACCTCCCCCGCCTTTGACGCGCCCCGGGGGGACATCATCCAGGCGCTGATTTTGGGGGAGCGGGAAAAGGTCATCGCCTACTGCCGGGGCATCCAGAGCGGCTCACCCGTTGATTCCCACCTGAGCCCCGAGCCCTGGGACATGCCCGGCTATCAGGACCAGGTGATCATGGCGGCGGGCGCTTTTGTGCAGGGCGCTTCCATCGAATTAAGCTGTGACGCCCCCATGCGGGCGCCTTTTGCGGTTTACCAGCAGGGTGGCCTCACCTTCGCCTCCGGCCGCCGGGCGGTGCTCAGGGCTTTTTCGGAATGGCTAAAGAGCGATTGACCAATCTGGGATTGTCATGAAGAGACTAAATCCCGCCTGCCATAACAACCCTTGATTTAGGTGTGGGTTTTATGCTATAAGGTTTATATATATTAATCCGGAACCCGGTTCATCGTTGGGGAGGGGGTAGGCCGCAAAAAAATAGACAATCAGCCATAAAAGCACCTGGCAAGGCAAGGACAAATTATCATGGAGGTTTGAAATGGTTTATTTTGTTATCGGCCTGGTCATCCTGGTGGTGGGCGGCTTGCTGTACAGCAAATATGTGGAAAAGCAGTTCTCTCCCGATGATACCCGGCAGACCCCGGCCACCGCCAAGCAGGATGGGGTGGACTTTGTCCCCATGAAGACCTGGAAAAACACCCTGATCAACCTGCTGAATATCGCGGGCACCGGCCCCGTGCTTGGCCCCATCCAGGGTATTTTGTTTGGGCCCATCGCCTTCCTCACCATCCCCATCGGATGCGTGCTGGCAGGCGCTGTGCATGACTATTTCAACGGCATGATCGCCACCCGCAACGGCGGCGCCCAGATGCCCAAGATCGTCACCAAATACCTGGGCAAGGGAACCCGGGGCATCTACCTGATTTTCTCCAGCATCCTGCTGCTTTTGGTGGGCGTTGTGTTTGTCTACACCCCCGGCGACCTGATTGTGGGCGACATCCTCAAGCAGCCCACCGCCGCCACCAACTCCGTGGTGTGGATCGTGTATGCGCTGATCTTTGCCTATTATGTCATCGCCACCATGTTCCCCATCGACAAGATCATCGGGCGCATCTACCCGGTTTTTGGCGCTTTCCTGATCATCTCCGCCATTGGTGTCCTGGTTGGCATTTTTGTGGACGGCGGCCAGCATCTGGGCAACCTGAACGGCATCATCCTCACCACCAAGGACGGGGTGACCACCGCCACCCAGCACGCGGGCGGCTTTGTGGGCCATTTCAGAAATCTGCCCTTTATCCCGGTGTTCTTTATCACGGTGGCCTGCGGCATCCTCTCCGGCTTCCATGGCTCCCAGACGGCGCTGATCTCCCGCACCATGGAAAAAGAGAGCCAGGGGCGCACGGTGTTCTACGGCTCCATGATCATGGAAGGCCTCATCGCCATGGCCTGGGCAGGCGGTGCCATGGTGCTGTTCAACCGCGCTGCGCTTAACGAGGTGGGCGATGCCCTCACGGCTGGCGCTGCCCTTACCGCTGGCGCCACCGGCATGGTGGGCAACATCTCCCGCACCTTCATGGGCAACATCGGCGGGCTTCTTGCCATCATCGGCGTGATTGTGCTGCCCATCACCTCCGGCGACACCGCTTTCCGCGCCCTCAGGCTCCAGTTCGCGGAGCGCTTCGGAATCGATCAGAAACCCATCAAGAACCGCGTGACCGTCGCCATCGGGCTGTTTATCCCCGCCATCGCCATCCTGATCTTCGCCAAGACCAACGCCAACGGCTTCAACATCCTGTGGCGCTACTTCGGCTGGGCCAACCAGACCCTGGCGGTGTTCGCTCTGGGCATGGCCTCGGTCTACCTGGCGGTGCACAAGAAGAACTACTGGATCACCTTTATCCCGGGCCTGTTCTACTGCTTCATCGTGTTTGCCTTCATCCTGCACGCTGACATCGGCCTGAACCTGGACAAACTCCTGGGACTGACCAAGGACAACCCCCAGGTCTACACCGCCTCCTACATCGTGGCGGCTGTGATCACGGTGCTGTACGGCTGGTTTATCTGGAAGCGCATGCACAACACCACCGAGGATCTGACCCACTACGAAGCCTGATAAAATCGCGGCTTAACAACAAAAACCGGGCTTCGGCCCGGTTTTCAGGCCGTCAAAAAACCTTGGTTTTTTGACGGGAAAGGGATGATGGGCCATCCGCCTGTCACTTCGTTCCCGGGCGGCGGATGGCAAGGAAACCCTTGCTACGCAAGGCATTCCGCCCCACCGCACATGTCGCTGGGGCGGATTTCCATCAGAGGGCTTCGCCCTCCGATACCTCCCTGAATATACTTCTTTGACAGTCTGAAACCGGGATTCGACCCGGTTTTTGTGCGCGGCAGTTTGCTGAAAACTGAAAATGCTGTATCATAAGCACAGCGGATAAGAAGGAGGAGCCCCATGAGAGAGCAGCTGGCCTGTGAAGGCAACATCGTGCATGAGGAGGCCGTTGCCCTGGTGCGCGGCAAGATGCTGGATGAAGGGGTGTTCAGCGATGCCGCCACCTTCTTCAAGGTGATGGGAGACGGCACGCGGTTCAAGATCCTCTGGGCGCTTGACAAGCACGAGCTGTGCGTGTGTGACCTGGCCAACCTCCTGGGCATGAGCACCTCGGCGGTCAGCCACCAGCTGGCGCGGCTGCGCGAAAACAAGCTGGTCTCAAACCGCCGGGAGGGCAAGAACATCTTTTATACCATCGCGGACGACCATGTGCATATGATGCTCAAAAGCTGTGTGGAGCACGCCCTGGAGCCCCAGGAGGAGCCCTCTCTACCCTAAACTGACAAAGCCGCCGCTGCCGCCGGCATCAAGCCAGCCCGCCAGGCTCTGGTCAAATCTGCTGCCGTTGTCATAGATGTGGAGGATGGCATCCTGATCCTTCCGGCTCAGCCCCACCACCGTCACCCAGTGCCAGGGCTCCAGATCCCCCAGCTGATGGCGCAGCAGGCTTAAAAAGGCCACTGGCGCCTCCCTGAGGCCGGACTCAATCATCAAGGCCGCTTCCCGGGTGCTATCCGCCTGGGGGGCGCTTTTTTCGATGTCAAGGGCTGTGGCGCGCAGCTTGCTGCCCGCGTCCTCCAGCAGGCGGTTGGCCCCCTGGGCGAAGCGGGCGGTGGAGTTGAGCCCCATCATGCCGGGGGTCACATAGCCCCAGGTCTCCTCCATCAGGGGCAGCATGCCCTGGGCATCGGCGATGGAAAACTGCCGCGCCACCTTCCCCGCCCGGGCGAGGTACAGCATCATGTTGGCCAGCGTGCAGGCGCCGCAGCCCGCCTTGCGCTGCCAAAAGCCCTGGAACCAGTCCTGGTCGCAGCCGTACAGCGTCGCACCGCCTGCGCCGCCCAGATGCAAATACTCCGGGTTTGCCGCAAATGTCTGTGCCAATCCATTCTTCCTCCCGCTGAAATACAGGCAATACGCGTATTATACCCGCGCTGGGACGAAAAGAGAATCGGTGATTTTCACCCTTGACAATTGAGCGGGTGTTCAATTATAATGGCTCTATCAATTGAACAACCGTTCAAGCGTCGAGGAGGCAGTCATGACCAAGGCGTATCCGATCAAAGGGCAGGTATGCGCGGCCTGCGCCGCCAGGGTGGAGAAAAAAATCGCGGCCCTGCCCGGGGTGATCTTTGCCCGGGTGAACGCGCTGACAAAGAAGGTAACCCTGGAAGCGGCGCCTGAGCGCTTCCCGGATGTGGCGCTGGAGGCTGACCGCATCCTGCGCCGGGAGGAGGACGGCGCCAGCCTGGTGGTGGACAGATGAGCGTTGTCATCCGCATTCCCCTGGCGATCCTCCTGGTGGTGGCCAGCTTCATCTTCAAGGCCCCTGGCTGGCTGCCGGACGCGCTGGCCATTCTGGGCTACGTCATCGCGGGCTATGATGTGGTCTACCGCGCCTTTCGCAACATCCTGCGGGGGCGGGTGTTTGATGAGCATTTCCTGATGTCCCTGGCCACCGTGGGGGCCATGGTGATCGGCGAATACACCGAGGCTGCCGCCGTCATGATCTTCTACCAGGTGGGGGAATTCTTCCAGGACTATGCGGTGGACCGATCCCGCCGCGCCATCGCCCAGGCCATGGACCTGCGGCCTGAGAGCGCCCGGGTATTACGAGACGGGGAGGAATTGGTGCTCTCGCCTGAGGAAGTGCGGGTGGGGGAGACCATGCTGCTGCGCCCCGGCGAGCGGGTGCCCCTGGACGGCGTGATCTTAAGCGGCCTCACCCAGATGGACACCGCCGCCCTCACCGGGGAGGCCCTGCCCCGGGAGGCCGGGCCGGGGGACGAGATAT
>ENA-UOOM01003235-UOOM01003235.1-fermentation-metagenome-genome-assembly--contig:-NODE-3235-length-12124-cov-3.487613_pt1 | contig 12124 bp, 11 predicted proteins | sample MGYA00245781_ERZ724031 | MGnify/ENA primary metagenome ERZ724031 (study PRJEB28704, sample SAMN03018317) | fermentation metagenome | biome: anthropogenic terrestrial biome; feature: soil; material... | reverse complement strand
ATAAGTTCTATGGCGGTAACAATGAGATGAATGTCTTTGAGTTGGCGCACCCACGGGAGCGGCGCACTCTATCCCTCTTACCGCTGGACCCGTCCCGAGGAGTCCCCGCCCATGAGGGTGAGGACGTCCTCCTTGGTCACCCGGTTGTAGTCGCCGTAGATGGTGTGCTTCATGGCCGACGCCGCCACGGAGAACTCGAGGGCGTCCTGGGGGGTCGCCAGGTTGTTGAGGCCCCAGATGAGCCCCGATCCGAAGGAGTCGCCGCCCCCGATGCGGTCCACGATGTCCCGGATCTCGTACTTCCTGCTCTGCATGAAAGCCCCCTTGTTGTCCGCCAGAACGGCGGACCAGCCGTTCCAGTCGGCGCTCACGCTCTCCCGGAGGCTGACGGCGAGGTACTTCATGTTCGGGTAGGCGCCCATGACCTTCGAGGCGAGCTCCCTGTACTTGGCCGTGTCGAGGCTCCCCGCGGTGACGTCCACGTCGATCTCGATGCCGAGGCACTTCTGGCAGTCCTCTTCATTGGCTATGGTGACGTCCACATACCTGGCGATCTCGCTCATGACCTCCTGGGGCGTCCTCCCCCACTGCCACAGCTTCTTCCGGTAGTTCAGGTCGCAGGACACGGTGATCCCCTTTTCCTTGCAGGCCTTCACCGCCTCGAGGGCCACCTCCGCCGTCCCCTTGGCGATGGCCGGCGTGATCCCCGTGGTGTGGAACCAGGTGACCCCGTCGAGGATGCTGTCCCAGTCGAAGTCCCCGGGCTTCACCTCGGCGATGGCCGCCCCGGCGCGGTCGTAGATGACCTTGGACGGCCGCATGGCGGCGCCCGTCTCGGTGTAGTACACGCCGAGGCGGCTGCCCGACCTCCGGATGAAGCGCGTGTCCACGTTGAAGGAGCGCAGCTCCCGGATCATGGCGTCGCCCACGGGGTTCTTCGGGGCCGCCGTGACGTAGGCCACGTCCTCGCCGTAGTTGGCCAGGGAAACGGCCACGTTGGCCTCGGCGCCCCCGAAGGTGGCGACGAAGCGGTTCGTCTGGAAGAGCACCTCGTGGTCGGGCGGCGTCAGACGCAGCATGACCTCTCCGAACGTGATGAATCTGGACATGGATCGAACCCCCTTGTGATTGAAAGTATGGTCGAACGGCGGGGACGCTGCCCCCCGTTCGCGCGTCGTTCAGTCGTACAGGTGGCACGCCACGGTGTGCCCCGCTCTCCGCTCCCTTGGCTCGGGCACCCGTTCGGCGCACTGGGGCATGGCCCTGGGGCAGCGTGGGTGGAAGTTGCAGCCCGAGGGCGGGTTCAGCGGGGAGGGGACGTCGCCCCGCAAGATCGTCCGCTGCTTCTTCGCCCCGGGGATGGGGACGGGCGCGGCGGAGAGCAGGGCCTGGGTGTAGGGGTGCAGGGGGTCGCTGAACAGGTCGTTCTTCGAAGCGATCTCCACGATCTTTCCCAGGTACATGACCGCCACCCGGTCGCTGATGTGCTTCACCACGCTGAGGTCGTGGGCCACGAAGAGGTAGGTCAGCGAGAGCCTCTCCCGAAGATCGGCCAGCAGATTGATGACCTGCGCCTGAATGGAGACGTCCAGCGCCGAGACGGGTTCGTCGGCCACGACCAGGGACGGGTTGAGGATGAGCGCCCGCGCGATGCCGATGCGCTGCCTCTGCCCTCCGCTGAACTCGAAGGCGTAGCGGTGCAGGCATGACAGGTCCAGCCCCACCTCTTCAAGCATGACCGCGACCCGGTCGTTCCGCTCCCTCTCCGAAACCGTCATCCCATGAGCGGAGAGCGGTTCGCCGACGATCTGCGACACGGTCATCCTCGGATCGAGGGAGGCGAAGGGGTCCTGAAAGACCATCTGGAAGCTCCGGCGCGCCGTCCGAAGGGGTTCTCCGTGAAGCGCGAGAAGGTCCCTCCCCTCAAAAAGGACCTCGCCCGCCGTGGCGGGGATGAGGCGCAGAATGGCCCTCCCCGTGGTGGATTTCCCGCACCCCGACTCGCCGACGAGGCCGAGGGTCTCCCCCTTTCGCACGGAGAACGAGACTCCGTCCACGGCCTTGACATACCCCGAGATCCTCTGGAGAACGCCCGACCGGACGGGGAAGTACTTTTTGAGGTTTCGAACCTCCAGCAATCGATCCGTCATCCGACTCGCCTCTCTTGGCTTTCCCGTATCTCGTTCCATCGCCAGCATCGAACCGCGTGCCCGTCCAGCGCGTCGAGAAGAGACGGCTCCTCGTTCCGGCAGAGCTCCCGGACATAACGGCACCGGTCGCTGAACTTGCACCCGGGGGCGAGGCAGTCCAGCGAAGGGACCATCCCCGAGATGGCCTTCAGCCGGTCGACCTCGCCGTGCAGCGGGGGGATAGACTCAAGCAGCCCCAGTGTGTACGGGTGGAGCGGCGAGGCGAAGAGCTCCTCCGTCCGGGCCAGTTCGAGGATGCGCCCGGCGTACATCACCGCCACTCGCTGCGCCGCCTCGGCCACGATGCCGAGGTTGTGGGTGATGAGCAGGACGGACATGGTGTACTCCCGCTTCAGCTCGTCCAGAAGTTCGAGGATCTGGGCCTGGATGGTGACGTCGAGCGCCGTGGTCGGCTCGTCGGCGATGAGCAGCTCGGGGTTCAGAGCCAGAGCCATGGCGATCATGACCCTCTGACGCATGCCTCCGCTCATGGAGTGGGGGTAGGAGTCCACGCGCTTTTCCGGGCTCGGGATGCCCACCTTGCCCAGCATCTCCACCGCCCGATCCCGCGCTTCTTTTTTCGACATGGCGCCGTGGGCGAGGATCTCCTCCACGATCTGATACCCCACGGTGTACACGGGGTTGAGCGAGGTCATGGGCTCCTGGAAGATCATGGAGATGCTCTTCCCCCGGATCTTCATCATCTCCTCGTTCGTGCGGCCCACGAGCTCGTTCCCCTTGAAGAGGATGCTGCCGGACGCGATCTTCCCGTGCGGCCGGGGCATCAGGCCAAGAACCGCCAGGGAGGTCATGGACTTCCCGCTCCCCGACTCCCCCACGAGGCCAAGGGTCTCCCCCTTGTTGATATGGAAGGAGACGCCGTCCACGGGGAAGATGCCCCCCGACGCTGAGGGAAACCGTACCCTGAGGTTCTGCACTGCAAGCATGGGACTCCCGTTCTTCTCCACGGTCACACCCCCTCGATATCCCGCCGGAAGTGGGGATCGAGCTGGTCGCGGAGGACGTCGCCGGCGAGGTTGAAGGACAGCACGGTGAGGACGATGCAGGCCCCCGGGAAGAGCAGGAGCCATGGAGCTCTGGTGAGGTACATCCGCCCCTCGCTGAGCATGTTGCCCCAGCTTGGAACGGACGGAGGGATGCCGAGGCCGAGGAAGTCGAGGGATGCCATGTCCAGAAGCGAGAAGGCGAAGGTGAAGGTGGCCTGAACGATGATGGGGGACATCATGTTGGGCAGAATATGCCGGAGGATGATCCACCGCTGCTTCACGCCCGAGGAGACGGCGGCCTCGATGTAGGGCTCCTCTCTGAGCTTCAGCGTCAGGCCGTAGACGATTCGGGTGGTCCTCGTCAGGTACGTGATCCCCACGGCGATGATCACGTTCACCATGCCCCGGCCGAGGATCGAGACGAGCACAAGGGCCATGAGCAGCGACGGGAAGGCCATCAGGACGTCGATGAGGCGCATGAGGTAGGGTTCCACCCGTTTGAAGTACCCCGACGAGACACCGATGAGGACGCCGAGCACGAGGGAGAAGAGCACGACGCCCGCGGACCCCACGAGGCTCGTTCTGGCTCCGTAGACCACGCGGCTGAAGATGTCCCGGCCGAAGTTGTCCGTGCCCATCCAATGCTTCCCGTTGGGCGAGGCGAGCTTCTCCGCGGGGTTCATCTCGATGGGGTCGAAGGTCACGAGGAGAGGAGCGAAAACGGCCGAGAGGACGAGGAGCACGATGACAAACAAGCCGAGCAGAGCGATCTTTCGTCCGTAAAAAGCTCTCAGCATCCGTCCCATGGTCGTCGACACCCTAACTGTACCGGATTCTCGGGTCCAAAAGAGCGTACGAAAGGTCGACGATCAAATTGATGACCATATAGATGAACGCCACGATCAGAATGATCCCCTGAATCGTCGGATAGTCCCTCCGAAGAATGGACTCCACGATCAGCCGGCCTATCCCGGGCAGGGAGAAGACCGTCTCGGTGACGACCGTTTTCGAGACGAGACCGATGAAGGTGAACCCCAATGCCGAGGTGACGGCCACAAGGGCGTTCCTGAAAATATGCCGGATGTTCACCCGCATCTCGGAGAGCCCCTTCGCCCGGGCCGTTTTGACGTAATCGGCGTTCGAGACGTCCAGCATGCTCGATCGGGTGAGCCGGATGATCAGCGCCGAGTTGGGTATGGCGAGGGTAATGCAGGGAAGGATCAGGTATCTGAGGTTTTCCCAGTTGCCGCTTTTAAGAATCGAGGGGAACCCCGAGGAGGGGAAAATTTTCAGGATGACGGAGAAGAGAAGCATTAAATTGAGTCCAAGCCAGAACGTCGGAATCGAGGCGAAGAACATGGACACCCCTGAGAAAAACTGGTCGAGGAAGCTGTTGTATCGAATGGCCGACAAAATGCCAATGGGAATTCCTATAAGGATGATGAGCACTATTGATATCAAAGCGATGAAAACGCTTGTCTCCGCCCGGTCGGCGATGACCGACAGGACGGGCTGATGAAAGAATATGGAGGAGCCGAAATCCCCCCGCAGTATCCCCCCCAGCCATTTGAAGTACTGGATGTACAGCGGCCGGTTCAACCCCATCGACTCCCTGAGATACTCGACCTGCTCGGGGGTGGCCTGATCGCCCAGCATGACCCGTGCGGGGTCGCCCGGAATCAGGTGGATGAACGAGAAGACGATGATCGAGGTAAGAAGCAGAGATGGAATCATACTTGCAATGCGTCGGACAAGGTATGAGAACATCCTTCGATTCTCCTTCAATTATTGAATCTGGAAGAGGAGGGGTGCCCTCCTCTTCCAGGCTGCGGTTCAGGATGCTGCTATTTCTTGAAGTGTACCCCCCAGAAACGGGGCCAGATCAGGGCGGTGTCCTTGACGCCCTCGAGCTTGGGCGCATAGACGTCGTAGATGAAGTTATCCCCGGTCTTCATGATGGGAACTTGCGTGTAGACCAGCTCCTGAATCTGATCCCAGATCGCTTTGCGCTCCTTCTCGTCCAGGGTGGAGGCGAATTTCGCCGCGAGCTCCTTCTTCTCCGGAGTGGCCCACCATCCCGGATAGACCTCGCTCATGAAGGTGAACAGAACGGGATCGGGCACGAATCCGTGATAGGTGAAGAACATGTCCCACTGCGTGGCGTCCGCCCGCTTGGAGACCAGGGTCGCCCAGTCGTAAATCTGGAAGTCGATGTTGAAACCGGCTTTCTTCAGCTGCTCGGTTATGACGAGCGAGCTGTCGTAGTGCACCTTATAGGACGTGGTCGCCATATAGGTTATTTTCTCTCCGTTGTACCCGGCCTCTTTCGCCAGCGCTTTCGCCTTTTCGGCATCGCCCAGGCTGTACGCGTCCGCTCCCGCCGTGGAGAACCAGGGTGTTCCCTCCGGCATGATGGAGCCGTTCTTTCTCCAGAGCGCTTCCGGGCCTATGGCCGCCTTCAGGACGGCATCCATGTCCACGGCGGTCAGGATGGCCTTCCGCAACTTGAAATTCTCCTTGAGAATGCCTTCCTTCGAGTTGAAGAACACAAACCCCTGGCTGCCTCCCTTCTGAAGGGTCACGACCAGATCGGGATCGTCCTTCAGAGAGTCGTACAGGTCGCCGGGGATTCGCTCCGAATAGTCATAGTCTCCCGCCTTGATGCCATTGACTCGTGTGGCGTCATCGGGCACGGGGATGAACTGAATCTCCTTGAAATTGGCCTCTTTTTTGCCCGCGTAGCCGTCGCTGGCCTCATCCCGTGCCGCGTACTCGTCGAAGCGCACGAGCCGGATGTATCTGCTGGGGCTCCGTTCGACGAACTTGTAGGGGCCGGTCCCGATGTATCCGGTCTCCGGAATGGGCGTCTTGTCCGCTTTTTCGGCGATCTCCTTCGGATATATGGCGGGGCCTCCGTTCATGAACGCCAGGAGGTTCTTCCACGGGGCGAAGGCCTGCTTGAAGTGCAGCGTGATCTCATACTTTCCCGTCTGCTCCATCTTCTCGATGTTGTTGAAAAGGACGGAACCGCGGGATCCGAACTGGCTCCACCGCGAGAGGGAGGCATAGACATCGTCGGCGGTCAGCTCTTTCCCGTTGTGGAACGTGACACCCTCCCTCAGTCGAATGACGATCAGTTTCCCGTCGTCTTTGACCTCTTCCTCTTTCACCAGCATGGGCACGGGGTTGTATTTCGAGTCAAAGGTGTAGAGCCCCTCGAAGACGTGGATTGCGATCATCGTCGTCAAGTCCGAGGTGATGACCTGCTGGTCCAGGGAGGGGGCCTCGTCGATCACGGCGACCCGAAGCACATCCTCGGACGCCCATGCGGCGGAAAAGAGCATCAGCACGCACAACACCGAAACAGACAACATCCGGAGCAGTTTTGCACTACGTGTACCCATGGTGATTCCTCCTTTTTCTCTCGATAGATTGCGGAACGAACACGAACGATGCGGCGTTTCCCCGTTGTTTCGTGCCTCCGGGCTCCCTTACCGGACCCGGACGCTCTTTCCGAGAATGGGACCGACGACACGGCCATCCTCCACGATCACGCGCCCGTTCTTCACGACGAAGTCGATGCCCTCGGGGCGCTGCCGGGAGTTCCTGTATTCCGAACGGTCCTGGATTCTCTCTTTGTCAAACACGACGAGATCTGCCCGAAGTCCTTCACGGATCACCCCCCTGTCAAAAAGTTTGAACCGAGATGCAGGCATTCCGGTGCACTTTCGTATGGCCTCTTCCATGGAGAAGAGCTTCTTGTCCCGCACGTACGTCCCGAGCAGCCTTGGGTAGCAACCGAAACAGCGGGGGTGCGGGTTCCCCTGGGCGAGGGGGCCGTCGAAAGCGTTGGGCGACGAATCGGACCCGATCATGCTGAAGGGATGCTTGAGAATCCTCTCCATATCGCTTTCGGAGTGGGACATGATCACGATGGTGACGCCCGCCTCCTCCGAGAGAATGATATCGAGATAGACATCCTCGGGCGGAAGCCCCCTGTCCCTCGCAATTTCCTCGAAAGTCCTCCCGACCAGAGACGTGTCGTTTTTCGCCGACCCGATGAGGATACGATCCCACCCCGTATCCTTGGCATGGTTATCCCAGCCGGAGAGGTCCCTCGTGAAATCCTCCTGTATTTTTTTCCTGGTCGAGGGGTCGCGGAGACGTTGCAGCACCGTCGCGATACCTCCCGCGTTGGCCCAGGGAGGAAGAAGGGACGTAATGTTGTTGGAGCCGGCGGTATAGGGGTAGATGTCGCATGAGACATCGCCGCCCCTGTCCCTGAAATCCTGCATCATGCGAAGGGTCGTCTCCGACCAGCCCTCATAGCGGCGCATGACCTTATGGTGGGATATCTGAAGAGCGCACCCGCTCCGCTCGGCGATGGATATCGCCTCGCGCACCGCGTCCAGGAGGGAGCCCGCCTCGCCGCGGATGTGCGCGCTGTAGATGCCCCCGTAGCGGGCGACGATCTTGCAGAGTTCGACGATCTCCTCCGTCTCGGCGTAACACCCCGGGGGGAAGATCAGCCCTGTGGATATGCCCACACAGCCGCTCTGCATGGCTTCCTCCACATAGCCCTTCATCCGGTCAAGTTCGGTCTTTGTGCTGGCGCGTGCCTCCGTGCCCATGGCGGCGAGACGGACGGACCCGTGCCCTGCCAGAAAGACCAGATCGGTGATGTGCCCCTTCCGGTCCAGGAGATCCATGAACTCCCCGGTTCCTCTCCAGTTCCACGCCACGGGCTCCGTGCTGGGGATATAGGGGTTCAGATAGGGGATCATCTGATCCAGGTACTCGTCGGACAGAGGGGCGACGGATTGGCCGCAGTTTCCCACAATCTCCGTCGTGACCCCCTGCAGTATCTTGGCGTCCGGATTGTTGACGAAAAGGGCCGTTCTGTCCGAGTGCGTGTGCGTATCGACGAACCCCGGGGTCAGCGCTCTGCCCGATGCATCGATGACCTTCGCGGCAAGATGCTCCTCAATGCGCCCGACGGCCGCGATTCTCTCTCCCCGCACCGCAACGTCTCCGTAAAAGCTCGGGCTTCCCATGCCATCGTAAATCCTCGCGTTCCTGAACAACAGATCAAACAAACTCTTCTCTCTCCCTTCCTCTCAACAATACACCAGTCGGTCATTCCGGGCCTTGCAGAACGTACTGCGATGCGTCACTGCGCCGTATCGGGGCGCAGTAAAAACTCTCCCTCCCGTATGCCTGCCCCGGGGGGCATCTGCCGGTAGTCCCGCCCATCCCGGGCGTTGAGGTCCCACAGGATCTCCCCGCCGAGGATCGTCATCTCGCACTCCAGCCGTTCGGTGCCGGGGAGCGTCCCTCCGAAGGAGTCCTTGAAGCCGAAGCGCCCCTTCCTGAGCGTCCAGAGCGCCACATCGGCCGGAGCGCCGACGGCGAGGGTCCCGAGCTCCCGATGGCCGATCATGCAGGCCGGCCTGTGGGTCGACCGCAGGAGGACGTCGTAGAGGGGCATCCCCATGGCGAGGCACTTGGACATGGTCGTCGGCATGTCCATCATGGCGCCGTTCATGCTCTGGACGTGCAGATCCGAGGAGATCGAGTCCGGAGGGAACCCCTGCTCTATGGCCGGCACGGCGTTGCCGAACAGGAAGCTGCCTCCGCCGTGCCCGAGGTCGAAGAGGACGCCCCGCTCCCGCGCCGCGAACAGATAGGGGTAGATTTTTCCCCGGCCGTCCACGACGGGAACGGGGGCGCGGAAGCAGTGGGTGCTGATGTCCCCGGCGCGAAGCTTCTCGGTGACGAGCTGCCAGTAGGGGCGCTCTCTCCTGAAGTACCCGAAGTCCACCATCACCGGCAGGTCCGACATCCGGCCCGCCCCGACGGCGCTCTCCACCGGCTCCCACCCTGGTCCCCAGTAGTGGGCCGTCTTTATCCCGACGAGGACGTCCCGGTGGCGCTCGACCTTTTTCACCGCCGCCTCCGGGTCGAAGTCCGAGGGGGTCTGCTCGATGAGGTCGCTGATCATGCCGTAGCTCGCAATGTTGAGGAACGCGAAGACCCTGGTCCTCGCCCGATCGATGACGGAGGCACGGAAGAGGTCGAAGTTCCGCCATCCGGCGCTCCCCGCGTCCACCATGGTCGTCACGCCGCTCCGGACGCTGAAACCGTCCGGGAAGACGCTGTACTCCCCCGCCCAGGCGTTGGGGTTTCCTCCCGTGGCGAAGAGGTGGGTGTGGATGTCGACGATGCCCGGCGTCACGAGAAGGCCGGAGGCGTCGATGACCTTCAGAGCCCCCTCTTCGGGCAGGTCATTGCCCACGGCGGCGATCACGCCGTCCCGGATCAGGAGGTCGTGGACCCCGTCCACCCCGCTGGCCGGGTCCATGACGCGCCCCTTTGTTATGAGGATGTCCTGCATGTTCTCACCTTTCCTGCGTTCACCGTTGCCCGGCGCCGCGGCCGGGATGAAGACGCCCTTCCCGCCGTCACTTCAGAGGCTGTTCTTCACCTCTCCGACCCTCGACACGATCGCGTCGATCTCGTCGTCCCGAAGGGTCATGGGGTTCACGAAGACGGAACGGTCATCGGCGGCCATGGTGAAGATGGAGGGGTTCCCCTCCCGGAGCTGACGAAGGGCCTCCGCCGCGCACCCCGGTTTGGCGAAGGAGATGACCATCTGGGGGAAGGGTTGCCCCGCCTCGTTGGGGTAGACCCGGCGGACGGACACGACGGGATCGCCTTCGAACTCGGCGATCGTCGAGGCGATGCGCCTCTCCGCCCACGCGGCCCGCGCCCCGTGGTCCATGGCGACGTACTGCTCGACGGCGGCAAGGAGGCCGACTATCTCCTCGCGTCCCACCTTGAACATCCTGCCCACGCCGTACTCGGGGAAGGCCGTTCGCTCGATCCACGAGAACAGCTCCCGCTTCCCCACGATCAGGCCGCTCGCCTGGGGGCCCCTGAGGTCCTTGCCGCCGCTGAAGACGCAGGCTGTCGCCCCCATCTCCGTGAGCCTCCAGAGGTTGTCCACGGGGGGGACCTGCGCGGCGGAGTCGACGATCACAGGGATCCCGTGGCGGGCCGCCACGCGCAGCGTCCCCTCGAAGCCGAGGGCGCCGGGTGCCATCCAGCCGCCGGCACCCATGAAGAAGTAGAAGATGGCGGCAGTGTTCTCCGTGATGGCGTACTCCAGGTCGTCCTCCGTCGTCGGGAGGATGGTGTTGGGAAAGCCGACCTCGACGATTTTGGCGCCGACGAGGCGGACCGACCAGTCGTAGGGGTTCCTGTGGGCCCGGTGGATGACGATCTCGCTTTTCGCTATCTGTTCCGGGGAGAGGGCCCGGTAGAGGCGCCCATATTTTTTTGCGATGCACGCAGCCGCCGCAATGTGCAGAGCCGCCGCCGCCCCGTTCGTCACGAAGGCCGCCTCGTTCCTGGTCAGTTCGGCCAGTCTTCCGTGCACCTTCTGCTGGAGCTCCTTGAGAACGACGTGGTCCCGCGCGGCGGCGTTCATGGCCTCCAGCGTCGCCTCGCTCATCCGGGATCCTCCGACCATGGTGTATGTCCCCGCCGCGTTGATCACCTTTCTGACGCCCAGTTCTCCGTAGATGTCACGAGTCATCGCCATCGCCGCCCTGTTCTGATTTTTTGTTCTCTGAATGGACCTCGTCGAGGTAGGAGTACAGCGTGAACTTCGAGATGTCGAGGTACCGGCATATCCTGTCCCCCGATTTCGTCACGAGGAAGGCCCCCTTGTGGTCGAGGTACTGGACGAACCGGATCTTCTCCTCCCGGGACATGTAGGATACGGGCTTTCCGATCTCGTCGTGGGCCTTTCTGAGGAGGGCGTCCAGGAGTTCGTTGACGTTGTTGACGAAGAACTCCTCCTCCTCCTGCCGGTTCGGCTGCCCCTCCCCGCCGTTGGCCACGAGGGCCTGAATCGCCTTGTTCGCCACCATGAGGTTCGAGATGTCGAAGTTGATGCAGAGGCATCCCACGACCTTGTCCTCGTCGTTCCGGATGTATATGGAGGATGACCGGAGCAGCCGCCCGTCCTTCGTGTGGGCGTAGTAGCCGTACTTGTTGCCGTCGACGACGGAGCCGCGGAGGACCTCCAGCCCGAGATTGCTGCCGCAGTCCCCGACCTTGCGGCCCGTGACGTGTCCGTTTTCGATCATCGCGACGGTGCTCTCGTAGCCGTCGGTAAGGTCGTGCAGGACGATCTCGCAGTTTGCCCCGAACACGGCGGAGAGGCTTTTCAGCAGGCCTTCGAAAAAGCCGAATTCATCAAGAATTCTTTTCATTCTTGCGCCCCCTGAAAAAAAATAAGACAGGATAAATTTCTGTTATTATACTATCGTCCTCTATCGAGTCAACAAACGATCTATGGGAGGGAAGAGCATGAACATCCGAAAATATGAGGTGCTGCATCGTATCTGGGAGCTCGGCGTCGTGGGAATCATCCGGACGAAGGACGTGGAGAACGGGATTCGCTCGGCGCAGGCGATCTTCGAGGGCGGGATATCGGTCCTCGAGGTGTCGACGACCTTTCCCGGGGCGCTGGACATCATGAAGGAGCTCTGGGCGAAGGGCAAGAACAGCGGGTTGGTCCTCGGGGCCGGGACCGTGGCCGACTCCGAGACGGCCAAGCTGTGCATCGACGCGGGAGGTCAGTTCATCGTCTCGCACTGTTTCAGCGAGGACGTCGCGAAGTTGTGCAACCGCTACGGCGTTCCCTACATGCCCGGGGTGGGGACGGTGACGGAGGTGGTCCGAGCCATGGAGTGGGGTTCCGACGTGGTGAAGGCCTTCCCCGGCGACGTGTTGGGGCCCAAGTTCATCAAGGCGGTCCATGGACCGCTTCCCGAGGCGCAGATCATGCCCATCGGCGGCGTTACGCCCACCTTATAAATTTGTTTGACAATTTTTTAAGCAAACTCCTCTTGAGTTTTA
>ENA-UOOM01003234-UOOM01003234.1-fermentation-metagenome-genome-assembly--contig:-NODE-3234-length-12127-cov-4.390739_pt1 | contig 12127 bp, 9 predicted proteins | sample MGYA00245781_ERZ724031 | MGnify/ENA primary metagenome ERZ724031 (study PRJEB28704, sample SAMN03018317) | fermentation metagenome | biome: anthropogenic terrestrial biome; feature: soil; material... | reverse complement strand
AACACGGTTTCCAGTGCGGAATTGTCCGCACTGGAAACCGTGTTGGCATCTGACGGACTGCTTGAAGACGATATTCGAAGATTTTATACCCAGCGCGATAAAGAAAAAACACCTTCCTAAGCCAACGTTTGCGGCTAGGGCAGGAAAAACCCGACAAGCCACAGGGGCGCTTGCAGAAAAGAAAAGCTGCGGCCCACGACTCAAGACAAGGCGACGCTCACTTGCAATTATCTGTATTTTGCGATATGCTTTAAAGGACTAAACAGTATTGAGGAGGAAAGTATGGAAAATAAAAAAACGGCAATTTTGGTTGTAGATATGTTAAATGACTTTGTGACAGGTGCATTGAAATGTGACAGAGGTCTTGCAATTGTTGACAAGACAGCGAAGCTGTTGGAAGAAGCCAGAAAGCACGGCGTAGTTGTTATTTTCAGCAACGATGCCCATGTAAAAGGCATTGACCACGAATGCAAGTTTTGGGGAGATCATGCCATTGAGGGCACGAAGGGTGCGGAAGTAATTGACGAGTTGGCGCTTTCGGATAAGGACTATGTGGTTCCCAAAAGAAGGTACAGCGGATTTTTCTACACGCATTTGGATTTGTTGCTCAGGGAATTGAAAATCGATACGGTGATTATGACAGGGCTGCATACGCATATGTGTGTGCGCCATACGGCAGCAGACGCTTATCAGTTGGGCTATAATGTGCTGGTTGCCAGTGATGCCACAGACAGCTTCACGGAAGAAGACTACAATTCAGGCATTGAATATTTGAAAAATACCTATGATGCAAAAGTGTACACGGTAGATGAACTTTGTGAGATGTTTGCACGCTGATCTACTAAAAGAGATAAAGTGCAAGACTACACAGCAAGCAGTAAAAGTAAGCTATATAAAGCGGCAGGATAATTTTATCCTGCCGCTTTATTGATGACAATGTAAAAAGAATTTATTTACCGATGAATGTTGATTAATAGGTTTCTTTAAACACTTCAAAATATTTTTGCTCGTGGGCGCAGGCAGGGCAGAGTGCCGGTGCAGCTTTACCCTTTTGAATATAGCCGCAGTTGCCGCATTTCCATTCGACTTCTGCATCTTTTTCGAATACTTTGCCGTTTTCAATGTTTTCCAGAAGTTTCAAAAATCTTGTTTCGTGTCGAGCTTCTGCTGCTGCAATGTGTTTGAAAACTTCGGCAATGGCAATAAAACCTTCTTCTTCGGCAACTTTGGCAAATTGCGGATAAAGAAGATTGGTTTCTTCGTGTTCGCCTGCTGCAGCTGCCTTTAAGTTGGCTTTGGTGTCTTGCAAGTTGACGGGGAACTCGGCGGTGATTTCCACCATTTCGTCTTCCATTTCTTCTACAAGAAACTTATAGAAGCGTTTTGCATGTTCTTTTTCGTTCTCTGCCGTTTCCGTAAAAATATCGGACATTTGTACATATCCGTCTTTTTTTGCCTGAGATGCATAATACGTATAACGCATTCTTGCCTGCGATTCGCCTGCAAAAGATTGCATCAGATTCTTAGCTGTTTGACTGCCTTTTAATTTCATGCTTTATTCCTCTCTCTTCGATATATTATTATTAGTATATCATATTTATCGAATTTATCCAACTCGCCCATTTCATATTGCAGAGGAAAAAGGCGAAAGAAGTGTGCAAAATATTTTTTCTTGTTACAAGTGTCGGATTTTGGCGTAATTTATGAAAAATGCAGTATAATAGGGCTTACGGACAAAAATAAGAACATAAAGGCGTTATCAAAAACGAAGGAAATATAGATGATAAAATTCAGCATCAAAAAACCGTATACGGTGTTGGTCGGTGTCATTCTCATATTGATTTTGGGTACGGTATCGTATTTTAAGATCGATGTAGACTTGCTGCCCAACATCAATTTGCCCTATGCGGTCATTGCAACCACCTATCCGGGAGCAAGCCCCGAAGAGGTGGAAGAAATTGTGACAAGGCCGATTGAAAAGGCGATTTCTTCCACGAGCAACATCAAAAATATTAAATCCATCTCTTCAGAAAACTCTTCTTTGGTGATTTGTGAATTTTATGCTGCGGCGAATATGGATTCTGTGACCATTGAGATGAATGAAAAGCTGGATATGATTCAGCCTATTTGGGATGAAAAAAATATAACTTCCCCCATTATCATCAAACTCAACCCGGATATGCTGCCCATTATGGTATCAGCAGTTGATGTGGAAGGGCTGACGGGAACAGAGTTGACGCAATTTGTAACCGATAAGGTATTGCCGCCCCTTGAAAGTGTGGAAGGTGTGGGCTCTATTGAAACATCGGGGTTGATTCAAGAAAAAATCAACGTAGATATCAACCAGCAAAAAATAGACCAAATCAATGACGATATTTTAGCGAAAATTGATGGGCAGCTGGCCTTAGCATCATCACAACTCACCGGCGCACAAGCTGCGCTGAACAATCAAAAATCTGCGCTTGCAAATGAAATGGCCAAGCAAACAGCAGCATTGGATGAGGGTAAATCTGCCTTGACTGCTGCGCGCCAAGACCTTATAAGCCAACAGCAAAGCCTAAATACGGCGTTGCAAATAGCGCAAATAAGTGCAGGGACGTTAGCGCAGGCACTGGAGGAGATGGACAGGCAAGAAGCGGCGCTGACGGCAGAACGAGAAAAGATTATTGCGGACGGCGAAGAGATTGCTCAAGCCGACAGGCTGGCGCAAATCGAGACTTTGCTTGCTGCAATCAGCACAGCAAGACCCCAGGCATTGGCGCAGTTGACAACACTTCAGACACAGATTGCACAAAGTCAGGAAGCATTGCAGCAAATAAACGGCGGGTTGGGACAGTTAGACAGCAAGCAGGCACAAATCGATGCAGGGCTCAATACGCTGGCGCAGCAAAAAACATTGGCGGAACAAAAATTAGCAGCGGCGCAAAATGAAATTACCGCAGGCAAACAAAGTCTGCAGAGCGCCAAAGCACAAGCATATGCATCAGCAAATTTGGGCTCAATGATAACGGCTGACATGGTTTCTTCTTACTTGATGGCACAAAACTTTTCAATGCCCGCAGGCTATATTCACTCCGCTGACAACCAAAGCTATCTTGTGAAGGTGGGTGATAAAATCAAGACCTTTGAGGAACTGCAAAATCTTGTTTTATTTAAACCGAATATTGATTCGGCACAAGATGTGCGCTTAAAAGATGTGGCCGATATTGCCTTTACCGACAATGCACAAGCCATTTATGCCAAAATCAACGGCAGAGACGGCGTGTTGCTGGTGTTTCAAAAACAGAGCATGTATTCTACCTCTGATGTTGCCAATCGAATCAACGAAAAAATGAATCAGCTGCAAACAGAAAACAGCGCCATTCATATCACGAACCTCATGGATCAGGGGGATTACATCAAAATCATTGTGGATGCCATCTTGAATAACCTGCTCATGGGGGCGGTGTTGGCGGTGTTGGTTTTGATGCTGTTTTTGCGTTCGATGCGCACCACGGCAATTATTGCCATATCCATTCCCATCAGTGTTATTTTTGCGCTGTCAATGATGTATTTTACGGGTATTACCTTTAATATTATTTCGCTGGCAGGTCTGGCGCTGGGAATAGGTATGTTGGTGGACAACTCCATTGTGGTAATTGAAAATATTTTTCGCTTGCGCAGTGAGGGCATGGGCATCAAAGAGGCGGCACTTAAGGGCAGCAGGCAGGTGGCGGGCGCCATTACGGCTTCGACGATTACCACCATTTGTGTGTTTTTACCCATTGTCTTCACCCAAGGACTTTCAAAGGAATTGTTCAGCGATATGGGTCTGACCATTGCCTTTTCTTTGATTGCAAGTTTAATTGTGGCGCTGAGTCTGGTGCCTGCCATGGCTTCGACCATGCTAAAGGCAGAGCCGCAAAATGCGCAGCGAAATTATGAAAAAGTTCAAGATTTTTATGAGAGACTGCTGAGTGCGGCCTTGCAGCGCAAGGCTGTCGTGCTCGTTGCCAGTTTGGTGCTGCTACTTGGCAGTGCCTATGGTGTCAGCAGAATCGGCACGGCGTTTATACCCAAAGCGGACACCCCGCAAATGTCTGCCACGATGCATTTGAACGCTAAACAGCCTTCTTTTGAGACGTTGAAGGCAATGAGTGATGACGTAACTCAGCGCATGATGCAAATTGAAGAGGTGCGTGCCGTGGGCGCCCTGCAGCTCAATGACTTTGAAAGTGCCGGCAGCGACAATACGACGATGACTTTTTATATTGTCTTAGACGAAAAAAAGAAAAAAACGAACGAAGAGATTAAAGCTGAACTTTTGGAAAAGACGAAGGATTTGGATTGCACCATCAATGTAACCACATCCAATATGGATGTGAGCATGCTCGGCGGAGAAGGGCTTGAGGTAATCGTCAAAGGGCGAGAGTTGGATGTGCTTCAAAAAATTACCCAAGACATGGCTGAGGCGATGCGTGGCATGGAAGGAACCGTTGAGGTCTCTGATGGTATGAGCCGGCCCGTCAATGAAATTCGCGTCCTTGTCAATAAGGATCGTGCAGCACAGTTTAATCTGACGGTGGCGCAAATTTATGCCACTTTGTCAAATCAGCTCAGAAGTGAAAAAGAAGCAACCAGTGTGGTGCTGGATAATAAGATATATTCGGTGACGGTCAGTCAACGTGACAAAACCGATATGACAGGGGAGGAAATCGGCGGGGTGGAAATTGCCGCGCCGACGGGAGAAAAAACCGATATTGCCGCGGTGGCACAAATTGACAGGGCGCAGGGTCCGCAGTCGGTGTATCACGAAAACCAGCAACGCTATATGGTTGCCGGTGCCAATATAGACGATAAACACAATATTGGCTTGATTGCCGCAGACTTTCAAAAGATCATCGATGCATATGACGTACCCGAAGGATACAGCATCGAAATCCAGGGAGAAAATAAAATTATCCAAGATACGATGCGCGATTTGGCACTGATGCTGGCGCTTGCCATTATATTTATTTATCTGATTATGGTGGCACAGTTTCAGTCGCTGCTGCTGCCCTTTATTGTGATGTTTACCATTCCGCTTGCTTTTACGGGCGGATTACTGGCGCTCTTGGCAGCACATATGGAATTGAGTGTCATCGCCATGCTCGGTTTCATCATCCTTTCCGGTGTGATTGTTAATAACGGCATAGTTTTTATCGACTACGTCAATCAGCTTGTGGCGCAGGGAATGCCCAAGCGGCAGGCGCTGATACTGGGCGGCAAAACGCGTATGCGCCCGATTTTTATGACGGCGCTGACGACGATCTTGGGTTTGGTTACGATGGCAATGGGGTTGGGTATGGGCGCAGAAGTGGTGCAACCCATGGCGGTGGTGACCATTGGCGGATTGCTTTACGGAACGGTGGTAACGCTCTTTGTGGTGCCGGTGATGTATGAAGTGCTCAGCAAAGATAAAAAGAAAAAGGACGGACAAAGTGGCAAAGCACGGTTGATAAATCCGCAAGAAACCGAAACGGTGTAAAAAACTGGCGGCATTGCAGATGAATGTAAAATGGCCGAAAAAGCGCCCTATTATTCTCGAAATAGAATAATAGGGCGCTGCTGCATTTGGTTGAAAACGATTCAAAAGATGATATACTGAAATGAGAAAAGAGCCTGATTATCGTGTAATCAAGCGAAAAAATAACAAAATATGGAAAGACTAATCGTGGCCGTCACAGCGCGGCATGTTGGGCCCCAGGCCTGTGAGGTCGGTGATTTTGCCGACAGCCTTCTCGCTTAAAAAAATGATATGAGAGGGTGCACCGTCGATGTTTTCACCGCTGAGCCGAATGCCGTTGTCGTTTTCATAATAATCCAACGGCAAGTGACGACGGAAGAGACGACCGGTTTTGGCATCGGTTATTTCGATAACCACTTCCTCTGCGGAAATTTCACTAATTACGGGTTGTTTGTTTTCCATAAAAAACCTCCTGAATCAGGCAATAAATCTAAAGAAATTATAGCAGGAAATTGAGAAAAATAGAAGAAAGGTTAAAAACTGGTGAAAAAATGGTAAAAAAGACACTGATTATCAACGGCGTTAAGCGAATGCTTATTGTGGATGAGTCCACAACGCTGGCAGACGTGTTGAGAAAACAACTTCTGTTAACAGGTTGTAAGGTAGGCTGCAATCAGGGACATTGCGGCGCGTGTACGATTTTGTTAAACGGAGAAGCAACGCGTTCTTGTATCGTGAAAATGAGCAGAATTAAAGATGATGACGTTATTGAAACCATTGAGGGCATCGGCACACCGGAAGATTTGCATCCGCTGCAGGTGGCCTGGATGGCGCATGGTTGTGCACAGTGCGGCTTTTGCAGCCCGGGATTTATTATGTCAGCCAAAGACCTGCTGGCAAAAAACGCTTCTCCCACCAGAGAAGAAGTGCGCGACTGGTTTGACAAGAAAAAGAACTTATGCAGATGTACGGGCTATGTGCCGCTGGTAGATGCGGTAATGGATGCGGCCAAGGTGCTGCGCGGCGAGATGAAAAAAGAAGATTTGCTGTTTGAGCCCGTGGGCAATGAAATTATGGGCAGCAAATATATTCGCCCGACAGCTGTGGCAAAAGTAACGGGACTGCACGATTTCGGCGCGGATGTTGCGCTTCAACTGCCTGATAATGCACTGCGACTTGCTTTGGTGCAAGCAGAGGTTTCACACGCGAACATTAAAGGAATCGACACGGCGGAAGCGGAAAAAATGCCCGGCGTGTTCAGCGTTATTACGCACAAGGATGTTATTGGCAAAAACCGTATTTCCGGTTTGATTACCTTCCCCACCAACAAGGGAGACGGTTGGGACAGACCGATTTTGTGCGATGAAAAAGTATTCCAATTCGGAGACGCCATTGCCATTGTTGCAGCCGACACGGAAGAAAATGCAAAAGCGGCAGCGGCAAAAGTGAAAGTGGATTTGGAAGTTTTGCCCGCATACATGAGTGCCCCTGAAGCCATGGTCGAAGATGCCATTGAGATTCATCCGGGAACACCCAATGTGTACTATGAAATTAACTGTATCAAAGGCGAAGAAACAGCGCCCATTATGGAGTCTGCTCCTCACGTGGTGGAAGTGGAGTCTTATTGCAGCCGTCAGCCTCATTTGACCATTGAGCCTGACTGCGGCGTTGCTTATATCGATGAAGAAGACAGACTGACCATTCATTCCAAATCTATCGGCATTCACCTGCATCATGCGATGATTTGCGCAGGTATTGGCGTGGAACCCGAAAAATTGCGCCTTGTGCAAAGCAATGCAGGCGGCACATTCGGCTATAAATTTTCGCCGACGATGGAAGCACTGTTGGGTGTAGCGGCTCTGGTTACCAAAAGACCGGTATCCCTCGTATTTGATATGTACCAAAACATCACTTACACCGGCAAACGTTCTCCCGGATTCATGAAAGTGAAACTGGCAGCCGATGAAGAAGGCAAACTGCTTGCGCTGGAAGGCGACAACTACATTGACCACGGTCCTTATTCCGAATTCGGAGACTTGCTCACGATGCGTCTTGCGCAATTTGTGGGTGCGGGTTATGAAATTGACAATATCCGCAATAAGAGCCAAACGGTTTGCACAAACCACGCCTATGGCGCGGCATTCCGTGCCTATGGTTCTCCGCAGTCCTTTATGGGCAGCGAGACGGCCATTGATGTGTTGGCAGCCGAGATGGGTATGGATCCTTTCGACATTCGATACAAAAATATCTACAGACCGGGCGGCACGATTCCCACGGGCGGAGAGCCGGATGTGTACTGCTTGGAAGGTTTGATGGATATGATTAAACCCAAATACGAAGAAGCAAAAAAACGAGTGAAAGAAAAATCAACCGATGATGTAAAATGCGGCGTAGGTCTGTCTATCGGCATTTACGGTTGCGGACTGGACGGCGTGGATAGTTCGGAAGCCTGGGCTGAACTGACACCGGAAGGTGTGACCATTTATAACTCCTGGGAAGACCACGGACAGGGTGCGGATATCGGCACGCTGACAATGGCGCACGAAACCCTGCGTTTGGCAGGCATTAAACCCGAACAAATCAATCTGGTTATGAACGATACGGGTCTGACGCCAAACTCGGGACCGGCAGGCGGAAGCCGCTCAAACGTTATGACAGGTCAAGCGACCCGCATTGCAGCGGAAATGCTGGTTAATGCCATGAAAAAATCGGACGGCACCTACCGTACCTATGATGAAATGGTAGAAGAAAAAATGCCGCTGCGTTATGACGGAAAATGGGTATCCAGCATGTGCAGTGCCTGCTCGATGGATACGGCACAGGGAGATCCTTTCAGCGTATATATGTATGAAGTGTTTATGCCTGAAGTTTCCGTCGATGTCAAAACAGGCAAAGTGACAGTGGATCGCTTCACCACGGCAGTGGATGTGGGCACCATTATCAACAGGCTTGTTGTAGACGGACAAATCTATGGCGGCATTGCTCAAGGCATCGGCCTTGCGCTGAGCGAGGACTTTGAAGATTTGTCAAAACACACCACGCTGGCAAAATGCGGTATTCCTTACAGCAAGGATATTCCGGACAACATCGAAATCATGTACCAAGAAACCCCGCGTCCCCACGGACCCTATGGGGCAGCAGGCGTGGGTGAGGCACCGCTGACCGCTCCGCATCCTGCAATCTTGAATGCAATATTCAATGCAACGGGTGCAAGAATCACAAAAGTTCCCGCATTGCCTGAAGTGGTTAAGGCTGCGCTGGACGCATTAAAGTAGTATCTATTCACTTAGGAAAATGATAAAATAAAGAGGCAGACATTGTTTGCCTCTTTATTTTAAATTCGGTTGGAGAGGAAGAAAAATGAAGCAAATCTTTGACCAAAAAACATTGAGAGAGATTGAAAGTCAGTGTACGCAGGATCAACCCGCCAATTGCGCGACCACTTGCCCGGTGCACGTGGACGGACGCGCCCTGTGTGATGCGATAAAAGAAGAAGATTAGATACAGGTATTGGCAGATGCAGGTTTTTCAGCCAAGCGCGACGTTTGGCCGCATTGTATCCTCGGTGTGCGAAGCGCCTTGCGAAGCAGGGTGCAAGTTGAGTGAATTAAACAGTGGTATCAACATTCGCCGCCTGGAGCGAGCGAGCGTGATGTATGGACAATACAATCAAAAGAAGAGATTTTTTATTTCGAAAAAAAATAAAAAGACAGCCGTCATCGGAGAGGATTTGTTTTGCTTGTCCGCCGCCTATGAGCTTGCAAAAAAGGGCTATGACGTGGATGTTTTCAGCGAATACGGCGCCCTTGGCGAAAGTCTTGACGAAACGCTCAAAGGCAGGGTGAGCAGAGAAGACATTTTAGCGGATATGGACATCTTTAAAGACATGCCCGTGGTCTTTCATTTTAACCGCGCGCCCTCAAAGCAAAGTGTTGAAGAAATTCTCACAACCCATGAGGCGGTTGTGCTGGAGCAGAAAATTTTTGCGAGCCTGTTTGCAGATGGGGAAATCGACGCCCAAACATTGCAAACATCCGTCGATAAAATATTTACGAGAAAAGAAACGTCTCTTCCGATCATCGGCGCAATCGCCGACGGTAAAAAGGCGGCTACCACCGTTGACCGCACCCTGCAGGGTGTTTCGGTATTGGAAGGCAGAAAAAATGAGGGCAGCTATGAGACGACGCTGTATACGTCCCTTGACGGAGTAGCGCCCGATAAGCCTGTTGTACCCAAAGGAAAAGAATATACTAAAGAGGAAGCTGTCGAAGAAACGCAGCGCTGCATTCACTGTGAGTGCTTGGAGTGCGTAAAGGGATGCGCTTATTTGAAGCATTATAAAAGTTATCCGAAAAAATATGTACGCGAAATCTATAACAACTTATCCATCGCCGCAGGGCATCATACGGCAAATACGATGATCAACTCCTGTGCGCTGTGCGGACAGTGCAAAAATATCTGCCCCTTTGGACTGGATATGTCCATGGTGTGTCACCTGGCGCGGCAGACTATGGTGGAGACGGCAAAGATGCCGCCTTCGGCACACGAATTTGCGCTGTTGGATATGGAGCACGCCAACGGCGAGGAGTACTTTCTGGCAAAACATCAATCAGGCACGGATAAGAGCAGTTATTTGTTTTTCCCGGGGTGCCAGTTTGGGGCGATTGCGCCGCAAACGCTGCAAGCGATCTATGCAGATCTCAGCGGGCGTCTTAAAGGCGGCGTAGGGCTGATGCTGGGTTGTTGCGGCATCATGGCAAACTGGGCAGGGCAAGAGGCGATGTTTGACCGGGCGCTTCAAAGATTAAAAGAGCAGTGGGAAGAATTGGGGAAACCGACGATTGTCACCGCTTGCACGATGTGCAATAGTGTGTTTGAAGAATTTACGGAAATGAAAACCGTGACGATTTGGCAGGTGCTTAAAGAAATAGGGCTGCCGCCGGGTGTGACTGCAACCTCTTTGGAAAAAGCGGCCATATTTGATGCCTGCGGAGCGAGAGATGATGAAGAAAGCAGAAAAATCGTGCGCGATATGGCCCGACAATTGGGCTATGAAGTCCATGATTTAAAATACAATCACGAAACTTCGCCTTGCTGCGGCTATGGCGGCTTGGCAGCCTTTGCCAACAGGCAGGTGGCAAGAGAAATGACTGATTTTGCCGCAGGGTTGGACGAGGCGCCGTATTTGACCTACTGCATCAACTGCCGCGACCGTGTGGGACGAGAAAAAAGCGCGAATCACGTTTTGGAACTGATTTACGGCAAAGATGATATCGACTCACCGAGCCTGAGTCAGCGGCGATATAATCGGGCGAAAGTCAAAAAACAATTGCTGGAAGAAGTGTGGAAAGAGAGCGTTATGGAAAAACAAAACGAAATACAAATCACATTGCATGAAGGTGTAGAGGCGCTGCTGGATGAGCGCATGATTTTGGAAGAAGATATTATCAAAGTCATTGAGCAGGCCGAGAAAACAAAGTGTGCGATATTGGACCGCAAAACAAACCATCTGATTGCCTCGCGCAGGGTAGGAAACGTGACCTTTTGGGTGGAGTATGAAAAAGAAAATGAACAATACCGCATCTATCGGGCTTACAGTCATCGCATGATGGTGGAGGAGGCATAGGATGGAAGAAAAAAAAGTGTATGAATCCATTGAGGCAGATGCGTCGCTGGTTTGCGGGCAGTGTCAGGAGCCGCTGGTCAAAGGCAGCGCAAAGTTTTCTTATATGGGCAATGCCTTTCCTGTGGAGCTGCCCATGTGTCCCAAGTGCAAATTGATTTACGTGCCTGAGGAGCTGGCTTTGGGCAGAGTGCTCAAAGTGGAAAAAGAGCTGGAGGACAAATAGCCGTGTCGCTTCATCCCGGCGGAAAAAAAGCAACAGAGGAGTTGCTTGCTTTTGCCGACTTCGATGCGGGCGCAAAGATATTGGACGCCGGCTGCGGCGTGGGCGAGACCGTGAGGTATTTGCGCGCACAGGGATATGACGCGGTGGGCATTGACAAAGCAATTTCTTCAGAGGAAGCGTTTATTTATCAAGGTGATATTACGGCGCTGCCTTTTGCGGACAACAGCTTTGATGCGGTGTTATGCGAATGTGTGTTGTCCATCTGCGGTGAGACGATGCTTGCCCTTAAGGAATTTGCTCGGGTGTTGAAACCTTTGGGCAAATTGATTGCGGCAGATGTGTATATTATCGGAAATGAAAAACAAAAAGTTTTGCAAATAGAACGCTATAGCGGGCAGGGTTGGGAGAAGATGCTCCGAGAAGCGGGATTTTCTTTGTTGAAAAAAGAAGAGCGAACCGCTTGGATGCGCGAGCATTATTTGCAGGCGCTTTGGCAAGGAACGGATTTGAAAGAAAAGTGGGGCTGGGACGAAAACTATCGGGCGCAGGGATATCAAACAGGTTATATGCTGTGGTGGGCGCAAAAAACGGAGGGATAAGGAGAGATGATATGGATTTATTGGAGCGTATGTCCGAATTAAGTGCGGAGGGATTTTATTGCAGTCAGATTATCAACCTGCTGGCCTTTGAAATGCGGGGAGAGGAGCATCCCGATGTGATTCGCGCCCTGAGCGGTCTTTCAGGCGGACTCGGCTTTTCGGGAAAACTGTGCGGCTCGCTGACGGGGGGCGCT
>ENA-UOOM01003233-UOOM01003233.1-fermentation-metagenome-genome-assembly--contig:-NODE-3233-length-12127-cov-8.659791_pt1 | contig 12127 bp, 10 predicted proteins | sample MGYA00245781_ERZ724031 | MGnify/ENA primary metagenome ERZ724031 (study PRJEB28704, sample SAMN03018317) | fermentation metagenome | biome: anthropogenic terrestrial biome; feature: soil; material... | reverse complement strand
CTGGAGAGGGCCATTGAGAACGGCGTCATGGTGCAGCCTTTCGTCGAGTCCGTGTCCGTACGGATCCGTAGAGAAAGTCTGCGCAAGAAGAGGAACGAGTATGATTATCAGTCCCTGACCGGCGAGATGGTTGACGCCACCGTCGCCATCAAGATAGAGGACGTAAGGGCCATAGGCCGGATGAGGTACATCGAGGAGATTAAGTATCCGCTGATGTACGTGGAAAGGATCGAACAGCTCTGATGCTGCATCGGAGGGACGCTTTCCTCGCAGGCGCCAAGAACGAGGGGATTATGTCGCCTCCGTCCATGGTAACGTCATGACCACCTGCCGCTGCACCGCCACCAAGCACGCCACCAGCGCCCTTGTCCGCCTGGACCAGTCGGCGAGGGAGGAGATCGGCTGGGGGGATGAGTTCGATGCTGCCCGGTTCAACAGGTTCATGGACGGGTTCAGGACCATCTTCTATCTCCGGAGGGGCCTGGAACTGTCAGGCTACGACAGCATGGAGGCGTTGCATGCGAGCGAGCTTGCCGGAGTCATGCCGCTCGACGACCTCCTCGCCCTTTCCGACGCGGACGCCGCCGTCGTTCTGTTCCGCGCGCGGGCGTCTCGTTGAGAGATCGACGCGGTTGAGCAGCTAAACGATATTGAAACGACTAGAAAAGATAATTAACAAAGGACGCCCATACGGGCTGGCACCCGTTTCCCCTGGAATACCTAGGGCCACGCGTTCGCAACGGTGACTTATAATGAATACTGGGATGAAGATAGGCATTACGGGTTTGCCCGGAGCAGGCAAGACCCACGCCTTGTTGAAGGTCATTGAGATGCTGGAGGCCGAAGACTGCAAGGTGGGGGGAATGGTCACCGAACCCATCATGGAAGGAGGAAAGCGGACCGGGTTCGCCATAGTGGACTGGCAGAGCAAGGAGAAGGGCGTCTTCGCACATGTGGACATCGAATCGAAGTTCAACGTAGGCAAGTTCGGCGTAGACCTTACCGCGCTCGAGACAGTAGGCGTGAAGGCGCTGCTGAAGGCCATCGAGGACGCTGATGTCATCGTAATAGACGAAGTGGGTCGGATGGAGGTAGAGTCCCCGCCATTCATCGAGACGGTGAAAATGGCATTGGACGTCGAGAAGCCGCTACTTTTGACATTGCACAAGAAATCGAGGAACCCTCTCCTTCAGGACATCAGGCGCCGGGATGATGTCCGCATTCTGGAAGTAACGCCGATCAATCGCAACCTGCTGCCTTACAAGATAATGAAGCTCATGAAGGGAGAGCTTCTTTGAGCCTTCCCGGCTCTGTCGAGATCACGGAGGGAAACACCCGCCTCCTGGTCCCCGGGACCCATTCGTCAGGGGGGCCAGGGAAGCGCATCGGCCATGTGTTCTTCAATTCTCAGATGGCCTTCAACCGCGACGTCTCCATCATGTTCCTGCGAGCTTGCCCGGTGCGAACGGCACTGGACGCCATGGCCGGCACCGGGGCCAGGGCAGTGAGGTGGGCCACCGAGATCAACGACATCGAGGTGACGGCCAACGATCGCGACACGCAGGCGGTCGAGTACATCAGGGAGAACATCGTCCTGAACGGCGTGGAGGACCGATGCCACGATTCGAACGAGGACCTGCGGTGCCTACTGGCCCGGCGGGCCTTCGACCTCATCGACCTCGATCCGTTCGGCAGTCCGGTTCATTTCCTGCCTGCGGCAGTTCAGGCGGTCAAGCGGCGTGGGGTGCTTGCCGTCACTGCCACCGACACCGCCCCCCTGGCCGGGACATATCCGAAGAAGTGCTACCGCCGGTACGGCGCCCTGTCGGCACGATCTCCGTTCGGTCATGAGACCGGTCTGCGAATACTCATAGGTCACGTCATGAGGGAGGCAGCCAAGGAGGACCGCGGGGCCAGATGTCTCTTGTCGTTCTATGCCGACCATTACTTCCGCATCTATCTAAGGATGGAGGAAGGGGGAGCGGCGGCCGACCGCTGCCTCGCCCAGATGGGATACGTGGAGCATGACCGCGCCACCGGCGGCTTCGTCATCGGAACGGAGCGGTCGCCCCACGCGGCGGGACCGCTGTATCTTGGGCCTTTGCACGACCCCGAAGTGCTCGCGTCGATGAGCGCCGGCGACGATCTCGCCGACGCGACCCGATGTCGCAAGTACCTCCAGCTGTGGAGGGACGAGATCGACACGCCGTTCTTCTACGACAACGATGAACTGTCGTCGGTGCTGGGGTCCTCTCCGCCGCGGCTAACACCTCTGTTGGAGCGCATGAACGAGAAAGGGCAGGCTTCCAGGACGCACTTCTCGCCCACCGCGATAAAGACAGACCTGCCGCTGGAGGACATTCTGGAACTGTACAGAGAAGCGGCAGGCGCCACAATACGGCATGATTAAAATATCTGGACCTGCTGACCGTCATCGGTGTCTTCTTGCCGACGTTAGCGATCATTGGCACGCAATGGGGCGATGAGGGTAAGGGAAAGATTACGGACTATCTCGCAGAGGGTGCTGACATGGTCGTTCGGTACCAGGGCGGCGCCAATGCGGGGCATACCATCAAGGTGGGGGAGGAGGTCATAGCGCTCCATCTCCTGCCGTCGGGCATGGTACGTTCCGGAGTAACGTCCGTCATCGGCAACGGGGTCGTGGTCGACTGCGAGGCCATGGGGAAGGAGATCGAGGGTCTTCTGCGCTCCGGCCGCTCCGCCGATGGCCTGCGGATCTCTGACCGGGCGAACGTCGTTCTGCCGTATCACCGTGCATTCGACGGGGCCGAGGAGCGCGTCCGCGGCAACAAGGGGGTCGGGACGACCGGCCGCGGCATCGGGCCATGCTACTCGGACAAGATGGCCCGCTCGGGCATCCGCATGGGCGACCTGCTGGACGAGGCGTACCTAAAGGAGCGTCTGGACACGATATTGCCGATGAAGGAGCGCCTCGCCGAATCATTGGGACAGCCGCTCGGCATCGACCGCGAAGGGCTTGCCGCGACGCTGCTGGAATATGGCAGAAGGTACCGCGACAACATCGTCGACACATCGGTGCTGATCTACGAGCACATCAAGGCCGGAGGGAAGGTCATGTTCGAGGGGGCGCAGGGCACCATGCTGGACATCGACAACGGCACCTACCCGTACGTCACATCGTCCAACTGTACGTCCGCAGCGATCTGCAGCGGAGCCGGCGTTCCCCCGTCCATGGTGGAACAAGTGGTAGGTGTGGTGAAGGCATACACCACTCGGGTGGGTGCCGGTCCGTTCCCCACCGAGCTCAAGGACGAGACGGGAAAGAGGCTGCTTCACCAGGGTGAGGAGTTCGGCACCACCACCGGAAGGGAACGAAGGTGCGGCTGGCTGGACCTGGTGGTCCTACGGCACGCCGTCCGGCTGAACGGCCTGACCTCGCTGGCAATAACCAAGCTGGACGTCCTGAACGGAATTGGCCCCATCAAGGTGTGCGTCGCCTACGATATCGACGGCGAAAGGGTAGAAGACTTCCCGGCCAGCATATCAAGGCTGGAGCGCGCCAAGCCCATATACGAGGAGAGAAAAGGTTGGGGCTCATGGTCCGAGGATACCGCCGCGTTGTGCCGCAAGGGCGTCACTGCCTTGCCGGAAGCGATGCGCGATTACATCGCCTACATCGAGAAGAGCGTGGGCGTCAAGGCCGATATACTGTCGGTCGGGAAGCGGAGGGAAGAGACCATCGACCTCCGTCCCGACCGCTGGTCCCCGGCCTAGAGCCACCACCTGTGCCGGCCTCGGTAGGCCTCTAGGCGGAGGAGGTGTTCCTCGGCCCACGCCACCGGTGCGTTCTTTATCAGCCCCATCATGGATGCGAGCTGCTGGTCATGCTCCGGCCGGTACCGCGGCGAGCGCTCCAGATCGTCACGGAGGCCGCGCGCCTGCGACCTGAGCATCTCCTGCTCCGTTCCGGAAAGTCCGGAACGATCGATATCAGCGTCCAATGATAGCATCTCCGCGGATAGCTGGCGGGCGTTCCACTTTCTCACCGAGTCCGCTGCGGCATCGTCAAGGAAGCCGTTCAGTTCGCCGACCTGCCCCTTGGTGAGCGGGACGCCGTGATAGTGCCGATGAAGTCGATCGTACCAGCTTACCGTACGCGTCTTGGCGTCATCGATCGACCATGCTTCATTGCGTGCTTCCACCGTCATCCGTTCGATGAGGTCGTCGAGATGCTCCTCGATGCTCTGGCGATCGTCCCCGGCGAGGATGCTCTCCCTGTCCCCGATGTCGACCGTTGCGTGACCTCTCCTCATCGCATCACGTTCGGTTCACCGCATACAAAAAGGTAGCCCGCGACGGCTGGGGGACGCGATCCCTTGGGACGCTGGCCCAGCCCAATGGTGCAGCGCTACCTGCTGATGAACCGGTAGCCGCGTGGACGCACCATGATCACGAAGAGCGCGCCTTCGCCCGGCTTGCCGGCCTCCCGGATGTTCATCCCGGTGGCGGCCAGTACTTCGGAGACGAAATGGAGCCCATGCCCTCGGCGAGAGCCATATTTCCATTCGAAGATCGCTTCCTTGTCCTCGACGGGGACTCCAGGCCCATCGTCCTCGTAGATTATGTGGAGCCCCTCGTCCGTTTCCTCGCAGCGGAATCGGACGGTGGTGGCCCCGCGACCGTGGTTGACGGTATTGTGGACGAGATTGTGGAAGACCTGCACCAGCATCTCGTCCGCATACACCTCCACGTCCAGAAGGTCGACCTGGACATCGAGGCCCTCCATGTCCAATGATGAGAGCGCTTGGAAGACCGTATCCCTCAGGCCCAGCCAGGCCGGGGGGACCTGCCCCAGGTCATAATATCGCTTGGTCGAGTCCAACAGGGCGTTCATGTCCATCAAGGACGCGCGGCTCTTGGCCAAATGCTCCGACCTCTTGGCTTCGTCCCGGGACCTCCCCGCCAGTTCCAGATATCCCGCGGCGGTAGTGATGTGGTTGCGCAGGTCATGGTTGGTCAGGCTTCCGAGAAGTTGTAGCTTGTGCTGGGCCAGGCGTAGCTGTTCGAAGGCATGAACGGTCTCGGTGACGTCTCGAGAGATGCCAGCGATCATGACCGGCTGACCCTGTTCATCGCGGATCACAGCCGTGCTGACCTGCATCCAGATGGGCTCCCCGTCCCGGCGAATGACCTGAACCGTGTTAAGGCTGCGCTCGGTATCGGTGGACAGGATCGCATCGATAGCCGAACCCTGAGACGAGCCTGCTTGGCGGGACATCAGGTAAGGATCATGGTAGAGTTCCTCCGGCGAATAGCCTACCATGTCCTGCACCACCGGACTGATGTAGATCAGCTTACGCTCCGGCACCATCTGATACTGGAAGAGCACGTCCCGGGCGTTCTCCACCAGGCCGCGGAACCGGCGCTCTCGATCGCGCAGTTCGCGGTACAGCAGGCGGGTCGGCTCACCGATGCCGGTGTGGACGATCGCCATGAACACCAGAAAGTACTCCGCCAGCATGAAGAGGTGGCCCAGCGTGTTGATGGCCGAGTACACACTGCCGTATAGGGTGAACATCAGCTCAGCAAGTATGAACATGGCCACCGCCGCCATCAGCAGGTGGTGGATCCGGTGATCGAACCAGGAGCGCCTCATGAACAGCAGAATTCCGCCCAAAGCGGCGAGGCCTATGATCAGGTACTCGCTGTGGATCTTGAACGGGGTGAGACCGGTCGGTTCCACGTAGGCGGATGGGAAGAGACTCAGAAAGATGGCTGCCAGGACGGCCGAGGTGACCAAAGCATATCCGGTTATGATGGTGGTCCACGCCAGCTTCCGCCCTATCGCCAGGGGGGCGACCACCAGCGTCACCGCCTGGATGCTGCGGAAGGCCAACCACAGCTGGGTCGGCAGATCGGAGCTGTCTGGGAATATCCCGATGCCCCGATAGGCAAGCATATGGAGCATCTCGATCACCGCTGTGAACAGGTACGAGACGCCGAGGATGCGGAGATAGTTGTTCTCGATGGTGCCCCGGCTGTTCAGGACCACGGCGGCGATGGTGAGCGAGGCGGCCACTCCGAACACCTCGGCGATGCTATGGGCAAGAAGGAAATCGAACAGGGATGTGAAGGCCAGGAGGGTCAGGAGGACGACGAACATGGCGTAAGGGAACCAGGGCCGATCGTGGATGGCCGTACTGGGCGTTCCCCCTTCACTTCTCGCCGGTCCGCTCTCGCTCATCCTGGCCATCTCCTCACCCTCCGATAGATGGACTCAACCGTTCACTAACTTGACGGTGGCCGCATTTATCGATGCCATCGAGCCCATCACAGCTTTGCCTTTTCGAAGCCTTTCGCGCCCGCCGGCAGCGTTGCGTCTATCGCCACCTTGGAGGTGGTCCCTTCAGCGCTGGGGTCCAGCGACGAGCCGGCAGCATTGTTGATGACCGTCAGAGACCTGGATGCCTGGAACCTCGTCGCCACGGCCCACTCCACCTGCCGATCGTCATAGATGTCGATGTCCTTGTCCACCACTATGACCTGCTTCATGGATGGGTGGCCGGTCAGTGCGGCGAGCGCCGCGTTCATCCCGTCGCCCTCCTTGTTCTTGGTGATCGACACCACTCCGTGGAGCCAGCAGCAGCCCCCCTCGGTAAGGCGGACGCCATGCACCCTGGGAACGACCTGATTGACGGTGCGGTAGATGATCGGCTCCCGCGGCAGCCCCATCAGGAGGAAGTGCTCCAGCCCGCCGGGGAACAGCAGCTGGAATATGGGATCCCGCCGCATGTACAGGCGATCGACCTCGAACACCGGGCCCGGCCGGACGACATCGTACGTTCCGGTTATGTCCACGAACGGCCCCTCGTCCACCATGCGCGAGGTGATCCTTCCTTCGAACACCACCTCGGCCTGCGCCGGGACCTTGAGCCCCGAGGGAAGTTGGTAGACGCTCATCGGCCCGCCGATGGTCCGCTCCTTCAGAGAGGATGCGATGCGCATCTCGTCGGTGCCGAAGTCGGTAGAGGTGGCGGCGGCCAGCAGCACCGGGGGGCACAGGCCCATGCAGAATGCCACCGGGAGGTCCTCCCCCCGGGCCTGGGCGTTCTTCCACATGGTGTATAGATGCCTTGGTACCAAACGCAGGGCGAAGCTCTTCCCGTCGAGGAGGAGCATGCGGTGGAACGATAGGTTGGCCTTGCCGTCCTGCTCCGCCACCGCCACCGCCGAGGTGACATACCGTCCGGCATCGCCAGGATAGTACTTGACGATGGGCATGGTGGTCAGGTCGAAGTCCTCCCGGACGTCCTCCATGAACGGAGCGCTGTCCACCAGTTTCGGGTCCGAGGGCGAGGAGACCGCCTCGAGCATCTTGGTCATCAGTTCTTCCCTGCGGATCCCGAGGGCGGCGCAGATGCGCTCCCTGGTCGACCATACGTTGCCGGCCGCACGCATGCCGTTGATGTCGTTGAATATCATCGGGGCGGCGTTGTTCTGAGCAAGAAGCCTTGAAGCCTCCAGGTCAGCGCTGACCGGGCGGTCCACGATGATGGCGTCGTTCATCTCGGCTAGGCGGTTCCTGAGGGCCATGCCCGATAATGAGAGGGTCCGTATTAATCCGTTGTCCTGGCCACGGCCCTTTGGTCGATGGCCGAGCACGGATGGAGACTAACGAAAGATACAAAAGCGCGAGGGCTGATGGCCACTGGATGTCCGCCGAGCTCAAAGATGTCGTGAGAAAGTATGCGCTGCAGAACGCCGCCCTCCACGAGGGGAGGGCCAATCCCAAGGCGGTCATGGGGAAGGCCATGGCCGAGATGCCCGAGCTGCGCTCCCGGGCAAGGGAAGTCTCAGCAGCGGCGGAGGAGGCGTGCCGCGAGCTGGCCGGCCTCCCGTTCGACGACATCTGCCGGATGGCCGAGGACATCGACCCCGACCTGTTGAAGAAGACCAAGTGCGAGCGCAAGCATGTTCTTCCAGACCTCCCCCTGGCCGAAGAGGGGAAGGTCGTGATGCGCGTCGCGCCCGGCCCTTCTGGACCGCTGCACCTCGGCCACACCAGGGTGGCGATCCTCAACGATGAGTACGTCAAACGGTACAAGGGAAGATACATCGACCGGCTGGAGGACACCAACCCGGAGAAGATCGACCCCGACGCCTATCGGATGATCCCGGAGGACCTGAAGTGGCTGGGCGTCGATATAGACGAGACGTTCATCCAGAGCGACCGGTTCGAGCTGTACTACGATGTCGCCCGCAAGCTGATCGACAAGGGCAAGGCATACGTATGCCAGTGCAGGCCGGAGGATATGCACCGGTTCAAGGAGCAGAGCGCCGCATGCCCCCATCGCGATCAGTCGCCCGAGGAGGCCCATGAGCTGTTCGACAGGATGCTGTCCCACAGCCTGACCGGCGGCGAGGCGGTGCTGGTCGTAAAGACCGACCTTCAACACCCCAATCCGGCGGTGAGGGACTTCGTCGGCCTGAGGATCGTCGATTCGGTCCCCCACCCCCGCACCGGGACCCGCTATACTGTCTATCCAATGATGAACCTCTCGGTGGCGGTTGACGATCACGAGATGGGCCTGACGCACGTCATACGGGGAAAGGACCATCTCAACAACACGCTTCGCCAGGAGTACGTCTTCAACTACTTCGGTTGGAAGAGGCCGCAGTACTTCCACTACGGTCTGGTGTCCATTCCGGACACCATGCTCAAGACATCGACCATCGGGGCCGGCATACGCTCGGGTGAGTATTCCGGGTGGGACGACGTCCGGCTGGGCACGGTGAGGGCAATGGCCCGGAGAGGTCTCCAGCCCGAGGCGATCCGCAACTACTGGATCGATGTCGGCATGAAGGAGGTCGACATCGAGTTCTCCTGGGACAACCTCTATGCGTTCAACAAGCAGATCGTGGACAAGACCGCCGACCGCTTCTTCTTCGTGTGGGACCCGCGCAAGGTGGAGATCGTCGGGACCGACAGCATCGAGGCCCACTGCCCTCTGCATCCGGACCACAAGGACCTCGGGTGCAGGGACCACTCTCTCTCTGCGCCGCTCAGCGTATACATGACCGCTGATGACCTGGAGGGGTTCAAGCAGCGAGGCACAGTGCGGCTGAAGGACCTATGCAACCTGCGATGGGATGGTGAGAAGGCCGTGTATGCTGGCAATGACATCGCGGTGCTGAAGGAGGGATGGAAGATCGCCCACTGGGCGCCCCCTACGTCGGCCCCTGCCGAAGTGTTCCTTCCCGACGGCAGCTCACGGAAGGGCGTGGCCGAGCCGATGCCGCCGAAGCAGGAGGGAAGGGTGGTGCAGTTCGAGCGCTTCGGTTTCGCCAGGATAGAATCGCTGGTCCCAGAGGTCCGCGCGTTCTTCGCTCACAACTGAACTGGCGGCCATGCCAAATGGCCGCCAGAACTATTATTCTATAATAATTATCAAGGGACCGTAATTCATATTAACGCCTAGAATTATCCACCTCCAGAGAATATTAGGGAGGACAGTATACGAAGCGAACCGAGGCATTAAGAGAAGCGCTGCAGCGCAGTCTCGGCGTTCAGTATGCCCTGGTGAGGGATGACGGAACGATCGTGGACATGAACCACACATTCTGCGCTGCCCTCGACAGAGAAGCGAGGGAGGGCGCTGCTCTGCGAACCATGGAGCATCCTCTTGCCCTGCTGCTGAACGATGCCATTGTATCTGGAGAAGCGACGCTGCCCCGCAGCGTGAGCTACGGCTCCATGGCATATGAGGTCATTCACCTAGATGGCGGCAACGTGGCGATCGTGGGCAGTGCGAACGCTGCCACTGATGCTGATCGGTCCGACCTTGAGGGCATGTTCTTGAGATCATCATGCCCCATGTTCATGATCGACCCCTCAACCTCCCGGATCGTGGATGCAAACCTCGCCGCCGCCGAGGCATATGGTCATTCCAGGGTGGCGCTCTCCGCCATGAGGCTGGAGCAGATCGCGGTCGGCCAACGGGAAGAGAGCGCGGGCGCCAAGGAGGGGCGGTCCCTTGACCGACATAGACTGGCCTCCGGAGAGGTCGTCTACGTGGACGTCAGCTGCGACCGCGTCCGCTTCGGCGGGCGCGACGTGCTGTGCGCGACCGCGCGGCCGATCTCCCAACGGGAAAGGGATGAGCGGGTTGCCGTGCAGAACGAGCAGAAGTACAGGGCGCTGTCAGAGGCATCGTTCGAGGGAGTGATCATCCATTCCGACTTCGTGATACTCGAGTGCAACCGCGCCTTCGGAGAACTGGTCGGCATCCCCCCGGAACAACTGGTAGGCACCAGCATCCTGGACCTGGCCTGCGAGGATAGCCGAGAGGCTATCGTCAAGCAGGTGTCGGAGAAGCGGCCCGAGCCCTACGAGGTCTCGCTCCTCGACCGGGATGGGACGATAAGGCTCACCGAGGTCAGGGGAAGAGAGATCGTATACCGCAGCAGGCCCTCAAGGGTGGCGACCTTTCTCGATGTCACCGAGGAGAGAAGGAACGCCAAAGGACTGGAGGGGGAGAGGGCCAGGCTCCGGGCGACGTTGGACAGCCTCCCGGTGGGCGTAATAATAACAGACGCCCTGGGCGGGTTCGTGGAGACCAACGAGCGGGCCGCCGACATCTGGGGCGGCCCCGTGGTCGCGAGCGACCTCTTTGATTATGATCAGTTCGTTGCTTTCAAGCCAGAAAGCGGGAGCCGGGTGCGCCCCGAAGAGTGGGGGCTCTCAAGAGCGATTCTGCACGGCGATACCTCGGCGGGAGAGGTGGTCGACATCATCCGGTTCGATGGCAGCAGGAGGTCCATCGTGCTATCCGCGGCACCCGTCAGATACGCCGACGGGGAGATCCTGGGGGCGGTCGAGATCACCCAGGACATCACCGTCCAGAAAGATCTGGAGAAGCGCGCCAGCATCGACAAGGAGAGGGCAGAACTATACCTCGATGTACTCACCCACGACATAAACAATCTCATCTCAGTGACGTCTGGATACCTGCAGCTCATCCGCAAACAGGCCGTGCTGGACGAACGGACCATCCTTCAACTGGACCGGTCGGTGGGCGCGCTGAATGATTGCCATGAGCTCATAGCGACCATCCAGCAGGTGCAGCGGGCCGGCGAGGAGGCGCGGGAGAAGAGGGACATTTGCGCGCTGCTGTCGGAGATCGCCTCCGGCTTTCCGGTGCCTGCTGACCGCGAGGTCCGCATCGAGAACGAATGCGAGGAAGGCCTGATAGTCGAATCCACCGGCCTGCTGAAGGAGGTGTTCGTCAACCTGCTGAGCAATGCCATCTCTCACAATCCAGATAAGGTAAGGATATGGATCAAGGGCAGGATCGTCGATGACAAGGCGGTCGTCTCGATTGAGGATGATGGAAGGGGCATCGATGACGCCCTCAAACAAAAGATCACCGAGCGCCGGCTGCGGGACATGGGCAGGAGGACGGGGCACGGTCTTGGTCTTCTACTAATGAGGTCGCTGGTGGAGGACCACGGCGGCCATGTCAAAGTGGAGGACCGCGTACCAGGCGATCACACCAAGGGGGCGAAGTTCGTCATCGAGCTGCCGCTGGCAGAACATGGGAAGCTGAGGTCCGGGCCGTCGGCGCATTCTGGGAGCAGCGAGAACGCCTCATGAGCGCAGCTGTAGCACAGTGGACCGATGGACCATCTCAAAATCACGGTCCAGTTTCTCGCGCATGTCCTCATCGAACAGCTGCTCGATGATGGCGAACACGTTTCCCTCCTCGATCTGAATGTGCAGCGACACTATGTTGTTGGCCACCACCAGCTTCGGGATCCATACCTCCTCGGTTATCTCCACGTCGGCCAGTTCGCGCATCAGCAAGCGGGCGATGCGGTGCTCCTCCATCGACTGCAGCGCGATGGGGCGGATGTCGAGGTCGCTCCCCAACTGGGCGTAGATGGTCTGCTCCTCCGCTCTCTCATGACTTTCCAGCGCGATCATGAGGTCTACGAAACTTCGGCCATAGGCCTCGGGGTCGTCGATCTCTGAGCTCATAAGGTTGGTGAAAGCCGCCTGCAGCTCTTCATGCTCCTCCTTCAATCGCCTTACGATGTCCATGTGACAGCCTCGTGGGATTGTCGGAGCGGCCAGTATATGTCGTTT
>ENA-UOOM01003232-UOOM01003232.1-fermentation-metagenome-genome-assembly--contig:-NODE-3232-length-12138-cov-5.339816_pt1 | contig 12138 bp, 12 predicted proteins | sample MGYA00245781_ERZ724031 | MGnify/ENA primary metagenome ERZ724031 (study PRJEB28704, sample SAMN03018317) | fermentation metagenome | biome: anthropogenic terrestrial biome; feature: soil; material... | reverse complement strand
CAGTTCATTATAAAAATCTTAGATTTTTGTCTTGACAACTGAGCCACTATAGTTAAAGCGTCAGCGAGAGCTAGAAATATCGTTTTCTGATTTATCAGAACAGGATATGAAACAACTATCTGTAACAGATGATTATATGATTGACCATGATTTGTTTCAGGTGTTGGAATATGACATTGGCATAAAGGACGAGCTGTTAGGTGAAGCCTTAAGCAACTTGACTGATGAAAAGCGGGACATTATATTGTTGTCGTACTTCTTGGATATGACTGATAAAGAAATTGCAGAAGCCTTACATCTTGTACGAAGTACGGTTCAATACAAAAGAACAACTGCACTCAAAGAGTTAAAACGAAGATTGGAGGAAAAAGATAATGATGACGAAAAATAAATTAAAATCAGTGTATATTGGTAAAAAATTATTACCCTTTTCTGTTATTATGGAAGCTTCCAATGGAGATGTAGATGCGATCAACGATGTTCTAAAATATTACGAACCTTATATTTGCAAGCTTTCATTGCGATTAATTTATGATGAGGCAGGAAATTCATATGTAGTTGTTGACGAGTACATGCGTCGTAGGTTAGAAACAAAATTGATTACTAAATTATTAGATTTTAAAGTAGCCTAGAGTCCAAGGTCAAGGAAAGCAAAAGTCCAATTTTCTACTTTTCCTTGACTCACCATTATGAACTCATTAGGATAAGCATATTTAATCATATGTTTATGGAAAAGTAAATAGTCATTTGTTTGTATATTCTATATTACCATTAAAATAAGTCTGATTTCCTTTTAGGTTAATCGGACTTATTTTTTATGTTTCAATTTCTTTATTCTTGGCAAAACACTCACTTTAATTTGTAGTAATAGTGAAAGAAGGAAAGGGGTTATAGTGTTTACGACAATGATGATTTTAATATATAACCAGTTCTTTTTTCACTGACTGATATTTATGTATCTTTCAAAAATTGTTCTTTGATAAAGAAAGCATGGAAGATAACACCATGCAGTATATAGCGAAAATCAGATACGTTTTGTCAATGATTAGCCAATTAATAGGTACGCAATGACTTCTTATAGCAGGGTGAGCGATAAATGCCAATATTAAAAACTATCGTGGTGGGATAGCTGGTCATAACCCATTGACAAGATAATGATACTCCCTTATAGCCATAGTTCGAGCGTTTGAAGCGTCGTAAACAATGGGTAGGGCTGGATGAGAACCATGCAGGGGTGAAATTCCCGTGGCGCTGTTACCAGCAGCCATCTGATTTTTGAGGTTTTGTTGAAAAGTTTAGGAGGTTATAGAATGGCTGATTTGAAGGAATTAGAACAATTGCGTAATGAGGATAGGGTAGCAGAAGGGCAAAAGCTTGTAGATATTCAACATATCTCAATTGACACTAACTTACCTGTATCAGAGCGATTGAAAAAATATCTTGACGACATTAAAAATCCCTACTATTTTTCATGTGGTGATTTGGCTGTTCGTATATGCTTTTCAAGCGATGGTCATGAATTATCTACGCATTTGAAAGAATATTTTTTGAACTGTAACCGCTAACAAATTGTAAAAACGATGGTATAATATAACTGTGGTTATAGAGGATAGGAGGAACATGCCACGAGGTAGAAAAAATAAGAACGAGCAAAATCGGAAATTATGGAAAGTTGCTGTCTACATCCGTTTATCTAGGGATGACGGAAATGATGAAAGTTTAAGTGTTTTGAATCAGCGAAAGATCATTCAGGACTATCTGGAAAATTCTTTTGATGGAGAATATGAAATTGTCGATTACTATATAGATGATGGACAATCTGGGACAACAGATTATGAAAGAGTCGCTTTTCAACGAATGATTCAAGATGTGGAAGCAGGTGTCATTAACTGTGTTATTTGTAAAACACTTGCTAGAGCATTTAGAAATTACTCCGACCAAGGTTATTTTTTAGAAAGAATATTTCCATTGTATGGTGTTCGCTTTATCAGTTTAGGTGATCCGTCGATTGATACTTTTCTAAATCCAGAAGTAACACATGGGATGGAAGTTCCTATTAGTGGGATAATGAACGATCGTTATGCAGCTAGAACATCCAATGATATTCGGAGAACCTTTGACTTGAAGCGTCGAAAGGGTGAATTTATTAGTGCATTTGCTCCTTATGGATATAAGAAAAATCCAGAAAATAAGAATCATTTAATCATTGATGAAGAAGCTGCAAAAGTTGTTCGAGATATTTTTCACTGGTTTGTTTATGAAGGAATGAGTAAGCTCGGAATCGTTAAACGTTTGAATGCATTAGGAGTTCTATCACCAACAAGATATAAACTAAGTAAAGGATCTAAATTTAAGGCACCCCAACTTAGCAAAAGTGATGGCTTGTGGAGTATAAATACAATATATACAATTCTAAAAAATAAAATATATATTGGTACAATGGTACAAGGCAAAGAACGCATCATCAGTTATAAGGTTCATGATCGGATTCGTATACCAGAAGAAGAATGGTATATTGTTGAAAATACCCATGAACCAATTATTGATAAAGATACCTTTGAAAAAGCTCAAATTTTAGGACGTAGAGATACGCGAACAGCTCCAGCAGAGAAGCGAGTTTATCTTTTTTCGGGCTTTCTTCGTTGTTCAGATTGTGGTAGGAGTATGAATCGGAAATCAAGTCGAAAAAAAACAAAGTCTGGCGTGAAAGAATATGTTTATTATGTTTGTTCTACCTATGCCTTGAAAAGTAAGGAACGTTGTACGATTCATTCAATTAAGATGGAAGATTTAGAAAAAGCAGTTTTACAAACTATCCAAGTGCAGATTGCTCTGGTAGAGGATATGGCTTCCATTATTAAAGAAATTAATATAGATCCAGTAGTTGAAATTCATTCTAAGCAACTAGAGATATCAAAACAAGCCAAACAACAGGAACTAGAAAAAAGAATTAATGTTATTGATAACTTGTATTTGGATTGGAAGTCTGGTGATATCACGAAAGAAGAATATTTTCGAATGAAAGCCAAATTTGAACATCAAGTAGAAGATTTAAAACAAACTATTCAGAATATAGAAATAGAAATCGGTACAAAGCAACAAAATAATGGTGTTACTGATTCATATCTTAAAAGGTTTTGTAAACATAAAAACATTCAATCTCTTGATCGTGGATTATTATTAGATTTAGTCGATAAGATTTATATTCATGAGAACAAAAAGATAACTATTCAATTTAATTTTGCAGATCAGCACAAGCGAATTTTAGAATTTATTAAAGAAAGACAGGAACAACAAACGGCAGTACAAAGCTAGGTAATATGATTATTTGACTTAGGAGTATATCTACTTTTTATTTTCTTCTATAAATACATGCACCCAATGGTGCAGGAAAATCTACTATGCTAAAAATGATAACAGGGATTATGACACCAAACTCTGGAGAAATATTATTTGAAAATCGTCCATGGAGTAGGGCAGATTTAAAAGATATTGGAGCATTAATTGAGAGTCCCGCTGTATATCCAAATTTAACAGCTATGGAGAACCTAAAAGTTGCTTGTACATTGTATGGTCTCTCTGATACTAGAGCAGAAGAAGTCTTAAATATAATTGATCTTGAAAACGTAGGAAAGAAGAAAGTAAAGAATTTTTCCATGGGAATGAAACAGAGGCTAGGTATTGGTATTGCTATTATCAATAAACCCAAACTATTAATCTTAGATGAGCCTACAAATGGATTAGATCCCATTGGCATAGAAGAATTAAGAAAGTTAATTAGATCTTTTCCTCCTCAAGGAATGACAGTAATCTTATCGAGTCATATTCTATCAGAAGTAGCACAAGTAGCTGATGAAATAGGAATTATATCCAACGGCATTATTGGACATACAGGCAAAATAAATAAGAAGGATGATCTTGAAAAAATATTTATGGATATTGTACGAAGAAATAGAGGTACAAGACAATGAGGGATATTATTAGAGCAGAATTTTTAAAAAGTAAAAGAACAACTGTAAATAAGTTTGCTATAATAACACCTCTGTTTACACTTTTATTATGTACATTATGGGGTGGAGGTCAAAATGGAGCGTATAATTGGTGGTATGTAATGTTTCTTCCAGGGATGTTAGCGATTATTTCTGCCCAGATAATTACAAGGGAGAAGGATATTTCCTATAAAGGAGTGTCTTTATATCCACAAGATAAAGGTACAGTTTGGTTCGGAAAAATACTCTATATTAGTATTCTATTTGTATTCTCTAGTGTGATCTTTATGGTAGGGATTCATGGTATTGGTCTTATATTTGAATCAATTATCCCATTAAAATCAAATATTCTTGCAACAGTGATATTAATACTAACATTCTTATTTAATATACCACTTAGCATGTTTTTGACGGTACAATTTAATATGTTTGTTGCCGTTCTCTTTAATATAGCTATGACAATGATTGGAGTACTATCCTTCGATACAACTTCAATATTGAAATTTTTTCCATATAGGACATCATCCGCATTAATGGCTCCAGTTCTTCATATTTTACCTAATGGTCTTCCAGTATCAGAAAGCAGTCTTCACCTAAACGGAGATATGGTTATAAGAGATACTGTGATTAGTATTATTATTTTTATTATATTAACTATTTTGACATCCCTGTGGTTTAGGAAAAGAGAGGCAATTTAAAATGCTACAGTTAGAAAAACTCCTAAAAGCTGATATAATGAAATTAAAATCTACTCAGATTGTGTGGATGCACTTATACATACCTATTTTAGGACTGATACTATTTTTAAGTTATTATTTATACTCTCCCTGGGACAGTATGAGTAAAATTTCGGCATATTTACAAGTATTATGTATGATTTTTCCCATATTAATCGGGATAATTACTTCAATGATGGCCGATCAAGAGTATGTGGCAGGATGTTATAGAAATCTTTTGGCAAGCTCAGAAACAAGGTGTTTATCATTTTTAAGCAAACTTATTTTAGTGCTGGCATTTGGAGCGCTTAGTACAATTATAGCCGTTTTAGGTTTTTATATAGGGTATACCTTTATAGAGGACATAATATTTCCTTTTACTATGTATTTAAAGGTTGCGGGAGTATTAATATGTAGTAATATTTTTTTATATATTTTGCATTTCTTTTTAAGTTTAAGATTCTCGAAGGGGATTTCCATTGGGATAGGAATTGTAGAATCCCTTATATCAGCATTGTTTTTAACAGGCATGGGAGATGGCAGATGGCCCTTTTTACCTAGTTCATGGAGTATCAGATTTATTAGCTCTTTACTTATGAAATATCAAGATAGTGGTGGCGCTTTTAGAGACCCAGCTTTAACCTTAGGAATCATGATATCTATTGTTGGAACAATACTATCTTTGATAATTATAGTAGCATGGTATACAAAGTGGGAAGGGGAAAAGTCAGAGGAATAGGAGAATTATTGTGGCGAATATTTTAGCTGTAGATGACGATAAATCCATTTTAGATTTAATTGAGAATGTACTAAATAAAAGTGGGCATTTTGTCAAAAAAATAAACGAGCCAGAAAAGGTTTTTCAAGAAAATTTAAGCTACTATCATCTCATAATATTAGACATAATGATGCCTAATATTGATGGTTTTCAATTATGCACTAGAATAAGAGGATCGGTCGATTCACCTATTTTATTTCTTACTGCAAAATCAGACGAAACAGATATCATTAAAGGATTGGGGTTAGGAGGAGATGATTTTTTGATGAAACCCTTCGGAGTTCAAGAACTCCGTGCAAGGGTAGATGCTCATATTAGGAGAGAACAACGAGAAAAAATCAACTCTGTAATTATTGATAATATTAGGTTTTCAATTTCCAGTAAAGAGTGTTTTGTATTAGATAATAAGGTACCACTTACAAAAAGTGAATATGAAATAAGTGAATACTTAGCTCTTAATCGAGGCAAGACATTTTCTAAGGAACAAATATTTGAAGTTGTTTTTGGATATGAGAGAGAGAGTAATTTAAGTGCAATTGTTGAACATATAAAAAACATACGAGCTAAGTTTACTCAATTTAAAGAAGAACCTATAAAGACAGTTTGGGGAATAGGGTATAAATGGGAATAAGAAAAAGTACAAAACTACGTACAACTTTTATTAAATATGTTGTATCCCTTGGTTTACTTATTATTATTTTAATATTAGTGAACTATTACTTGTTCATTGTAGCCTCCATTGGAGTTTATCCAGCAAATTATTCAGAAAAAATAATTCAAAGTAATTACGATGAGTTAAAGAATTTACCTAGGGTGACCATAGAACTATTGACTCCAATGTGTAATTTTGGTGTTTATTCTGAGGAAGGAGATTTTCTATATGGAAATTTTTCTTCTAAGGATATAAAAATAAACTGGGATAGATATCAACAAGGAAAAACATCAACAGGTTTAGAAAAGTATATAATAACGATTGATCGTGATGAGGGGATATTGATTATTACCTATCCTTTAACTGCGCAATATAGAAATGAAATTTTAAGGAGAACTTTACCTAATGCTGAGTTGACAATAGTGATTGTATTTTTTATTCAGCTTATAGCTTTGATCATTTTGTGGTCTAATCGATTTGCCAAAAAGGTTAATAATGAATTAAAAACCCTTCTAATACCAATGGCAAAAATACAAGAACAGAACTTAGATTTTAATGTAGGTACGAGTAATATAGAAGAAATCAGCATGGTTCTTAAAGGGATTGATAAGATGAAAAACTCATTAAAAAAGGCCCTAGAAGAACAATGGTCAGTAGAACAGCAAAAGAGAGAACAAATATCAGCTTTAGCACACGATATAAAAACGCCTTTAACGATAATTAAAGGGAATGTTGGATTACTTGGTGAAACAAATTTGACAAATGAGCAGAAATCTTATTGCGGTTATATTGAGGAAAGTAGTGAACACATGGAGGGATATCTAAAAAGTTTGCTGACTATTACAAAAAAAGAAATTGATTATCGTAAATCTGATGAAATCATCAGCGCTATGAAAACAACAAATTTTATAAGAAGCCAGGGAGAGGCTCTTGGAAAAATTTATGATCTCAATATGATATGGAACATAGATATTGAAGAAGATTTATATATACAAGGAAACAAAGATGAATTTGAAAGAGCATTGATGAACATTTTGTCAAACGCAGTAGAGTTTTCTTCAAAAAATTCTAGTGTTATTATTAATGGTTTTATTGATAATTCTTATCTCATTATCCAAGTAATAGACCAGGGGAATGGTTTTTCTAAAAAAATGCTAAAGTATGGAAAACAGCGATTTACAATGGATAATGATAGCAGAACCAAAACTGGACATCATGGATTAGGTTTATATATAGCAAACACCATTATTACAAAATATCATGGAGAACTTATATTATCCAACGATAAGAATGGTGGTGGGTCCGTTACAACTAAGATTCAAATTTTCCAAAGAGACATGTCGCTGAACCGCTGAGTTTGTCGCACAACAGAGTTACAAAAGCGAAAAGGAATATCGCTATTTTTTAGAAGAACTCGGTTATTGTTTGGGAATATATTGATAAAGGATTCATTTCCAATAGGGTGATTGCATTTGGCACATTAGGAGTGTTATGCTTCATGCCAACAATAAAGTATCAAAAAAGAATTTCTTTATTTTTAGGACATTCAAATATCGAAGAATAATAGATATACGATGAAAGAAAATCGCAGTTGAATATAAATATAGAATTAGAGGAGGAGAAAATGTACTACTCGATACATTACAAATCGACCGTTGGGGATATATTGCTTGCAAGTGATGAAGATAGTATTATTGGTCTGTGGATTGGCGAACAGAAATATATCGGAAACACAATGCCAAAAAATATTATCGAAAAAGATGATATTCCAATACTTAAAGAAGGTATAGCATGGTTAGATGATTATTTCACTGGTAAGAAACCAAAAATATCTAGGCTACCTCTTGCTCCTATAGGTGGTGAGTTTAGACAGCAGGTGTGGAAAATTCTCACTGAAATACCCTATGGTGAGCTGACAACATACGGTCATATGGCGAAAGAAGTTGCAAAACGCATAGGATGTCTGCTCAAGCTGTAGGTGGTGCTGTGGGACACAATCCCATATCTATCATTATACCTTGTCATCGTGTAGTAGGCACCAACGGAAGTCTGACCGGTTATGCAGGTGGAATTGAAAAAAAGGTAAAGCTACTAGAGCATGAAGGAGTGGATATGACTGGATTATTTGTGCCCCAAAAATAAAAAAGATGTACTTTATCTAATAAAAAGAATATTAAGGGAATTAAACGTGATCCATGAATAAAAAAATCTACTTTTATATCTATTATTTAACCACAATAGGATTAACAATCGTATAATGTATCGCAGCTAAATTAAAAAAGTGCCGAAATATGTAAAATAGGTGTTGATTTATTAAGAGATTTTAACTATGATAGAAATAATAAAATAAATTTTTGACAGTTTAATTACATCTAAGGGCAAACTTACCGAAAGGTAAGGACGCAAAGCTATGGGCCTAACCGACTTATTTGTCGCAAGGTAGCCAGTTGCATATTATAAACAAAACCCTTTTATCTAATTTTAAAAGGGATTTTTTTATTTTAACAAAAGGGGGAATTAACATGAGAAGTATTAAAATGAAATTAGTGGTTTATTTTTCTGCACTTATTTTATTTTCATCTGTAGCATTAGGAATCATTTCTATCAATAGCGCTAGTAAAATTGTTACAGTAGAAGCAGAAAAAGGTCTTATAACATCTGCTAATGATGGAGCAGTAGTAGTGCAGAACCGAATGGAAATTCAAAAAAGAACGCTAGAAGTACTTGCCCAATTAGGCGAAATCCAAAATATGGACTTAGAGGTTCAAGTTCCTATTTTGCAAAAACAAGTAGGAATTTCTGACTTTATTAATTTTGGAATCATGCAATTAGATGGAACCGTAACTTATACAGATGGAAGGACAATCAAGCTGCCAGAAACAGACCCTGTATGGAAAGCCTTAAAGGGCGATAAGAATGCGTTGAATTTTGGTATTAGCCCAGCCACAGGTGAAGTTGTTTTAATATATGCGACACCTATTGAAAGAGATGGAAAAATCGTAGGAGCACTTTTAGGCCGCCGAGATGGCAATGCCTTAAGTGATATTACAGATACGTTAAAATACGGCGAAACAGGTCAAGCCTATATAGTGGATAAAGAAGGGACAATTATTGCCTGTCCAGATCGAAATGTAGTAAGCAATCAAATTAATTCTATAAAGGCAGCAGAAGCCGATGAGAGTGAAAAGGCATCTGCGAAATTTCATAAGAAAGTGCTAGAAGAAAAAACAGGAGTAGCCAAGCATAAGGATAGCCAAGGGAAAGAATTATACTCGGCATATGATTCTATTGATAATACAGATTGGATTCTCATTATGAGCGCAGATGAAGAGGAAATATTAGCAGGAATACCATCACTAATGAGGACAATTATATTATTAACTATAGTGGCATTAGTAATAAGCATAATTATAATCTATCTTATCGGCAATACAATTACAAAGCCTATTATTGATGTAGCCACTCTTGGAAAAACCCTTGCTAATTTAGATCTTACCCAAAATGTTCCTGAGGCTGATTTGAAAAGCAAGGATGAAATTGGACAATTAGCAAAATCATTTCAAAGTATTATTGACAATCTTCGAATGATACTCAATGAAGTCAATGATTCTTCTGAGCAAGTAGCAGCAGCCTCTGAAGAATTAATGGCTAGCTCCGGACAATCTGCAACTACTGCTGAGGAAGTTACAAAAACCGTAGAAGAAATAGCAAAAGGTGCTGCAGAGCAAGCTCTTAACACAGAAGAAGGCTCAGCAAAAGCTACTAAACTAGGGGAAACTATAGAAAAAGACTCAAACTATATGAAAGATTTAAATATAAATACTCAAAGAGTTTCCACTGTAGTAGGCGAAGGTTTACAAGAGATTGAAGAATTAATCAAGATTACAGATGAAAGTGCACAAGCTACCGAGGAGATTCGTGGCATCATATTGCAAACGAATATTAGTTCAGATGAAATTGGAGAAGCCAGTAGCGTCATCAAGTCCATTGCAGATCAAACGAACCTATTAGCATTAAATGCAGCTATTGAAGCCGCAAGAGCTGGGGAAGCGGGAAGAGGTTTTGCAGTAGTAGCAGAAGAAATAAGGAAACTAGCAGAGCAATCCTCTGTATCTACTATGGCAATTGATAAGACCATATCTGAGCTTCAAACAAATGTTGAGAGCGCAGTAAAGTCAATAGATAGGGTATCTTTAATATTTGAAGAACAGTATACGAGCGTTCAAAGTAATAAAGATAAATACATAATGGTTGAAAAAGCGATGAATGACGCAATAAGTGCAGTTGAAAAACTAAATATCTCTAGTCAAGAAATGGAAGAAATGAAGAATGAGATCTTAGATACGTTACAGAATTTAACTGCCATTGCAGAAGAAAATTCTGCAGGTACAGAGGAAGCGTCTGCCTCTATGGAAGAGCAAACTGCATCTATTCAAGAAATAGCAGGTGCTAGTGAAGGTCTGGCAAACTTAGCACAAAATTTACAATCTATAATTCGAAAATTTACAATCTAGTAGGTACAAAGATGTACGAAAAACCGAAGGAATGTAAATAAATCGATGCTTTAGAAAAAGAATGGCTCTTTTCTGGTAGAAATTTAAACTAGTAAAGAGCCATTCTTTATGGTTATTGTAAGGAAGAATGAGGCAAGTAAATTGTTAACGTATTGAAAATACTGGAAGTAATTGATATAATTACAACAATTAGATAGTTAAGTGTTATGATTATTTAGATATTTTTTTGTCACGAATAGTGTCTTCTGTGAAAACGTGTTTAATGTGTAATAAAAAGAACGTGAAAGGAGTCATAATATGAAGAAGAATTATGAGATTTTAATAAGAGAATCTCAAGAAAGATGTAGGCAGTTTGCACTAAGAAGAGAACAAAAATACAGTAATAAAATAATTAGCGATGCCAATTTACAAAAGATTCTTATTAAAAACAGGGAAATGATTATGACTGCACTCCCATTTATAAATGAACTAATCAAATTTACAAAGGGCAGTGATTTCTTTGTCTTCTTAACGGACAGTGAAGGATGCATTCTAAATGCAATGGGAGATGAAAAAATTTTGACAGAGGCTTTTAGCCTTAAAATGATTCCAGGTGCATATATGAATGAAGAATGTATTGGGACAAATGCCATGTCTTGTGTTATTAAAACAGGAAATCCCGTACAACTCACTGGAGAAGACCACTATATTTACGCTTATCACAGGTGGACGTGTTCAGCGGCACCAATAAAAGACAGCCACGGCAATGTAATTGGAGTTGTCGATTTAACTGGGTATACAAAGAATGTACATCCTCATACTCTTGGAATTGTTGTCGCAGTAGCTAAAGCTATTGAAGAGATGATTGCTGTTAAAGCTCAAACGGAACAAGAAAAAAGAAAATACAATAGTATTAACAAAGTCCTTAATGCTATTAATGAGAGTATTATCACTTCAGATAAACATGGAAATATAAAAAGATATAACGATAAAGCTGCAGAAATGTTTGGAGAAAATAACAAATTAAAAGAGCATAATATCAATCAGATAATTGATGAATGGCATCAAGTAAAAGATATGCTCCTTATCAATAAAAACATAGTGAAAAAGGTTCATCTCACCTCATGTCAAGATATCTCATACGATTTAGAAGCAAATAAAATTTACAATGAGGACGAAGATCGTTTTGAAATAGTATATACTTTTAAGAAAAATGAAAGAGCAAATCATCATAAGGTAAATAAGTATAAGTATAATTTTGATAATATTATAGGGCAAGATAGAAATCTAATTAAAATAATTGAATATGCAAAAAAGATAGCAGATAGTAGTTCGACTGTTTTAATTATGGGTGAAAGCGGTACGGGAAAAGAATTATTTACCCAATCTATTTATAATTTTAGTTCTAGAAAGGATGCGCCCTTTATTGCAATAAACTGTGGAGCCATTCCTGAAGCTCTTATTGAATCCGAATTATTTGGATATGAGGAGATCGGAAGAGCACACGTCT
>ENA-UOOM01003230-UOOM01003230.1-fermentation-metagenome-genome-assembly--contig:-NODE-3230-length-12142-cov-29.884339_pt1 | contig 12142 bp, 10 predicted proteins | sample MGYA00245781_ERZ724031 | MGnify/ENA primary metagenome ERZ724031 (study PRJEB28704, sample SAMN03018317) | fermentation metagenome | biome: anthropogenic terrestrial biome; feature: soil... | reverse complement strand
CGGCACTTATCGGCATTTTCAATTTCCATCGCGCGAAGCGCTTAATTTGTGTTAATTAGTGAAAATTCGTGGACAGATAAATCTGCGGAATCTGCGTGCCAAACGACATCCTGAACGAGCCCGTAAGACAACCAGTAGCTCTTCGTAACGATCTTCAACTAAGAACTACGAACTACGAACTAAGAACTCATCGGTAACTATCTGAACTGTCGCAGTTACGGCAATTAAGGGATTATTCCCAAATCCGATATTGATCTTCAATGAAATGCATCGGGGGCAAAATCCGCTAACTTCAACCCCAATTCCTCGCTCAAAGCTTGCGCTCGTGCCCAAGTCTTAGCGTCCGGAATCTTATCCAATTCCTTTTTGAGAGATCCGGCACTCAAGCGTTTGATCCCGGGGAGGCTTTCGCGGATGGCATCCTTGCAGCGGGCATCGATCTCAAAGCCCAAAACTGCAGAAAAGCGCAGAGCGCGTAATATGCGCAGCACGTCTTCTTTGAATACTATTTCCGGTTCCCGAATGGTATTTATCACCCTCTGTTGCAGCTCTTCTTTTCCCTTGCCGCATGGGTCCAGGAGCTCTTCGTTAAATATCTCCAGATATAGAGCGTTGATGCTGAAATCCCGCCGGTACACGTCGTCTTGGATGCTGCCAAAGGATATCCGGGGATAGCGTCGACCCCTATGGTATACTTCCTTGCGAGTTTCCACAAAGTCCAGCTTGATATCCCAAATCTCCATCCTGGCAGTACCGAATTTGGGGAATGTCTGGTATGATTCCGGTTTTATACGATGGCTGAGGAATGCCCCCAGTTTCAGCCCGCCATAAGGGGATTCTACCACCAGGTCAAAATCGTTAAAATCCTGCCTGCCCAGCAGATGATCGCGCGGTACTCCGCCCACGATGTAGCATTTGCCTTCAAAAGTGCTGCCCTTTAGCAACCCACGCATGTGGTCCAGAAATTCACTAAGCTTCACAATAGCTCCGCGATCACGGCATTGGAGATGAAGTAAGCACGGGGATCCAGACGCAATCCCGCAGCATCGCCGGTGATGAAAGCCATCTGTTTCAGCTTTCGGATCCGGGCTTGTCTGCCTTGGCTGAAGTCTCTGCCAAAGCGCGCTTTATACTCTTCAAAATCCAGCCCTTTCACCAAACGCAGGCGCATCATTATATAATCCTGTTCGTCCTGAGCGTCTTCATCGATGATCCCGCCCTTGGTTCCAGCAAGAACGGCAGCGCGATAGCGGGCGATATCGGCGGCATTCTGATAGCGTCTGCCCCGAAAGTATCCCGCGGCGGCAGCGCCCCAAGCCAGATAGTCGTTACCTTCCCAATACAGGAGATTGTGGCGTGATTCACGGCCGTGTTTGGCAAAATTCGAGATCTCATATTGGTGGTAAGCCTTGCTCTTTAGCAGGCGGCATATTTGCTCGTATTGGCGGCATAACTCCTCATCATCCGGCAGCCGGCAGATGTCCTTTGCCAAAGGTCCGTCTTCGGTAAGTTCCAGCAAATAGCAAGAGATATGCTCCCAAGTCATCTCCAATAGCTTTCCAAGGCTTGCCACAGTCTCCGCACTGTGGCTTCCGGGCAATCCGTAGATGAAATCTGCGGAGATGTTTGTGAAGCCTGCCTCACGCAGGATTTGCAGTTTTTGGGAAATTTCCCCGGCTTTGTGCCGGCGTCCCAGATAGCGCAGATCCTCATCCCGCATGGATTGAACTCCCAAAGACAGCCGATTGACGGGAGTTGATGCCAGGGCTTGGGCATATTTCTCATTGATCTGGATAGGATTTAGTTCCATGGTGATCTCGGCTCCGGGCAGCAGTTCCAGATCCTGCAAAATCAATTTGATCTGCTCAGCAGACAGCAGTGAGGGCGTACCTCCGCCAAAGTAAACGGAACTTAGCGCTTGAATGCCTCCATCCATCCACAGTTGTTTTTCTTGCAGCAGCGTGTCATAGTAATCCGCGAAAGCGCTGCGACTATAGTCCAGGGCATAGAAGTTACAATAGGGACAGCGGCCCAGGCACCAGGGGATGTGGATGTAGAGCCCTAACGGGCGAGTCTGAAGATCCGGTTCCACCGTATGTGTGGCGTATCGTAAAGCTTGTTGTACTCTATGCCTTTGGACCAGAATATCAGCCAAGGCGACCCGGTGATATCCCTGCGGTCCAAAAAGCCCCAATAGCGGCTGTCTTCGCTCACGTCACGGTTGTCTCCCATCACGAAATATTTACCTTCCGGTACTTTTATGGGACCAAACCAATCGCGATTGAAACGATGAGTGGCGGCGCTGGAATCCGGATCCGCGCGATAGGCATCGTACCAATCCGAATAACTGACGGGATCCATCAAGCCGGGCTTGAAAGTGCGTTCGGTAACTACCCGGGGCGATTGAGGCGGACTGGGATAGGCTTCGCCATAGCATTCATAGCCGCGGTTGAACTCTTCACCGTTTATATAAACTATCTTATCCCGAATCTCGATGATATCTCCGGGCATGCCGATCACGCGTTTCACCACGTTCTTCCGGGCATAATAGCTGATATGAAAAGCAGTGAGGGGAAAGCGCGCAAAGGACTGAGCTTTATTAATATAGATGGGGTGGAAGATCTTGATGAATTGATCCTTGTAATCGGGATGTTCAGGTGTGTTTTCTTCGATCTTGGGGTAGCGGAAGGTTACGATGTCTTCCCGCTTGGGATCCGTGAAATAGTATTTCAGCTTGTTAGCCACCAAAAAATCCCCGGTTAAAAGGGTCTTTTCCATCGATGAAGAGGGGATCATGAAGTTCTGGAAAGTATAATTTCGGATGATCATTGCCACCACGAAGGCAAAAAGTATGGCTTCTGCCCAATCCTGTAGCTGGGGTTTGCGTCTATGAAATTTCCTGTCGGTAGGCAGCGGACTGCGGCTGGGCATTTTGCCGGGGGCATTGTTTTTGTTTTTTACTATTTTCATGCGTTCTTTCATGCTCTGTTAATCCTTAATTGATGTCGCTGTTCATGCTTATTGCCTTGGCACTTCTCTTCTTAAAGTGAAAATAAGCGCCGATAAATACTGCCAGAATGGTTATCAAAATACCCGCCAGACTCAGCTTGGTGCCAATGGCATAGCTATCCGGCTTCATCACCAGCTCCAGCTTATGCTCTCCTGCCGGAACTTTGAGTGCGCGCAGGATGTGATTTGCGGGGTAGATGGGAATCTCGATGCCGTCCACAAAAGCTTTCCAGCCCGCGGGATAATAGATCTCGCTGAGTATCAGCAATGCGTCTGTATCGGAGTGGTATTCATAGGCCAATTCGTGCAATCCTGCCTTGATCTGGGTTACTGAGGCGCTATCTGGGGCGGAGATCCCGGTGATCTCTTCTTCCAGTATGGCGCTAAAAGCAGGATCAAAATCCGCACTGCGCAAGATTCGGATCCGCTTTGCGGGGTCTGCAACCACGAGAGTATCCTGCACAAACCATGCTCTGGGCAAGGCTTTCAGATTCCGGTAGATGGACACTTTGCCATTGTTGAACACCGGACGGATGTTTTGCAGCAATGAGGCATTTGGCAAAGAATCCGCTACGATCACATATTTGGTGGAAAGCATATCCAAAACCGGCGTGGATAGTTCCATCGGATTTTCCTGATACACTCCCTTCAGATAGCGTAAAAACTCTCCGTCGCCTTCCCGATTGCCGTTGATCAGCGGCAGGATATCGTCGTAGCGTTTCAGCTTGGCAGCGGAATAACCATCAACGGTCTGGTGGTAATATGCCCATTCTCCGGCGCTGCGCAACTGGCCGGTGCTAAAGGGGTAGATACGGTAGTTTTCTTGATCCTGTTTCAGGTAGGCATCAAAATCCTGCATCCTGAAGGTGCTTTTGCGCATCTCGACGGGATAGAGGTCTTTAAGATGCTTGCCGGTATATACCCAGAGGTCGATGAAAGTGATGATGGTGATCAGCAGGATAAAAGGTAAGGCTTTCAAGCGATTGATGCTCTTCAGATACGCCAATCCCATGCTAACGGAAGCCAGCATCAATGCCAGAATGCCGCTCTTTACCAGGATTGCATGTCGGGTTTCCATCAGCGTCATCAACTGCGATTGAGCGTTTGCCTCTGCATAGCGCAGTTTCTCCACCGCGGTAGTATAGGGCAGATTCGCAAAAATGTTTTTGGCAAAGATCAACCATAACAGGAAGATGCCTCCCGATATCATAAACAGCCGCAAATAACGCTTTTGCCACACAGAATTGCCGCTGTGTTCCAACACATCTTTCAAGCCCAATCCCGCCAGGATTACGGCGTTGAATTGCACGATAGTAAGTGTCATGGAGGGTACACGGAATTTATTGAAATAGGGCAAATAGTTCAAAAAGAGATCGGATAGAGCGGGAGTGGCACTGCCAAAGCTCATCAAGGTGAAAATCGCGGAGGATATCCACAAAAAGAGCGCCAAAGCTCTGCGTTTGCCCCACAAAGCCAGAATGCCAAAGGCCAGGACCACGATGCCAAAGTAGTTGTATACCTGGGTAAAGGGCATATAACCCCAATAATTCTGATTGATGCCGCCCCAAAAATCCGGGATGATGAAGCCGATGATTTCCTTGGGATGAAAGCTCCAGCCTTGCGCGTAGGCTTTATCCAATCCACCGGCGCCTCCTCTCTGGGTGAAAGCACTGTATTCCATCGTGCTCAGATAGGGATTCATCACCGCCAAAGCCGTGAGCCCGAAAGCCAGCACCAATAGCAGTGTCCAGATGCCAAAGCGTTTCATATCTTTTTTGTGCAGGGCCATAATGCCTTGATATACCCAATACATAGCGATCAGAAGATAGAGGTAATAGGTGATCTGCGGATGGTTTTCGCGCAATTGAGTAATCAGAAATGTGGCGCTAAGTCCCACCGAGAGAATGCCGGGCTTGGCGCGCAGATACATGATTGCCCACATCACCCACGGAACATACATCATAGCCCGGAATTTGGTATTGTGCCCGATCTCCAAAAGCCCTGCCCAATGACAGCTGAAGATAAAGGCAATGGCTCCAAAGAAGGCGATCATGGGATCCAGCTTCAGATGCAATAGCAGCAAAAACATGCCCAATCCGCCCACGATCAGCAACAAGATGCGCCAATTGATTACTTTATCGGTTAGTTTTGTAATACTCTCCAAAAAGGGATAACGGTTTGGAAAAGAGATCATATAGGATGGCATACCGGAAAACATTGCTTGAGTCCACAATGCCTTATCTTTGTGTTCGGCGTTGTATTCCACAATGCTTTGCGCCGCGCCGCGCCACTGAGTGATGTCGCCGGCATGTGGCTCCAGATGCCGGTAGGAGATCGGGAAGTAGAGCAGGCTTACAAAGATGAAGATAAGCGCAGCCAGGATCCAGGAGAGATATCGGGTCTTCAAAAGGGGTGGCTCGCTGTTCTGTTCTGTGTTGCCGGCAGCTTTATGTGTGTTTACAGCCTTTTGGTACTTGATTTTTGGGTTGACTTTTTTCTGGCTCATGAAATCCTCTGTTCAAACCGATTTTATTATCCAGATTATTTTGGATGCCTTTATCGGTCAAGCAAAAACAAAAGGACATGCCATGATCTTCAGTTACAGCAAAAAAATCTACGGCTATGAATGCGACATCTATGGACATCTAAACAACGCGAACTACCTGATGCTGTTGGAAGCCGCCCGCAGCGATGCCCTGGTGGAGATGGACCTTCCCATCGCCAAGCTCCTTGGCATGGGCATTCAGTTTTTTGTCTTGCGTTATGAATTGGATTACCTGAAAGCGCTGGAGCTGGAGGATACTGTTTCAGTAAAGAGTTGGTTCTACAGCACAAACCGGATTAAGGGCTTGTGGAAACAAGAAATATACAATTCTCGCGGGGAATTGTGTTTTGTGGCGCATCTCACTGTGGTGTATGCAGCTGAAGGCAAGGCAAAACGCCTGCCCCCGGAGATCTCGGATTACTTTCTCAAATTCATCCACTTGGGATAGCTAAACGCTGCCAAAGACCATCCCAAAAACTGCCGCTAATATCAGCATAGTAAAGGGATTCAGCTTATAACGCCAAGTTGCCGCAAAACACACTGCAAAGATAGCTACCGAATACCAATCCTGCACGGCATTGCCCATTATCATGATTAGTGCCGCCGCGATCAAGCCCACCGACAGCAGCCGCAGTCGCTTGAAGATCTGTTGAAACCAAGGCAGTTTCTTCAGTTTCAGATAGCTCATCGTGATGATAAGCATGATGATCAGCGAGGGTAATATCACTCCGAAAGTGCAGATCAGGGAACCTAACACCCCGGCTTTTTGATAGCCGATAAAGGTGGCCGCGTTGATTGCGATCGGCCCCGGGGTCATCTGCGAAATAGCCACCACCTGCACAAACTCCGATTCCGTAATCCAGGCGTGGTGAATCACTACTTCCTGGCGGATCATCGCCAAAATCGCATAGCCCCCGCCAAAGCTGAACAGCCCGATCTTGAAGAACGTAAACAGCATTGTAAGCAGAATCATCGGCGCGTCTCATACACTGCAAACGCGATGGTGAGCAGGATCAGATAAACCGGGGATACATTCAGCAGTCCCACAGCAAGGGCGATGGCGAGGGGGAACCAGGCGTTCTTCGCGTTAAGCCCGCTTTTCTTTGCCATCTGGATCAGGGGAACAGCTATAAGTGCCACCACCGCCGGGTTGAGTGCGGTGAAAGCCCGCTTTACCAACGTCTGTTCTGCGTATTGCCGGAAGAGTATGGCAATTATAATGATGGACACGGTGGAAGGCAGAATAGTGCCAAACAGTGCCAATAGCATCCCGGCTTTTCCCCGTACATGATATCCCGTGTAAATGCTGATATTTACGGCAATGGGGCCCGGACAGCTTTGCGCTGCCGCCAAGCCGTCCAAAAATTCTTCTTCGGTGATCCAGCCATGGCGAGTGCACACTTCCCGCTTGATGAGCGGGATCATGGCATAGCCTCCGCCGATGGTGAACGCACCGATCTTCAAAAAAGTGAGAAAGATCCTTATGAGCATCTACAGGCTTTCCCGAATCACTTCTACAAGGGCGGAGAGTAATTTGTCTTCAGGAACTTTGCGGATGATCTCGCCGCGGGCAAAGATCAGCCCTTCTTTGTTGCCTCCGGCGATGCCAAAATCCGCCTCTTTGGCTTCTCCCGGACCGTTTACCGCGCAGCCCATCACAGCTATGCATAATTCTTGATCTTTAAATTCCTGAAGGGCTTGTTCTACTTTCTGTGCCAGACCAATGAGGTCGATACGGGTGCGTCCGCAAGTGGGGCAGGATACTATCTGCAAACCTTTGCGTATACCCAAAGCGATGAGAATCTGACGTGCCACATACACTTCCTGCACGGGATCGTCCGTCAGCGACACCCTCAGAGTGTCTCCGATACCTTCTTCCAGCAGGATGCCCAGTCCGATGGCGCTCTTGATGCTGCCCGAAAGCATGGTGCCCGCTTCGGTAACCCCCAAATGCAGGGGGTAATCGCAACGCTGGCTCAATTCGCGATAACTTTCCAGCATCAAGGGGATACTGGAAGCTTTTGCCGAGATTTTGATATCGTAAAAGCCCAGATCTTCCAATATCTTCACATGCGAGAGTGCGGCTTCCACCATAGCTTTACTGCCATGCCCATACCTGGCAAGAAGCTCCTTGGGCAGGGATCCGCTGTTTACCCCGATGCGAATGGGAATACGCTGTGCTTTGGCGGCATCGCTCAGGCTTTCTACCCCTTTGCGGGAGCCGATGTTACCGGGATTGATGCGCAGTCCGTCAATCCCGTTTTCGATGGCGGCGAGTGCCAGACGGTAATCGAAATGAATATCTGCTACCAGAGCTGTGTTCATTCCCCGCTTTAGTTCCGGGATCGCCAAAGCATCGTCCATGTCCATCACGGAAAAGCGGATGATCTCGCATCCGGCAGAGATCAGGCGTTTCATCTGTTCCCGCGCCGCTTGTACATTGGCAGTCTTCACGTTCAGCATGCTTTGGATCGAGATCGGGGCGTCTCCGCCGATCTGTATGTTGCCCAGCATGATAGGGCGTGTTTTTCGTCTTAATATCTGTGTCATCTTGCCCGGCTCAATCGATGATAATCAGGGTGCTATCCGGAGTGGATATTATATTTACGTTTTCTTCCTGAATGTTTTGCGATGCTTCTATATGATGGGGAGTCTTTGGAGTATAGAGCGCTTCAATTTTTGGGGAATAGGCTACCACAAAGCCGCCAAAGACGATGGAGACCATGCTCATCAGCTTTATCAGGATATTGATGCAGGGACCGGCGGTATCCTTGAAAGGATCACCCACCGTATCGCCCACGATCGTGGCTTTGTGCACAGCTGACCCGCTGCCGCCCCCGGCTCCCGTTTCCACATACTTTTTGGCATTGTCCCAGGCACCTCCGGAATTGTTCATCATTACCGCAGTTACAAATCCGGTGGTGAGTCCACCGATCAACAGACCCAAAACTCCTGCTACTCCCAGGATGAGACCTATGATGATGGGGGTCAAAATACCGATGATGGCGGGCAGAATCATCTGTTGCTGCGCGCCGATCGTGGATATTCGCACACATTGCGCATAATCCGGCTTGGTCTTTCCTTGCAGGATGCCCGGGATAGTGGTAAACTGTCTGCGTACTTCTTTTACCATCAGCCCCGCAGCTTTGCCCACTGCTTTGATGGTGAGCGCGCTGAACACATACACCACCATGGCACCGATGAAGATACCCAGCAGGAATTTGGGATTGAGGGGATTCACCTGATAGTATTCGATGAATTGGTTCAAACTGGCCAGAGGAGCTTCCACATTATACATATGAGCGCCGCTCCCAAGGTTCAATATCTGCACTTCACCCAGTTTATCGCCCAGCATCACAAAGCCGTCTCTCACTTTTTCCAGATATGCCGCCAACAGTGCCATGGCAGTGAGTGCGGCACTACCGATAGCAAATCCTTTGCCGATCGCGGCAGTGGTGTTTCCCACGGAATCCAGGCTATCGGTACGTTCGCGCACTTCTTTGGGCAGATACGCCATTTGTGCGTTTCCCCCGGCATTATCAGCGATGGGTCCAAAGGCGTCCATAGCCAGAGTAACTCCCAATGTAGCCAGCATACCCACGGCGCCGAAACCGATGCCGTAGAGCCCCAATTCAATGTGCTCAAACCCACCGGAGAGCACAAAAGAGATCATGATGGCAGCGGAGATGATGATTACAGGCATGGCAGTAGATAGCATACCCACGCTGAACCCCTCCAATATAACCGTCGCCGAGCCGTATTCCCCCTGTTTCACAATGTTGCGTGTGGCCTTATAGGAATGGGATGTCCACAATTCCGTAGTGTGACCGATCAGAATTCCTGCCAGCAATCCCATCACCGAAGATAAAAATATGCCCAGATAATACTCTTCGGGAAGCAGGATTTTGCACACAAAGAAAGAAGCGACCGCGATCAAGACAGAACTAAGATAAACGCTTTTGTTCAGCGCTGCCATCAGTTCCTTCATGCCGGAGTTTTCCTTTGTAGACACCGCGAAGATGCCGAAGATGGAGAGTAAGGCTCCAAAACCGGCCAAAACCAGCGGTGCAGAGATGAAATTGACCATAAAATCCTTCATGGCAGGATTGGTGGCGGAAAGCCTTAGCACCACGCTCATGCCCAAGGCCGCCGTGGCAAGGATGCTGCCGGCATAGGATTCATATAGGTCTGCGCCCATTCCGGCTACATCGCCCACGTTGTCACCCACGTTGTCGGCGATGGTGGCAGGGTTGCGGGGATCGTCTTCCGGGATGTCCGCTTCCACTTTGCCCACCAGATCAGCGCCCACGTCCGCCGCTTTGGTATAGATACCCCCGCCCAGACGGGCAAAAAGAGCCTGAGTACTGGCGCCCATACCGAAAGAGAGCATCACGACCGCTGTTTTTTCCAGTGAATAACCAATGTTATTGAGCAGGAAAAACCAAAATGAGATATCCCACAAAGCTAATCCCACCACGGTCAAACCCATCACGCCACCGGCACGATAAGCGACTTTCAGCCCTCGATTCAAACTCTCAGAGCAGGCTTGAGCGGTGCGGCTGGATGCCATCGTGGCGGTATTCATTCCGATGAAGCCGGCCAATCCGCTCATGATGCCTCCGCTCAGAAAGCCCCAGGGAATCATGGGATCCAATACTTTCAAGCCATAGGCGAAAATCAAAAAGAGAATCAGGGCCACCAGAAAGAATATGCCCACGCCCTTGTACTGTTGCAACAGATAAGCATAGGCTCCTTCACGTACATAGCCGGCGATCTCTTGCATGCGGGCATTGCCGGGATTATGTGCCCGGACATTACGATAGAAAAAATAGGCAAATAAAAGCGCAGAGATGGCACCAAACGGGGCCAAATACCATATCAGCGGTAGCTGCGGCATATATACCTCCATAATATTAGGGGGATAAATCACGTGTTTACATGAAAACCCATGTACTTTCATATATTATAAGGACTTTTTTTTGTCAATTTCTTTTTTGAAGGGGGCTGAACAGACACCACGCGCTACGAGGCGTTTTCACGCAAATTGCCATAGAGAATATGCGCTCGCAGTAGCGTTTTTCCCTGTCCACAGATTTCCACATTTCTGTGGGAGCGACATCCTGTTGCCCAAAAAGGGCGAAGCCTATTCAACAGACCGAAGGGCAATCAACAGTGGAGCGTTGTGGAACATTCAACCCACCGCAGACCTCTTAAGCTTCCCCCAGCCAAATCTTCTGATAAAACCCCGGCCTCTCCCAATAACGATCCACCAATCGATAGATACCATCCGAGCGCTGTAACACGCCTTCCTCCACCAATTCACGGCGGATGAGGCAGTAATCCTGGTGAATCCCGGTGATCACGGCGTTAAGCTCCTTCTCGGCATACTCGCGACCCGGTTCAATGAGCCGGATGATCTCTTCATATACGATCCAGCGTTTCTTGTTCTGCACGGGCAAACGAACGCAGACGCCATCCCGGAAATAGGCCTTCATCACCTTATCGCGCAGAATCGCATGAGTGTCCTTGGGCGCTGCTTGCGCTAAGGGGATCAGATCGTCCAGTTTCTGCTGCAGCGCTTCTTCCTTCAGGTAATATACGCTGTAGTACTGCTGTTTACGATTATAAACCAAGCCCGCGGCCTGGAGCTTTTTCAAATGCGCAGATACGGTAGATTCTGCCAGCGCAAGGCTTTCCGCCAAGTCTTCCACGCAATGAGCTTTTTGTTTGAGCAATGCCAAAATCTGCAATCGAGATTCATCGGCGAGTCCCTTAAATACTTGCAAGGCTTTCATATCTCAATTCCTTTTCGTTATTTAGCGAAGTATTTGTAGACAGCAGTATTCTGTCAATCTATTTTTATATCTATCGAAATGATATTAAGCACGATGCGTAGGGGCGCTCGCTGAAGCGGGAACGTCATCCTGACTCCCAATGGGAAAGAGTCTTGTAGCCGCTTATCCCATCAACAGCGAAGGCAAAGCCTGAGCATTCCCCCTATACTTTAAGCCTTGCCGAACACGTTATCATCGCATTATCATCCCATGAGCATGGCTTGATAACGGCTTTAAATCAAGATCGGCACAGCTTAATCTTTAGGGCAAGCGAGGAACAATAGAACGCGGATTTACACTGATTTACAATTTACTGATGTACGATGCACGAGGTAGGTTTTTAGGTTTTAGGGGGTTAAGGGGTTTAGGGGTTTAGGGTTTTAGAGTAGAATAGAACGCAGATTTCACGGATTTATGATTTTTCAATGTACGATGTACAATTTGGATGTACGATATCCGTTAGAGTCCCATCGGGACGACAGTTTAGATAGTATTTGAATGTTTAAAATATGCTAAATCTTTCAGTTCATTTTATTGTGTATATGGCGCAAGAATCCGGATAATCATAGGGAATGTCCAAATCCAACAAAGCAGATGTATCTAATCATATCGTATTTGTCAACAATATGATAGCATCAATTGTCCATTGAGTGCAATTTGAAGTATTAAGGTCAGGTTTTGCAATATCTGCGGGAAACAAAAATACGGATGCCAAGCCCTGATGTTAAAGCAGGGGGAATGCCGGATAATTTTG
>ENA-UOOM01003228-UOOM01003228.1-fermentation-metagenome-genome-assembly--contig:-NODE-3228-length-12146-cov-5.384666_pt1 | contig 12146 bp, 7 predicted proteins | sample MGYA00245781_ERZ724031 | MGnify/ENA primary metagenome ERZ724031 (study PRJEB28704, sample SAMN03018317) | fermentation metagenome | biome: anthropogenic terrestrial biome; feature: soil; material... | reverse complement strand
ACGAGAAATTCGCTTGTGCAGTGTGGGTTGACCCCGGCATTGTTTTTGATGAAACCAAGGGGTCTGGTGTAAACTACTGGGAACCGTGGTATTTGGGTTATTATCAACCGCCTTGGAATCAAACCTGGAGCAAGACAGGAGAAAACGCCAGGGGATTATATCCAAAACTTAGAAGAGAAGGATACGACCTGCATGAGCTTCATACCCTGATGGCCCCCCGTCCTTTTCTTGTTTCGGGTGGATCGTCAGATCCCCTTGAGCGCTGGATCCCGCTTAACCATACCATTGCGGTTAATAAATTGTTGGGATATACTCATCGGGTTGCTATGACTAATCGACAGGAGCACTCGCCAAATAAGGAATCTAATGAAATAATTTATTATTTTTTCAATCATTTTCTAAAAAGATAATATATTTATCAAGCTCCTCACTTTCTTCTGAATTACAAAGAAAGAATCATTACCGAGTTTGTTACGTTTATTGTGGAAACATTTTCATAAAATTAAACTTTCGAGGCTTATACATTCACTTTCTTTGTAACGAGATAACCCCAACAATACATTTAATAAATAGTTAAAGCTATATGTTGTCCAATTTAAAAACTACAAGGACACCTAATCTGAGACAATTGAAAAAGGTAAGAAAAAGTTTTACACATCAAAAAAATAAGCTAAACGAATATTATATCCTCTATATACAATGGTTAACGTGACAGTAGACAATTCCTATGAAATTTGAAAAATTCCATAAATAGAGAACTTTTAAATATTACAAAATAAAAAAAATAACAATAATTATGAAATCTATTACTTATGTTTTTATTTTATTTATCTCTATTCTTTTTATTGCTTTTTTATATGGCTGTGAAATAGAAGGAGAAACAGAAGTCGTTTATCCGGTTACCCCGGAAAAGAAAACAGAATGGTTAAATCGGATGAATGGTGATATAGAATCTTTGAAGAATATTATAGTAGCTATTCAAGAAAAAGATTCTGTAAAGCGTATCAGCATTGGAGATAACACCTACAAATTAGAATTTGTAAATACTCCACCAGTAGAAATTATTTTAGACAACGCTGCTTATACTGCTCCTTTAATCGGTGCCCATAAAATTGATAATAATTATTATTGGACTCAAGTGATTGGAACAGGAACATCTGCGACTACTTTACTTAAAGGAGAAGATCGCTCTAATTACCCTATTAACAAGGAGGGAGTGACCCCTAAACTCGATATTACAGAAAATGGCACGTGGTCCATTACAATCAACAATATAGTAAAAGATATTTTTGATCCAGAGGGGAAGAAATTCAGGGCAATAGGCGTTAAATCCCTGTTTACCAGTATCTCTTTTGACACGGACAGTAATGCCACAATAGTCACCAATGAGTATCCCCAAAGGATACATGTACTTCCTAAATACAGACCTTTTACATTTAGACTCTTAGCCTCAACTACCGACACATTAAGAATTGCTTCCGGTTTTTCTATACCGGTAGAATTCTTAAGCTCAGGAATATCTTCTTTTGAATTTGTTTTACCTAGATCATGGTCTGCGGACTATACTTTTACAGAAGATAAAAAAGGTGGCTCCATAATCATTACTTCTCCTACGGGAATGGAGGCTGATTACGAAGAAAAAGGATCCGTAGAGATTATCGCTATTAATCAGTATGGAGATAAGCTTCATTCTAAAATTCCAGTGAGGTGCGAGGTTGGATTGGTCAATTATGCATCAGTTGAGTTCACAGACATAGCTCCGGGTATTGCCCTCAAAGCTGCTTCTTTCGTGTTCGCTGACGAATCATTTACCGAAGAACGAACAATTACGACAATAAAAGCTGATAACAAATTTAGAGCCATGCCTCCAGCTGGTTTCCCCAGATTCAACAAAGCTATATTTACAACAGAGGATAATAATACTTTTACCTATTATTTCCCCCCAACACAAACACTGGCTATCGGTGAACAAACTATATCGATTGCTCCTCCTCAATTATTATCTTATTGGCAAGGTGGTATAGTTATAACCATCAATGAAACACTTCCTCTTTCCGGTGTAGCAGCTTATCAAATATCAGGAAAGGTAATGTCCCCCGAAATTTCTCCTAAAGCAATACCATGGTTCCCTAATGGAAATGTGAACGTGACAGAAGCCATGAGCACGACTGATGGAGCATCTAATACAACAGCAATTATTAATGCCCTAGGAGGAATCGGAACATCGGCGAATTATATTGCGCGGTGGGCAATCCGTGTGAGAAGTGGAGGATATGCAGACTGGTATCTCCCGGTTGCAGAAGAATATTTAGCATTTTATGCCTTATTCTCTCAAGACAAAGTAGTTTTCAACGATTTAATGGAGTCTTTGGGAGGAAAAAGATTTATCTATGGCCAAGCATCTGGAAATCATAGAAATTTCTGGACATCAGAAAATATGAGCAATACACAGGCAAGGATGGCTGTAATAGAGGGAAGTGCTGCGGGTACAATTGCTGCTGGAACAAAAATATATGGTTGTTTTGGTTTGGCATTTAGAAAGTTTAATTAATAATTAAAATTGATAAAATATTTTTAATATGAGAAAAATATTAATAATGTTGACATTGTCATTATGTTTTACATATTCAATGGCAAATGTTACCGGAGAAATAAAAGGGTTGGTGATTGATGAGAATAATCTGCCATTACCGGGGGTTTCCGTCTTCATAAAAGGATTATCTATTGGAACCAGCACTGATGTTGACGGTTTTTTCACCCTGAATATAAAAGATCCTAACTCTGTTTTAGTGTTTACTTTTGTAGGGTATAAAAGCCAAGAAGTGAGAGTAACGTCGAGAACCCTTAATGTAAAAATGATCCCGGATGAACAACTCTTGGATGAAGTTATTGTGGTAGGCTACGGAACTCAACGGAAAGGGAGTGTAACAGGATCCGTAGCCCAAGTAAATACCAGAGAGATAATGCAATCACCGATTGGCACAATTAGTAATATGGTAGCAGGGAAACTACCAGGCCTTGTGTTTAAACAAGATAGCGGAGAGCCGGGTAGCGATGGAGCATCCTTAAATATAAGGGGAGCAAGCAGTTTCGCATCATCCAACAGCCCTGTTGTAATAGTAGATGGAATTCGTCGCTCATTTGATCAACTAGATCCACAAGAGATAGAATCGGTCACTATTTTGAAAGATGCGTCTGCAGCAGCAGTATATGGCCTACAAGCTGCAGCGGGGGTCATCCTCGTAACTACTAAAAAGGGAAGCGAAGGAAAGCCAAGGATTAAACTGTCCTCTTCATTGTCTTTAAGTCAGAGTACTATGTTTCCGGAATTTCTAAACGGTCCGGAATATGCATATTGGTATAATAAGGCACGGATGCTAAACGGGAAAGATCCTTTGTTTACCAATGAGCAGATAAACCTGATGATTAATGGCGACCCAGAAGGTAAATGGGGAAACACAAACTGGATTGATGAACTCCTTCAAACAGGAGAAACCCTCCATACCAATATAAGTATTGATGGTGGAAATGAAAATATTAAGTATTTTTTTACTGCAGGCTATTATGATCAGAAAGGAAGTGTGAAAAATATCGACTTCAACCGTTATAATTTTCGGACAAATATTGATGCCAAAATAAATAAGGACTTACGTGTTTCAGTGGGGATTGGGGGAAGAAAGCAGGATAAAATGGCCCCAACATTCAGTACAGAAAAAAATACATGGAATAACGTTTTTCAACAGGCTATGCGTGCACATCCTTACATGCCTAAAACTTATAACGGCTATCCCACCGGTAACAGAACAAACGGGCCTCTCGTGAGTCCCATATCAGCCATAGAGCAATCAGGCTATAGAAATAATCAGGCTAATTACTTTGAAAGTAACTTATCCGTTAATTGGGATTTACCATGGCTTACAAAAGGACTGTCGTTAAATTTTACCGGAAGTTATGACAATTCTTATACTTTTGCAAAGTCTTATCAGACTCCTTATAAAATAGCTCAAAGCTCTATAACTGAAACTGGGATAAACTATCAAATTGTAGATTCTTCAATCGGGGTATTTGGACAACTTGCGGAAAATTTTTCTCAAAGTGGTTTTTTAACACTGAATACAAATTTAAATTATAAACGAACTTTTGGAAAACATGGTTTCTCAGGTCTGTTACTGTATGAACAGTACAGGACAATATCAAATAATCATAAAATTACGGCAAGAGGTTTTGATTTTGTAGAGTTAGATGAGCTAAACTATGCTCAGGAGATTCACCCAAGCGCAGAGGCCTATGGTGGGACCAGTAGTATTGTTCCTAACGCGGGATTTGTGGGACGCGTTAATTATGCCTTTGATAATAAATACCTTTTTGAGGTATCCGGTCGCTATGATGGTTCTTACAAATTTGCCAGAGATAAGAGATGGACACTTTTTCCTGCGGCCTCAATTGGTTGGAGACTCTCCGAAGAAGATTTTTTTAAAGATGCAGTTCCTGCGGTATCCAATTTAAAATTAAGGGCATCCGTTGGTAAACTGGGTAATGACAGAGGTGTAAATTCATATATCTTTTTAAACACTTTAAGTCGAGTATCAAATGCTCCTTCTATTGTTATCGGAGATAATGCACAATTAGCTTATCAAACAAATTCTCTGGCAAATACTGATTTGAAATGGGAGACCGCAACTATTTACAATGCCGGATTCGAAGCCAATCTATGGAATGATTTACTAGGAATTGAGTTGGATGTATTTTATAAAGTCACAAAGGATATTCTGGAAAGTCAAGGAGGAACTTTTGCTCCATCCGTCGGAGGCTATTACCCTTCTACTATCAACACCGGAAAAACAGATAACAGAGGTTTTGAACTGGTATTGAATCATAATAACAGGATTGGCTCTTTCAACTATGGTGCTCGTTTCAATCTACAATGGCATAAAAATCGTTATTTAAGTGTTAGAGAAAGTCCTAATATTCAAAGTCATCTGGTAAGAAATGGTCGTGCTTTGGGAGAAAAACATGGATTAGTAGCATTGGGAATATTCCAGACAGACGAAGAGGCCCAGAACTGGCCCAGCATTTTTGGTGACAACAGAGCTGGGGATATTAAATATCTGGATGTTAATGGCGATGGGAAATTAACTTATCAAGATGATCGTATGTGGATTGCAGGCAGTAATGTTCCTAAATTATTTTCATCTTTAAACCTATTTGCAGATTATAAGGGATTCGATTTTTCAGTAATGTTTCAAGGGGCTGCCCTAACCAAATATGCCTTAAGTGGTTATTACCCTAGTATTGGATATGATAATACAGAATTCACATCTCCATTTTTCCAATTAGGTAACGCTCCAAAATATTTAGTGGAAAATTCATGGACACCCGATAATAAAAATGCTAAATATCCAAGGTTATCTGATATGAAAATACAGAATAACAAATGGGCATCTACACTATGGATCGTTGACGGATCTTACTTGAGATTAAAAAATACACAATTAGGGTATACAATACCGCGACAATTAATCTCAAAAATCGGGATTGATCGGTGTAGAGTCTATGTTTCAGGAGGAAATTTATTTACATTGACAGAATTTCAATATATGGATCCGGAAGCACCCGATGTTTCAAACGGATTTTATCCACAACAGAAAGTTTATTCATTTGGGTTAGAATTAACATTTTAAAGGACTATGAAAATGAAAAAAATTGGTTATATTATAGCATTACTTGTTCTTGGACATCTCTTTATCGGGTGTAATGATTTCTTGGATCCGGATCCAAAAGACAGGGTAAGCGATCGACTATTTTGGCAAAATGAAGAATCTGCCAGTTTATACTTAAACTCACTTTATTTATATGTGCCTTCATACGGTAATTTTGGATCTTCCCAATTTAACGATGGTTTACTGACTGAGGGGATGACAGACATGTTAAAATACGGATCCTATTCAGCAGGAGGAGGAAATGCAAACCGGATTGTACTAAATCCTTACAACGTTACAGCCGATCAATCACAAGGATTGGTAATATGGACTAGTGCTTATACCCGGATTCGTCGTGTAAATGAGTTTTTGGCAACAATGAAGAAATATTCGGAATTTTCTGATGAAACAAATTTAAAACTCGAGGCCCAAGCTCGTTTTATTAGAGCATTTCTGTACTATCAACTCCTCTTACGGACAAACACCGTAATTCTATATGATGATTTACCCAAAGGCAATAATAAGCCTTTAAGTCCCGAATCGGAATGTTGGGACTTTGTTGAGCAGGATATCAATTTCGCAATTGAGAATTTACCTGTTCAATGGGAATCAGCCTATAGGGGTAGAATTACAAAAGGTGCTGCATATGCAATGAAATCCAGGGCCATGTTAGTAGCTAAAAGATGGAACAAATCAAGAGAAGCAGCTTTAGAAGCAATCAACATTAAGGATGAATCAGGTGCGCTTATGTATGAATTAAATAAAAGCTACAAGCAAGCTTTTTCTTCATATTTCTCAGGAAATAAAGAATCTATACTGGAATTCAGATATAAAGACCCAGCTCCATACCATACTTTTGACAGAGATTTTGCTCCTGCGGGAGATTGGGTAAATAATGGAGGTAAAGCGGCTCCTACACAGGAAATGATTGAAGAATACGAGTTGACCACTGGGGGTAAACCAGACTGGAGTAAATGGAGGAATAAAACAACTGAAACACCCCCTTACGAGCTGCTAGAGCCCAGATTTCATGCTTCTATCCTCTATAACGGTGCTCCATGGAAAGGACGAAGAATTGAGACATTTGTAGGAGGCAGGGATGGTTATGTTGAATATGGTTTTCAAGCTAATACATTTGGACGTACAGTTACAGGATACTATTTAAGAAAATATCTTGATGAAAGCATCGCAGATATTTCAACCCAATACAGTTTCCAACCATGGATTGAAATACGATTAGCTGAAGTCTATCTAAACCTGGCCGAAGCTTGTGCGATGCTAGGAGCTTCCTTTGAAGCAGAAGCAAACGATGCAATACGTAAAATAAGAGGTAGGGTAAATCTCCCTTATGCTAACCTAACAGGACAACTCTTACTTGACGCTATTAAACAGGAGCGTAAAGTTGAATTGGCATTCGAAGGATTTTATTACTGGGATTTAAGAAGGTGGAGAGAGGCCCACATAAAATTAGACGGAGTCAGGTTCCATGGTATGAAGATTACGAAAGAAGAAGATATCCTGACTTATGAATATGCAGACTGTGATAAAGACGATAGAAAATTCCCTGAAAGATTTTATAATTTTCCAATTCCACCAGCAGAAATAGCAAACAATCTAGAAGTTAGTCAAATTAGTGGATGGTAAGATTACATTAATTACAACATTTTCTAATAAAAACATGTATGAAAACGATTAAATATTTTTTTGTTACAATAACATTCGCATTACTCAATTTTTTATTTGCTTGCGAATCACCCGATGAACTTATAGCATCACCCACGTCGGGATTAATCCTAATCTCTGCCCAATTTGCTGATGAATCGATCTCAGTTGAGCAGTTTGTACCTAAGCAAGAGGCTCCCTATGGTGATACAATAAGGATTCAATTTCCTTATTATTTTCCTCGTGGTTCCAGTACAAAAATAGATATATCCAGAATGAGAATGACAGCAACAATCCCTGTAAATGTAAAAATCAGGCCTGCACTAACAGTGATGGACCTCAATAACCCGAATGTTATTGAAGTCGTTAACTCTGATGGGACTATTGATAAACATGTAATTATAGGAGAGCTGATACAGTGAAAACAAGACAAATATTGATATATGCATTTATTGCATGTATATCCATTACAACAACTATTTCCTGTAAGGACAAGGAAAGTGAAATTTCATATTTCCATAAAGTAGATCCGGTTGTATCTGTCTATGTGACTTTTCCAAATAGTGAACAGCAATTTACGACAAGCCAGAAACGTCCTTTTGGAAATGAAATTAAAATTGATTTCCCCTATTATTATCCCGAGAACAGTGAAACAAGGATAGATGTATCTCAACTGAAACTATTTATTGAGTTTCACAAAGAGATTACCGTTTCAACAGTGGTTCCTGAAATTATAAATTTAGACAACCCTCTCGTCATTGATTATGTCAATGCAGACGGGACAAAGGAAATACTGACAATTACTGCGAATATCAGCAAGAATGGTGATGCTCGGATTACTTATTTTGCCCTACCCCAGGTGGAGGAATACGGACTCATTGTTGAATCTGTAAAAAAGATAGGAATCAATAAGAAAGGCAAAGATCTTTCAAATCAGGTACCGGAAATAAGAATTTCGGAATCGGCAACAATTTCTCCCGATCCATCGATACCCCAGAATTTTAATAATCCCGTTGAATATACGGTAACAGCTCAGGATGGAACAGAAATAAAATACGTGGTTGACAATATCGACCTGTTGGACAATTTTGATATGACAAGAGGAATCAACATTGCTTCATGGTTATCCACTCCAAAGTATTCGGGTGCACAAAGAGTAGGTTTTTTTCAGGAAGCGGATGTAAAGCTTCTATCCGAAGCGGGCTTCGATCATATTCGTTTATGTATCGATGAAGTTGTCATGTGGGATGATGCAGGAAGAAAAATTTATCCTTATGCATTTGATTTATTGCACAACGCTGTCGAATGGTGCAGTAAACACAATATGCGAGTACTTGTAGATTTACATACAACACGTAATCATCGCTTTACAAACTCAGAAAATATATTATTCACAGATCCGAATGAACCGCCAAAATTTATAAAATTATGGGAAGACTTGTCTGACGAATTATCCAAATACCCCAATTCACTGGTAGCCTACGAATTACTCAACGAACCGGTTTCCGGTGATCCTGAAAACTGGAACAAGGTAGCAGCACTGGCCATTAATGCAATACGTGCCAAAGAAAAAAACAGAACCATCATTGTAGGTGTTTGTACTTCAAACAGTGCCGAACGTTATAATGATTTAAAGTTACCCAGTACGCATAAGATATTGATGACATTCCATTATTATGGTCCTTTTTTACTTACTTACTATGGCGCACAATCCACTACGGGAGGAAGAAGAGATATTCCGATTCAATATCCGGGACAACTCGTCCCTGATGAATGGATATCTGCATTACCTGTAAATTGGCAATCAACAGGTCGACGAATATACACCAAGGAAACGCATGCAACAAATATTCTTCAAAGGGTTAACAAGGCAAAACAATTAGGAGTTTCTGTCTTTGTAGGAGAATTCGGCACGTGGAACGCAACACCCGAACCTGCCCGCACTAACTGGTACAGAGACATAGTGGCAATCCTTAGTGAAAATGAGATTCCCTATACTTCTTGGGATTACAAGGGAGCAGGATATAGCGTTATTTCTGATTCTCGTGAAATTCTCTATCCGGAAATATTTAAAATATTATCGGGAAAATAATTTCCGATAACTTTACGAAAAAGTCAAATACATCCGAAGCTGTACAATATAAGTTTTGATTATAGTTTCTTCCATTCACTTATGAAAGTGAATGGAAGAAACTTATCTCTCTGCACTGATAATTCATAGGCACGTTCTCTAAATTAAAAAGAACACCCAACTATTTGCTTGTAAAATAGTTGGGATTTTTGTATCTTTATGGAAAACCCCGAAAATACGGCTTAGAGGCCAAAAACGGGGAAATCCAACCAAAAACACATGCGAAAGATACAACAAATATCGGAAATAACCCAGACTTTACCCCTTTATCAGGAGAGTGAACTTTTATCGTTTTACCGTTCAGGTTTTGAGTCAAGCGAGTTGGGACGTCTGCACGGTCTATTCCCGTTTTCTTCCATAGCTGAAAGTTTTGGACTGAAGGCATGCAAGGTGGGACGCAAAAGTTTCTTCAGCCCTGAAGGCAAAATAGCCTTGATGGTGCTCAAGAGCTATACAGGACTTTCCGACAGGAAACTCGTCGAGCAAATCAACGGAAGTATCTACTTCCAGCTCTTCTGCGGTATCTTCATCCGCCCGGGGGAAGAGATCCGTGACACCAAACTGGTGAGTAAGGTCAGGTGCGAGATGGCATCCAGACTGGATATGGACTGTTTCCAGAAGGAGATAGCCGGTGCATGGAAACCCCTGATGAAGGACCTGCACGTGGTCATGAGCGATGCCACCTGTTACGAGAGCCTGTTGCGTTATCCCACCGACGAGAAGTTGCTATGGGAGTCCATCGAATGGACATATGGCCGGATAGTGGACCTGTCAAGGGAGTTGAAGGTACGCCGTCCCCGCAGTAAATATGACGAGATCCGTAAACGCTACATGAACTTCAGCCGTAGCCGCAAGAAGACCGCGAAAAAGAAACGCAAACTGCGTACCTCCCTGATTTACCTGCTGGATAAGTCGAACCGCCAACTCGATGCCATGGAGGAACAATACGGCAGGAGGCTGTCACTGGATGGGTTCCATCACAAGAGACGCAACATCATCAGGGAGGTACTTTCCCAGCAAAGGTGGATGCACCGTACCGGGAAGTCGGTGCCGGGCCGGATCGTGAGTATCGACAAGCACTACGTCCGTCCCATAGTCCACGGCAAGGAAACCAGGACCGTCGAGTACGGGGCGAAGATCAACCTGATCCAGGTCGACGGCCTGAACTTCATAGAGCATATCTCATTCAAACCCCTCAACGAAGGGACACGAGGGATATCCTCCATACAATACGCGCAATTGCTTTTCCGCAAGAAAGTCAGACAATTTGCAACTGATGCGATCTACGGCACCAACAAGAACCGGAAATACTGTTCATCGTCACCCTCACCCATTTATACCGGTTTTGTACCCAAGGGCAGGAAAGCCCGTGACGAGGACCAGAGGAGCAAACTCAGGTCCCTGTTGTCCAAAGAGCGGTCAACCCGCCTGGAGGGAAGCTTCGGGACGGAAAAGGAACACTACAACCTGCGCAAGGTCAAGGCCAGGACAGAGGAAACCGAAATACTCCGGATACTCTTCGGAGTCCATACGGCTAATGCCGTAAGGCTGGCCGGCAGGCAACAACAGAAGAAACAAAAGATAGCAGCATAAAAAATTTATCGGTAAAAGATCAAGAATGGGAATGGATCACTTCACTCCCCGGTCTTTCATTCCCTAAAAACTAGCATTGTCTCTTTTTTATATCCTGAGGGTTGAGAAAAATGAAAAAGAACCGAAAAATAGGAAAAAGTCATGCTTTATCCGTTCTCGGTTCTAAATTTTCACCTATTTAGCGAAGGTGCCATTCATAGATCATGAGACTAAAAACAGGAGACAATTTATATTCCTAATTTTAATTAATTAACTTTAAATAATAATTAATGCAATCAATAACTACTGTCTGACTTAATTTTCTCTTAATGACATGAAAGAACAATCTGGTTGTTTATTTAAATTACTATTGCCACTTAAGAGTTCTTCGATATTCGTTTTTCCAGCAAAGCCAGTTTTATATATAGCCCGAGAAAAGAATACAAACTAACAGAAATATCCAGTTTTCTTTAGTAATAACAAGAAGATTGCTGTAGATTATTTATCCAGATCTGGCAACTGCCTGCATTGTCATTTGTACCGTAAGAAGCCTTTATACCAAGATAATGCTTAATCTATTTGAAAAACAGTCAAACTGTCTTCAATATACCAGAAACTTTCTCTAATGACCAATTGGATAAAACTCATGATAAAAAGAGCTTACCACAAATGAACCTTCTTGCGCAAAAATCACCCTTGCTGCAGTCAAAGCATCTGAGAATTGGAAACCTGATTCATCAATCATTATTAGTTATGATACTACCATTTTGGATGAATTCATATGCTTAAAAATTAAATCACAGGAATTCAAATCGATCAAAAAAATACATGTAATTAATTAAATATAAACGTCATTAAAGCCATCACACAAATACTGGAGAGCAGCTTTTCAGAAATAATTCGCCTTGTTAGGAAGGTCGATAGACTGAAAATATTCTCTCTTGCTGAGTTCCTATTCCAATTAGCTATGTCCGAAGAAAACTCAAATTCAAAAATACCCACTACCAGATTAAATCTGAACTATTACTATTTAAAGTTTCATTTCCCAACCTTTTTGATATTTCCTGCTCCACAGTTTGCTG
>ENA-UOOM01003226-UOOM01003226.1-fermentation-metagenome-genome-assembly--contig:-NODE-3226-length-12153-cov-14.450818_pt1 | contig 12153 bp, 12 predicted proteins | sample MGYA00245781_ERZ724031 | MGnify/ENA primary metagenome ERZ724031 (study PRJEB28704, sample SAMN03018317) | fermentation metagenome | biome: anthropogenic terrestrial biome; feature: soil... | reverse complement strand
CGACCGGCAAGCCGGTGGTGTTTCACTCCGGCATCCTGTGGAACGGCATCGGCGCCTCAGGTCGATACAACCGCCCGGTCGAGTTTGAGCCCATGCTGTCCGTCAAGGGGCTGCGCTTCGCGCTGGCGCACATTTCCTGGCCGTGGTGTGATGAGTGCATCGCGGTGTATGGCAAGCTGGACAATGCGGTCAAGAACGAGCACGCCGTGGGCGGCATGCGCATCGACAACACGCCGGGCACACCCAAGATTTACCGGGAGGATGCCCTGCGCAAGACGCTGCTCAGCGGCTATGACGTGCTGACCAACCTCTATTTCGGCTCGGACAACTTCACGGAGGATTACCGCATCGGCTGGGTCAGGGACTGGATTGATACCGATACGCAGATTTATCAGCAGGCAGGTTTAACCGACAGCCAAATCAGCCGTATTTTCTGCGATAATCTGCTGGCGTTTATCCACGGAAACTGAGCATGGGGAAAATGAGGCTTACCTGCTTCGCAATGAGCCAACTGAAAACCGACAGCGCCAAGTGGCCTGTCGGTTTCTGTTCTATATTCTATTGATGATTACAGATTGACCGTCACGGGCTCGCGCTTCTCAGCGGACTCGAGGATGGCCAGTACAATCAAAGCGCCGCGACGCGCGTCCTCCAGCGTTACGCGGAACTCCTTGCCATCCACCATGCGGTCCACAAAGTCGCGAATGCTTTCATAGGACAACCCCTTGCATTTATCAAAAACGAAATTGGTCACCAGAATATCTGGTGTGTAGGCACGATTCTCATCCACCAGGTGGATGAGGTTGTGGCTAGACAAATCCATGCTGACCATACCCTTGGTGCAGAGCATGCTGAACTTGAAATCATTGACATTGGTGTTGCCGTTGGGCGTAGCCCAACTGTTTTCCATATGGGCAATGCCGCCGTTTTTGAACTCCAGCGTAGTCAGGTAGGTGTCGGCGGTATCTACCCCGACATCCTTCAGGATGCCCTCGCTCTTGACCGAGTACACGCGGCTGACCTCATCGTCAAACATCCAGCGGAGGGTATCTACGCTGTGGCTGCCGAGGAACCACATGATGGATGACTTGGCCGCCCAGGATAGCATATCGGTTGCCACCCACTTGATATCGCTATGGCGCAGATAGGCATTCTTGGGGACGCCCAGTCTGCCGCTGCGCACTTCCTGCCATGCTTTGTTAAAGGGCGGGTTCCAGCGGTTATGCAAATCTACCATGCAGCGAATCCCGTTGCGCTCTACCGCGTCACAAATCCGCTCAATATCGGGCACGTTGGTCGCCAGCGGTTTTTCAATCAGCAGGTGCTTTTTGGCATCCGCAAAGGCCACCGCGATGTCCGCGTGCAGAAAGTCCGGCGTCACAATCGCCACCGCGTCACAGTGCGATTTTTGCGCCATTTCCCGATAATCGGCATACACTTCCTTGACGCCGTATTTGGCCGCGATGGCTTCGGCGCGCTTGATATCCTTATCGCAGATGGCCACAAACTCCGCCATGGGGTGCTCATGGTAGATGGAACCATGTGTTTCCCCCCATACCCCCGCGCCAACAACACCGATTTTGATTTTTTCCATGATAATCACCTCACCTATTTATTCGCACGCCCTATCAAGCAACGCGCGTCGCCATACAGGTTTATTGTTTGACTGCCCCCGCGGTCATGCCGCTGACCAGATACTTTTGCAGGAACAGGAATGCAAGAATGACCGGCACCGTAATGATGGTGGCTCCGGCCATCACCGCCGCCCAATTGGTGGAGTATTGGCCGACAAAGCTGGCCAAACCAACCGTAATGGTCCATTTGTTGTAGCGTTGAACCAGAATGCTCGCGAACAAATACTCATTCCAACCGTTAATGAACGAAAACAGGCCGGTCGCCAACAAACCGGGCACCGTCAGCGGGGCAATGATTTGGATGAATGTCTGGAAATGACCGCAGCCATCCATCACCGCCGCTTCATCCAGGGATTTGGGAATGGTGTCGAAAAAGCCTTTCATCATCCATGTGCAAAAGGGCAAGGCGAACGTGGTGTAGGCCAGTACCAGCGCAGTCAGGGTGTTGATAAGGCCCAATGTGTTCATGATGACATACAGTGGGATAATCAGCAGCGAACCGGGGATGACCTGCGTGACCAAGATGGAGTAGGAGAGCATCTTCCGGCCGCCAAAGCGAAAACGAGAAAGGCCATACCCACCCAGCGACGCGATGGCCAGCGAGAAAAATGTCGTAATCAACGCGACGACCACGCTGTTGCTCAGCCACTGCTTGAAGTCAAACTGCCGGGCGCCGGACATCAGGATGTTGCGATAGCCCTCCAGCGTAGGGTTGTTGGGCACCAAGGATGGTGTTTGGTAGATTTCCTCCGCCGGTTTAAACGAGGTGGATAGAATCCACACAAACGGAAACACGGCAAACAGGCACACCACGCAGACCAGCAACACCGAGATGACGCGAACCGCTTTCTTATTCATGCGTCCTCACCCCGATTCACTATGTTCAAATACACCACCGTAAATATGGCGGAGAAAAGCAGCATAATCATGCCGGCAGCTGATGCCTTGCCAAAGTCAAAACTGGAGAAACCCGCCTTGTAGATGTATACCGTTAATATCTCCGTGACTCTGGAAGGACCTCCCCTGGCCAACAGGTAGATGATACCAAAGTCCTTGATGCTCCAAATAATCAGCAACAGGAACACCACAATGGAGACCGGCTTGAGCGATGGCAGTGTGATGGAAACAAAGCTGCGCCAGGCACTCGCGCCATCAATGCTGGACGCCTCGTACAACTCATCGGGGATACTCTGCAGCCCTGACAGCAGCATGATGGCCACGAAGGGAAACCCTTTCCATACAGCCACGGCGATGGCGGACCCCAGCGCAAGCCTTGTATCCGTCAGCCAGCCCAGCGGCGCCTGGATGATGCCCAGGCTCATCGCCAGGTGATTGATGAGGCCGAAGTCCAACTCATACATCAGAATCCAGACCAGACACGCGACCACCTCGGGCACTGCCCAGGGGATGATGATAAACGAGCGCGCAATGCCCCTTCCCCGGAAACCAGTATTGAGCAGCATGGCTGTGGCCAGCCCCAATACATAGCGGATGGGGATACTAAGCCCCATGTAAATGGCCGTGGTCGTTACCGATTGCAGAAAGAACCGGTCCCGAAATACCTCGAGGAAGTTATCAAACCCGACAAAGTAGTTGCCGCTGGTGCCAGATTTGGGCATGTACCAGTACTGCACGCTCATGAGGGCTGCCTTCAGAATGGGATAGAGCAAAAGCCCAATCATGACAATAATCAGCGGTGCGACAAAAAAGTAGCCGGGGTTGATGCGCGTGCGTCCCCCTCTTCGTCTGCCAATCTCTTGCATAATCTGCCCCCTTGATGAATACGCAATTGCAAAAGAAAGGGAAACCCCTTTCTTTTGCAATTTGCGTGGTTGGGCGTTGTGTTACTTGTTCATGATATCCTTGCAGGCCTCGGCGGCCTCGTCAAGGGTGGTGGATACATCCTCGCCGCCGGCGAACATCGCCTGGGTGGCGTCAATCATCACCTGCTGCAGCGCCTGCAACTGGGCGATGGGCGGGTCGTTGACCAGCTTGTCATACTGATTGCCGATGAAGCTATTGAACACGGTGGCCAGCGCGTGGTCCTTCGCATACTCTTCGCTGCTGGAGAACTCACGGTTGGAGGGAATCATGCCGCAGTCCGCCACAACGCGCTGGGCTTCCTCGCTTGCCATCCAGGCCAGGAAGTCAAACGCTTCCTGCGGATTCTCGCAGTTGCTGGAGATGGAGCTGACGATGGGGTAGTTGGAGGGGTTGGCCTTGTAGGTCTCACCTTCATACACAACGGCGGGAACCGGAATCAGGCCGATATCGTCCATGAGGTCCGGATAGGCGGCTTCGGTCATGCCGATGAACCAGGGGCCATCGTGGTTGAACGCGGCTACACCGTGCCAGAAGTACTCGCGCGAGTCCTTCTTATCGGGGGCGGGCTTGCCGCACTTGTCAACCAGCAGATAATCCTGCCATTCCTTGGCAGCCCACTTCACGGCGTCGCTGTTGACATTGATCCGCTCAGCCGTATAAGGGCCGGTTTCCCCATCCGGGAAATAGAAACCATTGGAGGGGATGCGCGCCAATTGACGTACCCACTCGGATACGACAAAGGCATGGGAGGATGTCAGGATGCCCATGGCATACTTATCATCATGGGTCAGCAGCTTGGAGGCCGCCTTGAAATCATCCCAGGTCAACAGGGTGGCCGGGTCAATGCCCGCCTCTTCCAGCATGGATTTGCGGTAGAAAAGCCCCGTTGTGCCATAGGCGTAGCTGGATAGGGCCAATGTCTGCCCGTCGAATACGCAGGCGTCCTGGCCAATCAGCAGCTCCTTCAGCGGACCGCCCTCCAGGTAGGAGTCCAGGCTGATGAAAGTGCCGTTAGGACGCAGCGCGTGGTAGGTCGCCACGTTGTCCGGATACATCTGCATAATATCCGCTTCGTTGCCAGCCATCACTTCGGTGGTCATGTTGTCCCAATAGTTGGCGTATCCCGCGCCGTAAATCTCAATGGTGACGTTGGGGGCAACCTCTTTATACATTTCGAGCAGCCTGTCCAACACCTTCTGATGCGGTTCTTCCACATAAAGGGAGGTAGCAAAGGTCAGCGTGACTTGTGGCTTCGCTTCGGCGATGGATTCCCCGACAAAGCCAACCGACAGCAAAAGCACCAGGGATAGTACCAGCGACAGATACCTCTTCATAGATGACCCTCCGTTCGTAAGTATGGATTTGTTTAGAGCGCGCATAGATTGTATAAGCATAATATCACAAGCCAATTGGGCTGTCAATTTGGAATGTTCTCAAAGCACTGATTCATTGACAAAACCAATGCCCCCTCGTACACTGCTGATAGTGAACTGAGGGGGATTTCTAGTGGATACGCTGCGCACGGTGGGCAGGAAAATGGTGTTCTGGGGCGGCCTTGTGCTGGCCCTGTGGGCGCTGATGGATTTGTTCAGCCAGTCCGCGCTGATCACCGCCGTGATTCAGGGCTCCACCTGGCGCGCGTATCAGGATGGCGTGATGACCCTCCAGCAGTTTGTGCAGTACCTGCCTTGGAACACGCTGTGGGTGCCATTTTTCCTGCTGGGGTCTGTCATCCTGGGGCTGGCGGCGGTGTTCACGCACCGACGGGCAGCCTCCTTTGTGCTGCTGACCATATTGGCAATCGCTGCGCTGGTGGTGGTGTTACAGACCCCCAAACTGTTCAGCTGGCTGGGGCTGGACGCGCTGTGGCGCGTGGTCAACGTCATCAAAATCCTGTCCCTGGCGCTGGTCGCCGCGGGCAGCGTGCTCAACCTGGTGGCCATTCGCTACTTCCGCACCAAGCGCAAAGAAGCCGCCCAGCGCGTTCCCCCGCCCGGACGGCGATTCCAGTAACATTTGATCCGAATCTATTCTCCTGTTTGTGCCTTTACCGCCGCGTCAATGCGGCGGTATGTTTTTTCCAAGGCATCGGGCATTTGCGCGGGCGAGCATCGCAGACACCCACGGCAGATGATCCCTGAACTCGGCTTTCATCCGCAATACAACGCCTGTTCACATGGAAAGCAAACGACCGAGCATCGTAGAATTTCGTCCGCCACTTCAGAATTCCCTATACCAATCCGCGTAGATACCCGTTAAACATACAGGACATTGCCACAAGTGAATAGACAAGCAAATTCTTGCGCTACCATACGCTATCTTTTTCTAAGGCGTCCGGTCCTTTTGCATGAAGGCGCTCTCTCGGCTGTAAAAGCCAAACTTTCTGTACAGTGCGTGCGCGTTGTTGGTTACCAGCAAGCCCTTCAGCCGGCTGATTTCTTCATCTCCGGTCAGCGCCTCAATCAGCCTTGTGCCAATCCCTTTCCCCCGGTGCGCCTCATCCACAATCACATCGCAGACGTAATAGTTGGTCGCATAGTCAGTGATAGCGCGGGCAAAGCCAATCAGCTGCCCGGTACTGTCATAGGCAAAGCAGCAAAGCGAATTGGATACGCTCTTTTCCACCGTAGTCTGCGGCCTGTCATTAGCCCACCATGTCGTGTGCAGCAATGCGGTCAATGCCCGGGCGTCGAAATTGGCATCATTTTTCACGATGCGCAGATCTGTTGACATAGCCCACTACTTCCCTCTTCTGATATTGGACAACCGCTGCCCTATTCGCGTGTCAGCGCCCGCGCCCGGTCAAAGGCATCCAGACCAATGTGGCAGTAACCCATCGGGTTCTTATCCAAGTAATCCTGATGATAGTCCTCCGCTGGCCAGAAGGCCGTGAGGGGCCCCAACTCCACATGGAAGGCGCTGTGCTTGCCCCGCTCATGCTCGGCATAGGCCAGCACGGTTTCACTGTCCGATTCATTCGCCCAGTAGATGCCCGTCTGATACTGGCTGCCGATGTCGTGGGCCTGGCGGTCGCGCACGGTGGGGTCTATCACGCTGTAGAACAGGCGCGTGAGGTCGTTAAGCCCGATGACGGCGGGGTCAAAGGTGACGCGCACCGCCTCCCGGTGGCCGGTGTCGCCGCGGCACACTTCCTCGTAGGTGGGGTTGTCCTTGTGGCCGTTGGCATAGCCGCTTTGCGCGTCCTGCACGCCGGGCACCAGGCTCATCAGCTTTTCCAGCCCCCAAAAGCAGCCGCCGGCAAAATAGATGGTCTTCATCTGTGTATATTCCTCCTGTGCGATAGCAAGTAACGGCAGGGCGCCGGACAGCGCCAGGATGGTCATCAGCGTTGCCAGAATGCGTTTCATGTTCATCCCTCCCTGCCACCATTATACCCCACGCGGCAAGATGGCTTGCGCAACAAGCCTGTGTTTTCTATAATGCGTGCAGGAGGGCGAATGAACCATCGATTGACGCTGCGCACCGCGCTGACGGTGCTGGTGCTGGACCAGCTGAGCAAGCAGTGGCTCGGGCAGGCGGACCGGGTGCTGATTCCCGGCGTGCTGAAGCTGACCGGCGTGCGCAACACCGGGGCGGCCTTTGGATTGTTCGGCGGCGGGCAGTGGGCATTGGCCGCGGTCACCGCGGTGCTGACGCTGCTGGTATTACTGTATATCTGGCGGGCCCGCCCGCGGGGCCTGTTTGGGCTGGGGCTGGCGCTGATTGCGAGCGGCGCGCTGGGCAACCTGGTGGACCGCCTGCTGCTGGGGTATGTGGTTGATTTTATTGAGCTGCTGTTTGTGCGCTTTGCCATTTTCAACGTGGCGGATATCGCCGTGACCTGCGGCTGTATCCTGTGCGTGGTGGGTGTGCTGACCGAGCGGGAGGCCCGGCATGAATGAGCTGCATGTCACCCAAGGCGGCCAGCGGCTGGATAAGCTGCTGGTCAGCGACAGCCTGAGCCGCAGCCGCGCGGCCGCGCTGATTCAGGATGGGCTTGTCCAAGTAAACGGCAAAGTGGTGACGAAGGCATCCTTTGCGCCGAATATCGGGGATTTTGTGGTGTTTGATGTGCCGCAATTGGCGGAAACCGACGATTTGGCGGAGGATATCCCTTTGCGCATCCTATACGAAGATGACGCGCTGGCCGTGGTGATCAAGCCCTGCGGCATGGTGGTGCACCCGGCTGCCGGCAACCAGACCGGCACGCTGGTCAACGCGCTGTTGTACCACCTGGACAGCCTGTCCGGCATCGGGGGCGAGCGCCGCCCGGGCATTGTGCACCGGCTGGACAAGGATACCAGCGGCCTGCTGATGGTGGCCAAGAATGACGCGGCGCACGCCTCCCTCAGCCGACAGCTGGCCGAGCGCAAGATGGACAAGCACTACCTGGCTGTGGTGGCCGGGCAGATGCGGGAGGAGACCGGCAGCATCGACCTGCCGCTGGGCCGAAGTCTGAAGGATCGCAAAAAAATGGCGGTGCGCCCGGATGGGCGAACCGCGCTGACCGAATGGCGGGTGCTGGACCAGCGACCCGACCGCGCCCTGCTGGATGTGCACCTGGTCACCGGCCGCACCCACCAAATCCGCGTGCACATGGCTGCCTTGCATCACCCCGTGCTGGGCGACCCGCTGTATGGCGTGCGCGGCATGCCAAAGGCGCCGCGGCTGATGCTGCACGCCTGGTGGCTAGCGTTCACCCATCCCACGAGCGGGGAGCGGATGCATTTTTCCGCGGAGCCGGACTCGATCTTCGGGCTATCCAAGGAGGAACACAGATGACGCTGCGTATCCGCGATATGGGGCCCGCTGATATCTCGGGCAAAGCCTATGTGCACTGGTAGGGCTGGCGCGAAGCCTACGCCGGGCTGATGGACGATGATTACCTGGGCGGGCGTACGCTGGCGCAATGTGAGGACATCGCGCGCCGCTGGCCGGACAACACGCTGGTGGCCGAGGTGGATGGCCGCATCGCGGGCTTTGGCGGCTATGGCGTGTGCCGGGATGAGCAGCTGAGCCCCTGTGGGGAAATATTTGCCCTGTATGTGCTTCAGGAATACCATGGCCGGGGTATCGGTCTGGCGCTGATGCACGCCTGCATGGACAGGCTGCGCGAATACCCAGCTGTCGCCCTATGGGTGCTGGACGGCAACGCGCGGGCCATCCAATTCTATGAGCGGTACGGCTTTGCCTTTGACGGGGCGCAGCAGCAAGTCAACCTTGGCACGCCCAAGACCGAGCGGCGGATGGTGTGGCGGCGCGGCTGACGTCACCAGGATATCCAATGAACAAGCAATGCATACCTTCATCCATGTGCAATATTATTCGCCGTTAACCGCCTGCGCAAAGCTATGGATAAACTTGCGGATATGGGGTTCCTCATTCTGCCGATAGGCGCACCCAAACACCCACCAGAATTCTTCTTCGATTTTCAGCGCCACCAATGGCTCATAATATGGAACATAGATATCCGCCAGCAGAAAGGCACCGCCCTTTGTACAGATGTCATAGGCGTCCTGTCGGCCACCGGGCGCAGCAATCAATTTGATACCAGCCTGCTGAGCGGCATCGGCTAAACCCTGTACACACTTCTCCGCATGCACTGCCATCGCCCCGCCCGCAAGCTCCTTGAGCTGAACGGTTTGTCTGCCTGCCAAGGGATGATTTGCAGATACCAAGGCCACGCACGGGCTGCGCAGCATGGGTAAAAACGCCAGCCCCTGCTCCTCGGCAATCTGCCGGGAGGCAAACTCCATCATATCCAGCTGCTTGTCCTTCACCTTGTTAAGGTGATCTATCCAATCCTCGGAATCAACCGCGATAAACTGTAAAGAAAACTCAGGATGCATGGTGCCAAAGCTTTTGGCAGCCTCCGTGAACATTTTGGAGTACGGGAAGATGCCGATGCGAATGCTGCGCTCCTGCGTATTCTCCTGAGCCACGTGCTTGAGAAGCTTCTCATAATCCGATTGCAACTGACGAAAGCCCTTGTAAAGCAATAGCCCCGCCTTCGTTGGGTTCACGCCATTCCTTGTCCGGGTTAGCAGGCGTGCGCCTACCTGCCTTTCAATGCTCGTCACCTGCTGCGCCACTGCCTGCGGCGAAACATATAAAGCTTTTGCCGCTTGCAGAAACGAGCCATGTTCCACCACAGCAATGTATGTTTCAACTTGTTTATCTGTCATTGCGAACCCTCATAACAAGTAATAACTTGCCATTAGGTTAACATTTTTCTGTTATGCTTGCAAGCGAATTGTCAGATATAATGAATAAAAAGCCAAGGAGGTTTTTATGATTAACAAAAGAAGTTGGGCCGCACTCATCGTCGCCATGGTGATGCTGTTTGGCGTTACCGGCGCCATCGCAGAGCCAGCCGCGCTTTATACGCCCGGCACCTATGAAGCCGCTGTGCAAGGCTACGGTGGCGATGTAAAAGTATCCATGGAGTTTGACGAAAACAGCATCCTGGCGCTGACAGTCGTGGGCGATGGGGAAACCCCCGCCATCGGCGGCACCGCGCTGGAGACGCTGAAGGAAGCTGTGTTGCAAGCGCAGTCGGCCGAGGTTGACTCGGTAGCCGGCGCCACGGTGACCTCTAACGCCTTTTTGTCCGCCGTCTCTAACAGCATGAACCAAGCGCTCGTTAACAAGGCGGAAGGCGCAGCTATCGCAGATGGCACCTATGAAGGCAGCGCGCAAGGCCATAACGGTATGGTCAAAGTCTCGGTCACCGTTCAGGATGGGCAGGTGGCAGATATTGCCGTGCTTGAATCGGCAGAGCAGATGACCATTGGTTCCGGCGCTTTTGACATTGTCAAAGCGTATGTCCTGAAGAACCAGTCCTTGGCGATGGACGGCGTATCCGGTGCTACGGTGAGCGGAGCTGCGTTTGTGGCAGCCATCTCCAACGCACTGTCCGAGGCAGGCGCCGATGTCAACAGCATGAAGATCAAAAAGGACGTCGAACCGGTTGCTGCCCAGGAGATTGATCTGGAGACCGATGTGCTGGTCATTGGCGCCGGCATCACCGGCCTGACCGCCGCGTTGGAGGCCGCAAACCAAGGAGCGAAAGTCATCCTGCTGGAAAGAAACGCCGTAGTGGGTGGCACTGCCGCCCGTTCAGAGGGCATTATCCAGGCAGCGGAGACGGACGAGCAAAAGGCATTGGGCGTTGAGGATACGTTCGAGAGCTTTTACAATGATATGCGCTCCGTGCAGACCAGTGAAACCATTGAACCCGAGATGGTCAAAAAGATTGCCTACGAGTCGGCTGACGCAGTCAACTGGCTGAAGGATCAGGGCGTTGTCTTTGATCAGGTCGTGGCGATTCACTTCCTGCCCCCCCGTGATGTCCCGCGCGGACACTATGCGCAGGGCAAGGGTGGCGGCATGTGCGCCGCGCTGGAACATCGCGTGCTGGAAAACAGCAATATTCAGTTGCTCATGCAGACACCTGCGTCGGAGTTGATCATGGATGGCGACGCCGTCGTCGGCGCCAAGGCATCCAACCCACAGGGTGATACCATCACCATCCGTGCCAAGGCCACCATCCTGGCGGCCGGCGGATATACCTCCAACCCCGACCTGATGGCAGAGCTGAACCCCAATGTGATAGGCTATGCTACCGGAAACCCGAATGTCGGCGGCGGATTTACCATGGCCAAGGCCGCAGGCGCGGATATGATTATCCGTCCCGACGGACTGCATCACCTGAGCTACAGCGTGCCCGGCAGCTTGGTTACCACCGGGTCCATCGGCTTCCAGAATCCGGACATCCTGATGGTTACACCGGAGGGCGACAGGTACGCCAACGAATCCCTCTATACCTTTGACCGCACAGCCATTGCGGATGGTCTTGGTTTCCACGAAACCTTCGCGATTGTGGATGCCCGCACCTTTGAAAAGTTCAGCGCAGGGATTGAGGCAGGCTATGAAGGCGGGTATTCCTTCACAGCGGATTCCATCGAAGAACTGGCGGAAAAAGCAGGCATGGATCCCGCCAAGTTGCGCAACGCCGTCGATACCTACAATGAGGCCAGCAGCAAGGGTGTGGACGAGCAGTTTGGCAAGGCGGCTGAGTACCTGATTCCCCTTGAGGGCCCGCACTACTATGCCCTGCGGCTGCGCCTGAACATTGCCGAAACCTACAATGGCGCCCGCATCAACCAGAATGCGCAGGTCATCAGCACCACTGGCGACGTGATCCCCGGCTTCTACGCCGCGGGTGCAAGCGCCATGGCCCAGATTGTTGATCAGCACTATTTCGGCAGCGGCACCGCAATCCTGGTGGCGGTTGTCTTCGGCCGGACTGCGGCACAGCACGCCGTCGCAACCATCACCGCACAGTAATCCTGCCTACGATGGCATAACTGAGGGGGAAAGGCACAGCCTTTCCCCCCAGCCTGTCAAAGAAGTATCATCAGGGAGGGTTCGGAGGGCGGAGCCCTCTGATTGAAATCCGCCCCAGCGACATGCGCGGTGGGGCGGAAGGCCTGGCAAAGCCAGGGCTTCCCTGCCATCCGCCGCCCGGGAACGAAGTGAGAGGCGGATGGCCCACCGTTCCTGCCCGTCAAGAAACCTTTGGTTTCTTGACGGCATGAAGCGCCGCCCATCAGGCGGCGCTTCTTTTCGCTTTTTAAATGATACCCCTCAGGGCTGGGCGGCGGCGCTCGGCGCTATGCGCAGCAGGTCCGAG